>JAEEGG010001554.1_pt1 | contig 61691 bp, 47 predicted proteins | sample 9134161 | NCBI WGS metagenome assembly JAEEGG01 (sample SAMN16246543, study PRJNA631951) | gut metagenome | biome: gut microbiome; feature: rumen; material: CR-attached | host: Bos | place: Iran: Karaj | collected 2018-10
ATATTATGCCGCTAAGAGCCAGCACGAAGTCGTCAACGCCATCATCGACTCCGTCGAAGAGGCTGCTGCCGAGCAGCTCGGCGGAACCGGTCTGGTTGTCGCTCTCTCTACCGCCGGATTCCTTGTAAAGACTTCGGACGCTATACTTTATGTCTTCGATAAGGAAGCCGTCGCAAAGGTCAAACTTGGAGATAATGTTACCGTAAACGGCGAGAAGTCCGTCTACAACGGTGTTACCGAGATCGTCAACTGCGAAGTGACGGTTAACTCCAGCAACAACGAGGTGGTCCATCCCGCAGTTACCGCCCTCGATGCGACCGCTTTCGATGCGTATGAGACTCTCTTCGGTTATGTGAAGTTCTCCGGAAAACTCGCAAAGAGCGGAAACTACTACAACATCAAGGTAAAGGATGCAGCTCGTACCGGTAGCCTCTCGAACCCCGTTTCGGTAGACGCAGCCCTGGTAGACAAGTGGGTAGACGTAACCGGATACTTCGTAGGTATCAGCGGAAGCTCTTACTTCAATGTCATTACTACTGATCTTGCCCTCAGCGCAGACCAGCACGAAGGCGAAGAGGAGGAAGAAGAGGCTGACGCTACCGTTGGCGAGAATGAGGTCGGTTACGAGCTCACAAACGCCGAAATCGTCGCTGCCTTTGCCTCAAGCGAAGTGACCAAGGATACTTACGGTGATTATAGCATTACCAGCGCAACCGGAACCTGGAGCGGTAATATGAATACCAAGAAAGGCCTTACATTCATCCAGCTCCGCAATAAGACCGGCGCACATCTCAAATCTCCTGAGTTCAGCAGCAATATCAAGAGAATTGTCCTCAAGATGAACGAGAAGACAGTTGTTCGTACTATGTATGCCCTCCCTGCCGATACACAGATTCCTACTTCCGGCGACAACTACGTCTCCAGCCTCTGGGCCAACAGCCTTGGAACGGTTTCTACTAAGGGCGGAGAAGAGACGGTCGTAATGTCTGTTACCGGTAGCGCAAAGAGCTTCACTCTTATTGCCGGCAATGGTGCAGTCTATATCAACAGCATCCTCGTAATCTGTGAGAAGTAGCAAATTCATACTGGCAGTGTTTGCTGCCCTCGTTGCGACGGTCTCCTGCGAACTGATCAATCCTCAGGATCCTGGGGAGGAGGAGCAGGGCGGGACCGTCGTCTCCGAGAACAGCCTTACGCTGACCAATAACCCCGTCGGCTATGCCGCAGGAACTCAGTTCCTGGTGGTAAGTGCGAAGGCGGAATGGACCCTGTCGGTGGATTGCGGGCAGGACGTGGAGCCGTGGGCAAACGTCTCTGCCGATGCAGGCCGTCCGGGAACGCGCAAGGTCGTGATGGCCTGGGAGGCGAACGGGGAAGAGGAGTCGAGGACTTGTACGATTACCTTGGCCGTGGGCGCCGACAAAAAGTCGCTGGCCTTTACCCAGGGCGGCAAGTCGTCGGTTAACCCCCGTCCCGTCGAGGGCCTGAACCCGGATCCCGTCCCGGCGTGGCTCGAACTCCCGGCAACGAACGACCCCGATCTGTATTTCTTCACACACGACATGCAGCACGGCGGACAGACCAAGCGCAATTACTCGTTCTACCTTGATCCGCAGGCCTGCCTGGCTATTTGGGTGGCTTATCCGCTCAACAACAGCCTGGCCGGTTCGGGCAGCCGCTCAGACAGGTGGGGCCTCGATCCTAAGGTCCCTCGCGAGTATCAGCCCGTTATTTTCAGCGGCTTCAAGGGCGGGTATGACCGTGGACATCAGCTCCCTTCGGCCGACCGCCTGACTCCCGGGGCTAACGAGATGACCTTCTATGGGACGAATATGACCCCGCAGAGGGGCGAGCTGAACCAGAGAGCGTGGGCTACCCTCGAGGGAAAAGTCCGTACCTGGTCAAATCAGTTCGATACGCTCTATGTAGTTACCGGCTGCGATATCAGGGGCTACTATACGACATCCTACGACAACGACGGTAAGGAAATTCCCGTCCCCGTAGGTTACTTCAAGGCCCTGCTGGGCTTCAAGAAGGGAGGTACGGTAGGTAATACCGCCAAGCAGGGCGGCTATACCGCAATCGGCTTCTACTTCGATCACCACGCCTACGCGGATTCCGAGATTATGGGTCAGTCGATGACTATCGACGAACTCGAAGAGATGATGGATATCGATTTCTTCCCCAATCTCGAGGCTAAGGTAGGTGCAGACCTTTACAATAAAGTTGAATCGACCGGCGACAGCTGGTGGAAATAAACCAAATGATGAAAAGAATCCTTTACGCCGTCGCGGCGCTTCTCCTTCTTGCGTTTACCGCAAGCGCCCAGACCCACATCATCGGCTTCTACAACCTGGAGAACCTCTTCGACATCTACGACGATCCCGCGAAGAACGACAACGAATATCTCCCGGACGGAGGCAACAAATGGACTCAGGACAAGTATGAGAAGAAAGTCCACAATATGGCCCGTGTCATCCGTGCGATGAAAGACGACAACAAGATGTGGCACACCATCCTCGGAGTGAGCGAAATCGAGAACAGACTTGTACTCGAGGACCTCGTAGCAGATCCCCAGATCGCCGAGGCGAACTATCAGATAGTCCACTACGACGGCCCGGATCGCCGCGGTGTAGACGTAGGACTTCTGTATAACCCCAAGCGCTTCAAGTATCTGGACAGCGAATCGATTCCCTTCGATTTCAACTCGGATATCGATTTTTCGGATGTTGATACCAGCTACTTCAAGACCCGTGATATCCTGATGGTCCACGGCCTGATCGGCGAGGAACACTTCGCCTTCTATGTAGCTCACCTCCCTTCCCGTATCGGCGGTAAGGGCGGCAACCTCCGCAGCAGGGGAGCAGAGATTATCTACAACCACTCCCGCCTGATGGAACAGAAGTATCCCGGAATCAAGATCGCCGTGATGGGTGATATGAACGACAACCCTACAGACGACAGCCAGGCAGTGTTCCTTCGCGGACGCGAGAAGCCCGAGGAGGTAGCTCCGGAAGATTTCTTCGATCCTTTCATCAAGCTTCTTAAAGACGGCTACGGCTCGCTCGCATACCAGGGCGTCTGGAACATCTACGATATCGTTCAGGTCAACTACAACCTGCTCAACGCTCCGGACGGCGGCTTCAAGCTCCAGCCTATAAAGCTCAACAGGAAGCGCTACTACGGACGCGTGTTCCACAAAGACTTCATGACCCAGCAGACCGGCCAGTACAAGGGAACCCCGTTCCGTACTTTCTCCGGCGGCTCCTTCATCGGAGGCTACTCTGACCACTATCCTACGTATATAGTAATCAAGAAATAACACAATGAAAAAACTGTTAACAGTTGCAGCGGCGCTGCTTTTCTCCGTCCTCGTTTTCGCCCAGGCCTATACCGGCGGAATCAAGGGTACGGTAGTAAGCCGTGCGGGCAGGGTCCCGGTCTCAGGTGCTGAGATGGTCCTCTCGCAGGATGGCAGGCTGCTCGCGGAAATTACTTCCGGTTCCGAGGGACAATTCCTCATCGAGGGCCTTGCAGACGGTGTATACCAGCTCAAGGTTACCGCAGACGAGTTCTCCGACCTCACCGTCTTCGTAACAGTCGACAAAGGCTTTGTCAAGGACCTCATCTTCGTCTCCCTGACCCCTTCGGCCAGCATCCAGGAGGCAGACGAGAGCAACTATGCCGAGTTCGATATGGAAGATTCCGGTTACTCGGATGCCCCGACCCTCCTTCTGGGCTCGAACGACGTTTATACCAACATCGCCGGTTTCGGTTTCAGCTCGATCCGTTTCAAAAACAGAGGTTACAATTCCGAAACTCAGGACGTCTACCTCGCGGGTGTGAAGATGAATGACGCGATTACCGGCTATTCTCCCTTCTCGCTCTGGAGCGGCCTGAACGAGGCCATGCGCTCGAAGGACACGACCATCGGCCTTGAGACGGCAGACGGCGGCCTGGGCGGCTTCAACGGCGTTACCGACATCCACGCCGTCCCGCTGAGCGTCCGTACCGGCTGGCGTTTCTCCGTCCTTAGCAACAGCGCCCTCTACCGTATGCGTCTGATGGCGTCCTATGCTTCCGGCGAGAACAACGGCTGGAGCTACGCGTTCAACGCCTCGCTCCGCGCCGGTGGAAACGACTGGATCGAGGGAGTCTACTACCGCTCGCTGGCCTACTACTTCGGAGTTACGAAGAGGCTCGACGACGCCAGTAAGCTCACCCTCTTTACCTTCGCAACCCCCGGTCAGAGGGGCGCTCAGAACGCTTCGACCCAGGAAGTCTACGACCTCATGGGCGACAATATGTACAACAGCAACTGGGGTTATCAGGACGGAAAGGTCCGCAACTCCCGCGTGCGCCACACCTTCGAGCCCGTTACGGTCCTGAAGTATGAGTATGCCCCCGAGGATATTCCCCTGACCGCTAACGCTACCCTCCTTTGGAGGACCGGTTACAACGGTTATACCGCCCTCGACTGGTACGATGCGATGGACCCCCGTCCGGACTACTACCGCAACCTCCCGAGTTACTACTATATGGAGGATGAGGACTACAACCGTGTAAACCAGGACAAATACGACTGGACATATTACGCCTGGACCCATAGAGGCCCTGAGTACAACAACTACCAGCACCTCAACTGGGACCGCCTCTACAACGTTAACTACAACAACCCCGACGGCCGCAGCAAGTACGCTCTCGAAGAGCGCCACGTAGACCAGAACGACCTTCAGTTCGCCGCCAACGCGAAGTACAAGGTCAGCGAAGATCTTACCGTCAAGGGCGGCGTCAATCTCCGCGCCAACAGGACCGAGAACTACAAGAAGATGAACGATCTTCTCGGAGGTCAGTACTTCTTGAATATCGATAGCTTCGCCGAGCGCGACTTCGCGGCGAACGAGGCTCTCCTTCAGAACGACCTCAACTACTATCTCGCCCACGGAACGGCGGAGAAGATCAAGAAGGGCGGCAAGTACGGCTACGACTACCTCGCCCAGATCCGCGTTGCGGACCTGTGGGGCAATGCCTCCTACAAGCTCGGCAGCCTTACCGCCAGCGCCGGAGCTAAAGTCGGCGTTACCGCTTTCTGGCGCGACGGCCTCGTCCGCAAGGGCCTCTTCGCCGGCGCTAATCCCGACGGCTCACACATATACGCTACCGATATCAACGGCCTTCTGATCGACCTTACTAACATCTCGAACGGCCAGACATCCTATGGCAAGTCCGAGAAGGCGAAGTTCCTTACCTATGCGGCGAAAGCGAGCGTAGCGTACGATCTGTTCGGCAACAGCCGCGTAAGCGCTAACGTAGGCTTCTTCAACGACGCTCCTACCTTCAACAACAGCTTCATCTCGCCCCGTACACGCAATACGATCGTTGGTAACCTGACTACCCAGAAGACTTTCTCGGCCGATGTCAACTATCAGATCGCATCGGAGTGGGTGAGCGCCCGCGTTACCGGTTTCTACACTAAGATCATGGACCAGACGGATGTAATGAGCTTCTACGACGACTCCCAGCAGAGCTTCACCAACTTCGCAATGACCGGCATCGACCAGCGCCATATGGGAGTTGAGCTCGGCGTTAAGGTCCCTCTCCCTCTGAAGGGCCTCAGCGTCAGCGGAGTTGTCAGCCTCGGCGAGTACATCTACACCTCTACCCCTCATATGGTCCAGACAGTGGATAACAGCGCAGAAGTCGTACGTGACGACGAAGTCACCTACTGGCAGCAGCATCCCGTCTATGTCCCGGCATCCTATACCGCAGACGGAGTTCCGGTATTCGACGAGAATCTCGACGGAAGCTTCAAGGTAGACCACTACCAGAAACACTACGTCCCGAGTACTCCTCAGTTTGCCAGCGAGCTCGCCTTGAACTACCGTACAAACAGCTACTGGTTCTTCGAGCTCAACGGTCAGTACTTCGACAGGGCTTATCTCGATATGAACCCTCTCTACCGCACAACCTTCGCGGCCAGGGGCAGTGAGTCCAACCCTGCAGTCATCGACTACCTCGCAGGCCAGGAGAAATTCGCTCCCGCGTTCCTTCTCAACGCCTCTGCAGGAAAGAGCTGGTCTATCCAGCGCAAGTACTATCTGGGATTCTCCCTCAACGTCAATAACATCCTGAACAACAGGAATGTAAAGACCGGAGGTTACGAGCAGACCCGCCTTATCAGCAGTGTCGGCAAGGACCGTTACTACAGGTTCGATCCTAAATACTTCTACATGCAGGGAGCAAACTATATGTTGAACATTTACTTCAGATTCTAAGCATATGAAAAAGACAATTATTGCACTTTTCGCCCTTGCGGTGCTCGTTTCCTGCCAGTCTCTGAAGGAAGAGTTCCAGCCGGTATTTACCGTCAAGTATTCCAATCCTCCGGCATACGAGAGGACCGTTCCGGCTACTACCCACACTATCGCCCAGCTCGTATCGAAGTACATCCCCGAGAAGCCGATGGTCATCAATGAAGACATCGTCATCTCAGGTATAGTCAGTACTACCGACCAGCCCGGCAACTTCTACAAGAGTTTCTTCATCCAGGATGAAACCGGAGGTATCGAAATCAAAGTCGGAAAGAACAGTCTTTACAACGACTACCTTCCCGGACAGAGAGTATCAGTATTCTGCCGCGACCTCACCCTCGGAATGTATGGTTACAAAACCGGAAATTACGGTGGAATGGGTATGGCCCAGATCGGCTTCGCAGATCCTTCCGGAACTTATGAGACCTCGTATCTCGAGTCCCAGATGATTATCAACGACCACATCTTCCGCGGAGAAGTAGAAGGTTTGGTAACACCTCAGGTCGTTACTGCCGCAAGCCAGCTCCCCGACCCGAAGACCGCTACTCAGGCAACACATCCTCTCGTAGGAAGTCTCGTTACCATCAAGGGCCTCAAGTATGCAGGCGAAACCTTCGTCCTCCTCTATCTTGATTCAACCAAGGACAAGAAGTCCGGAACCAACCGAGTGTTCCTTTCAGACAGCAACGGCCTCGGAAAGTTCGGCAAGACCCACGGCATCACCACCTGGGCAATGTCTGAGAACAAGATGAAGGAACACCTCCTCGCAGGTGACTGGGACGACGCCGAAGTAGCCAGCGGTTCCGAATACCTCCTCGATGAAGACGGCAAACACGTAACCCTCGGACATCCGATGCTTAAGGGCGACGGCAGCTATCCGGGAGTCGAGAAGGCAGCCTACAGCGTAAGCCAGTACTTTACCCTCGGCGGAACTTCCGTCCAGGTTCGTACCAGCGGTTTCTGCAAGTTCGCCGACGTGGAGATCGATCCCGCAGTCCTCAAGGGCGAAAAGACCATCTCCGTTACCGGTGTAATCAACCTCTATCAGGGAAGCATCCAGATAACCGTCAACTCACTCGACGATTTCGTAGTAGAATAGTATGAAAAAAACGATAGCACTTTTGATAATGGCAGCAGCCCTTACAGCTTGTCATCAGAATCCCTTCCTCCAGGAATGGGACACTCCGTACGGCATCCCTCCGTTCGATAAGATCAAGACAACCGATTATATCCCCGCGATCAAGGCGGGAATCGAGCAGCAGCAGGCGGAGATCGACGCCATAGTCGCCAACCCCGAAGCCCCGACTTTCGAGAACACTATCGCAGCGCTGGAACTCAGCGGCAACATCCTTTCGAAGGTTGTCGGCGTCCTGTACAATGTTTCGGAGACCGATCAGACTCCGGAGCTCGACGCCGTTCTTGACGAGGCGATTCCCCTGATGACCGAACACGAATCGGCGATGTCATTCAACAAAGGGCTCTATCAGAGGGTGGCGGCGGTCTACAACGCAGACCAGAGCGGCCTTACCCGCGAGCAGCAGATGGTCCTGAAAAAACACTTCGACGGCTTCGAGCGCGAGGGTATCGGCCTGCCCGAAGACCTCCAGGCGGAGCTTAAGGCGATCGATAGCGAGCTTGCGGTCAAGACCCAGAAAATCGGCAACAACATCCTCGCGGAGAGCAACGCGTTCAAGGAGAAGTTCGGCATCAGCGTCAGCGAATACCCGACCGCGATGACGACCACCGAAGACCGTGAGCTTCGCAAGGCCATGTTCGAGGCCTATACTACCCGCGGCCACCACGGCAACGAAAACGACAACTGCGCCCTGCTTCTGGACGTCCTTCGTCTTCGTGCCCGCAAGGCCGCTATCCTCGGATACGGCAATTTTGCCGAGTACCAGCTCGCGAACAAGATGGCCGGCAATCCCGAGACCGTGGACAACTTCCTCGCCGACATTATGAAGGCGGCGGTAAAGAGCGCCAAGGTCGAGATCTACGATATGGAGAAGGTCGCCGGACACGCTATCGAGCCTTGGGATTGGTGGTACTACGCAGAGAAGGTACGTAAAGCAAAATACGACCTCGACGACGATCAGATCCGCCCGTACTTCAAGATCGACAACGTAGTGAAGGGTATCTTCACTGCAGCCCATACTTTGTACGGCATCAATGCTGAACTTCTCGAGGGGGTTCCTTCCTACAATCCTGCAGTCGTCAAGACCTACAAGATCACAGACGCCGAGGGTGCGCTGGTCGGAATCTTTACTACCGACTATCATCCCCGCAGCTCGAAGCGCGGCGGAGCGTGGATGAACAACGTTCGCGAACAGTACTTTGACGCCGAGGGAAATGAGGTCCGCCCGATCATCGTCAATGTAGGCAACCTTGCCCAGAACCTTTCTGTAGACGAGGTCCAGACCGTTTTCCACGAGTTCGGCCACGCCCTCCACGGCCTTCTTACCAAGTGTCATTATGCGAGCGTTTCGGGAACCAGCGTAACTCGCGATTTTGTAGAGATGTTCTCGCAGTTCAATGAGAACTGGGCCTTCCAGCCCTGGCTGCTCAAGCAGTATGCTGTCAACGACAAGGGCGAGGTTATCCCCGACGAACTGGTCGCAAAGATCAACGGCGCCCTTAAGTTCAATCAGGGCTTCATGACCACCGAGCTCGCTGCAGCTTCTATCCTCGACATGAAATGGCACGAACTGAAGGACATCCCCGCAGATGTAGATCCTTCGGCTTTTGTGGACCAGTTCGAGGCCAGAGCCTGCAAGGAGATGGGTCTTATCAAGGAGATCGTCCCCCGTTACCGTACAACTTACTTCAACCACATCTTCTCCAGCGGCTACAGCGCCGGCTACTACGGCTATCTGTGGTCTGAGGTGCTCGACAAAGATGCGTTCAGCATCTTCGAGAAAGAGTGCGTCGGTCCGGACGGAGAGTGGGATATGGACAAGACCGTTGCGCTTGCCCGCAAATTTAAAGAAACCTTCCTCGAAAGAGGAGGCGGCGAAGAGCCGATGGTCCTTTACAAGACTTTCGCAGGCCGTGAGCCTGATTCGAAGGCTATGCTCAGAGGACGCGGACTTCTTAACTAGCTTAACAAATGAACAGAAAAGTACTTTTAATGATTCTCGACGGCTGGGGCGAAGGCCGTCACGACTACTCTAACGCCATTTGGACAAAGGGAACTCCCAATATCGACGCTCTGCGCGCCAAGTATCCCTTCTCCCACCTTCAGGCTTGCGGCGAATACGTAGGTCTGCCGGATGGCCAGATGGGAAACTCCGAGGTAGGACATATGAACCTCGGCGCAGGTAGGGTGGTATATCAGGATCTGGTGAAGATCAACATCGCCTGCCGTGAACATAAACTTCTGGAAAACAAGGAGATCAAAGCCGCGTTCGACTATGTAAAGTCTTCCGGTAAGAAGCTCCACCTGATGGGCCTCACCTCCCACGGCGGAGTCCACAGCTCGCTGACCCACGTCTACGAGTTCCTTCGCGTCGCTGCCGAGCAGGGTCTTGACAAGGTCTATGTCCACGCATTTATGGACGGCCGCGACACCGACCCCCGCAGCGGTCTGGGCTTCGTAGCCGAGCTCGAGGAGAAGATGAAGGAGACCACCGGCAAGGTGGCGTCGGTCTGCGGCCGTTTCTATGCGATGGACCGCGACAAACGCTGGAACCGAGTGAAGGAAGCCTACGACCTTCTGGTCGAAGGCAAGGGCGCCGCTTTCGAGAGCGCCCAGGCCGGTATTCAGGCCTCGTACGACGCCGATGTTACCGATGAGTTCATCAAGCCTATAGTAGTTACCGAGGGCGGAAAGCCCGTTGCCACTATCGAAGGGGGCGACGCTGTCATCTTCTACAACTTCCGTAACGACCGTGCCCGCGAGCTTACCGCAGCGCTTACTCAGAAAGATATGCCGGAAGAAGGTATGCATACTATTCCTTTGTATTATTGCTGCCTTACTCCCTACGACGCTTCGTTTACCGGAGTCCATATCCTCTTCGACAAAGAGCTCGTCCAGGACACCCTCGGAGAGACCGTCTCCAAGGCCGGCAAGCATCAGCTCCGTATAGCTGAGACTGAGAAATATGCCCACGTTACGTTCTTCTTCAACGGCGGCCGTGAGACCGTCTTCGAGAACGAAGACCGTATCCTGGTAAATTCCCCGAAGGTCCCCACCTACGACCTCCTGCCTCAGATGAGCGCTCCCGAGGTTGCGGAGAAACTGATTGACCAGATCCGCAGCGGAAAGCAGGATATGATTATCCTGAACTTCGCAAACGGCGATATGGTAGGCCACACCGGAGTCTACAATTCCATCACCCAGGCTGTCGAGTGTATCGACAAACTCGTGAAGAAGGTGATCGACGAGGCTATCGCGAAGGACTATGTCGTTCTGCTTACCGCAGACCACGGCAATGCAGACTTTGCGGTCAATGCAGACGGAACCCCGAACACGGCCCACTCCCTGAACACCGTTCAGTTTATAGTGATCAACGCCGGCGACGAGGTAAAGACCGTAAAAGACGGAGCTCTCTGCAATGTCGCTCCTACCATCCTCAAGCTGATGGGTATCCCTCAGCCTGCAGCGATGACCGCGGAACCGCTTATCTAGGACAGGAATGTACAAGTTCCAACCTATACTCAAAACTCTCGTCTGGGGGACGGAGAGCTGGGTCCTCTCAGGATGGCCCGGCGACGAATCCGTCGTGGCGGAAGGTCCTGAGGCAGGGAAGAAGATAACTGATATCTACGAGGGTCAGTTCCCTCTGCTGATAAAGTTCATCGACTCCAACCGCGACCTCTCTATCCAGGTCCATCCCGGCGACGAGATGGCCGCCAGGCTCCACGGCTGCAAGGGCAAGACCGAGATGTGGTATGTCATCGGCACCAGGCCCGGCGCCCATCTTCTTAGCGGACTCAGCAAGGAAATCACTCCGGATCAGTACGAAGAACTCGTAAAGAAAGACGAGATAGTATCCGTGCTGGCTTCCTACGATGTCAATCCCGGCGATGTGTTCTTCCTTCCCGCCGGCCGTATCCACGGCCTTGGGGGCGGAGTCTACCTCGCCGAGATTCAGGAGACATCTGACATTACTTACCGTATTTATGACTACGGCAGACTGGGTCTCGACGGCAAACCCCGCAAGCTCCATATCGAGGAGGCTAAAGAGGCTATAGACTATCGCGTTCTTCCCGACTACAGGACCCACTACAAGCCCGTAGAGAACGCTCCGGTCAATCTTGCATCCTGCAGTCATTTCAGTACTGACCTGCTGGATCTGACAAAACCTCTGGAACTGAAACTCGATAACTGCGGCGATTTCCTTATTGTAATAGCTACAGAAGGCAATGTCACTCTTAAGACAGAAAATGACAAATGTTCTCTGATTCCGGGAGAGTGTGCCCTTGTCCCTTCGTCTGAAAAAGCCCTTACTATTACTCCTTCGGGAACAGCTAAATTACTCACCACATTCGTCCCCAAAGCATGAAACCCCAGAGACGAGGCAGAAAGACAGTTCAGAAACGCAGAAGAAAGGCGGGAAAAACCGTCTTTCCGCAATTCGTCGGCAAGGTTCAGATGACCCGTGAGGGCTATGTGTTCGTAGTCATCGACGGGGAAGACGACGATGTGTTTGTCCGCGCGGCGAAGACGCGCGGGGCGCTCAACGGCGACACGGTGCGTGTCGCCGTCACCAAAGCCCCGCGCGCGGGGGGCCGCGCGAAAGCGCTCGCCGGCCAGGCGGCCAGAGGCGAGCGTCGCGAAGGCGAGATTGTAGAGATCATCAAACGCTCCGAAAAACCTTTCGTAGGAGTATTCCATATGGTCGGAGCCCACGCCTGGGTCCTGATGCAGAGCCGCTTTATGCCCTACGACATCGAGGTCGACGGGCAGGAGGCTTTGGCTCTCGGCGCCCAGACCGGCTACAAGGTTGCCGCGCGGGTAGAAGGCTGGAACCGCGGTGAGAACTGTCCGTATGGCCACGTAGTCGACGTACTTGGCGCCCCCGGCGCGAACGAGACCGAGATGCACGCGATCCTGGCCGAGTTCAACCTCCCGTACCGCTTCGAAAAGGAGGTGGAGAATGCGGCAGACAAGATTTCCGAAAAGATTACCGCTGAGGACCTTGCCGAGAGAAAGGACTTCCGCAATACTTTCACCTTTACTATAGACCCGGCAGACGCGAAGGACTTCGACGATGCGCTTTCGTTCCGCCCGCTGGAGAATGGGAACTATGAGGTGGGCGTCCATATCGCGGACGTGTCCTATTATGTAAAGCCCGGCTCGCCCGTGGACAAGGAGGCCCAGGACAGGGGAACCTCTGTGTATCTGGTAGACCGCACGGTCCCGATGCTCCCGGAGAAGCTCTGCAACAAGCTCTGCTCGCTCCGTCCCCACGAAGACAAGCTCACCTTCTCGGCCGTGTTCGAGATGACCGCAGACGCGAAAGTCCGCAAGCGCTGGTTCGGCCGGACGGTCATCAACTCCGACTTCCGCCTGGACTACGACCAGGCGCAGGCGATAATCAAGACCCCCGATCAGGTCGGGGGTGACGGTCCTGTCATGGTAGATCAGATCGTGGGTGACGATCCTGTCATGCCCGACTCCGATCGGGCATCTTCCGAGCTCGCGACCGCGCTCCGGACGCTTATGTCCATGGCCTTGATCCTGAAATCCCGCCGCCAGAAGGCCGGTGCGATCGATTTCGACCGCCCGGAGATGAAGGTGAAGTGCGACGAGTTCGGCAAGCCGCTCGAGATATATCAGGTCCACTCCTTCGAGGCTAACTGGCTGATCGAGGAGTTTATGTTGCTGGCGAACCGCAGCGTCGCGGAATTCGTCTCCGGGAAGGGCAAGACCTTCGTCTATCGCGTCCACGACACCCCGAACGAAGCGAAGCTCGATAGCCTGCGCGTGTTCGCGAAGAGTATGGGCTATAAGATGGACGGCGCCCTCGAGGGTAAGGCGGTCTCTTCGACTCTCAACGACCTTCTCACCCGCTCAGACGGCAAACCGGAAGGCTCGGCTTTCCGCGAAATCGCCCTCCGGGCTATGGCCAAGGCCAAATACAGTGTCGACAACATCGGCCATTTCGGCCTCGCGTTCGCCGATTACACCCATTTCACCTCGCCAATCCGCCGCTACCCGGACCTGATGGTCCACCGCCTGCTCGCGATCTACCTCGCGAACGGCAAGAGCCAGGACAAGGACTACTACGCCGCCCAGTGTGACCACGCCTCCGAACGCGAGGCTATCGCTACTGACGCCGAGCGCACCTCGATAAAGTACAAGCTCGTCGAGTATATGCAGGACCACATCGGCGAAGAGTACGACGGCCACGTCTCCGGAGTCACCGAGTGGGGCATGTACGTCGAGATCGAACCTACCCACATCGAGGGCATGGTCCCTCTCCGCGAAATCAAGGGCGATTTCTTCGAATTCGAGGAAGACAAGTACCGCCTGCGCGGCCGCCGTACCCGCAAGATCTACCGCCTGGGCGACTCCGTCCGCATCCGCGTCTCCTCCGCCAACCTCGAGCAGCGCCTCCTGGATTTCGAACTCCTCGATTCGGAAGAATAATCTTTTCTGCAACGAAAGCGGTGCGGGTCGCATCTATATTGCAGTTTTTGCAATATGGATATGAAAAAAGCAATAAATAAGATTTTGGCCGTTGCGGCGGGAGCCGTGATGGCTTTTTCGTGTTCCGCTGATATGGAGGGAATATTTGATGGATGGGCAGCGAAGGACGGAGGGTATGATTATGATGGCGCAGAGGGGATGTCAGAGCCCTCTGGAACGGGAGAAGGAGAGAATAACGGAAACACAAATGCCGGATTGCTGACTGCCGGCGAGTGGAATGATCTCGACAACTGGCAGTTCTGGGGACAGCTGATGCTCAGCCAGGGCGATGGTAAGACAGAGGAGGTAGAAGACGGCGAGTGGTACGAAGGAGACGGATCGTTCTATCAGTACTGTCCTCATTGGGGATTCTATACGAATAACAGAGTCGCTGTTAAAGTCACTAACGAAGGCGCTCCCGCAGCGGGAGTGAATGTCATTCTCAGCGTAGACAATACTCCTGTCTGGACAGCCGTTACCGATAATCTGGGAATGGCGAACTGCTGGATTAATCTTTATACTGAAGGTGGCCTTTCCGAAACAGCGAAATTATCTATCAAAGTCGGTGGAATTGACCAACCGGAGGCGCCAGTGGTTACAAAATGGTCTTCCGAGGAGACAGTATACAATGAATATGAAGTGCCGAACAGCTTTACGGCCCGTACGGCAGACATCGCATTCTTTGTCGACGCTACCGGTTCGATGGGAGATGAGATCGACTTCCTCAAGAGCGATCTGATCGACATCTTCAAGAAGGTGGAAAAACTTCAGAGCGGAACTGAAATCCGTACTGCCGCCCTCTTCTATCGCGACGATGGAGATGAGTATGTTACAAAACAGAAAGACTTCACAAAAGATATCAAGTCGGTATCAGACTATGTAGGAAAGCAGTCTGCCTCCGGTGGCGGAGACTTCCCGGAGGCGGTACATTCCGCTCTTGAGGCAGGACTTCAGAATCTTTCCTGGAACGAAGGAGCGCGCAGCAAGATAGCCTTTATGCTTCTTGATGCTCCCGCCCACCACAATCTCAATGTGATCAACTCCCTTCATAAGAGCATTGAAATGTATGCGAAGAAGGGTATCAAGATTATCCCGGTGGCGGCCAGCGGTGTAGACAAGAACACCGAATTCATGCTCCGTTTCTTCGCGATCGCTACAGGCGGAACCTATGTGTTCCTTACCAACGACAGCGGTATCGGCGGAGACCACATCCAGGCTTCGGTCGGAGAGTACGAGGTTGAGCAACTAAACGATCTTATCGTCCGCCTGATTGACAAGTATCTTGAATAAAATGCGTATCTTCGCTACCGTATGAAAAGCGGAATCGCTACGGTAGTCAAGAACGCGGGCAGTCACTTCCTTCTGAGTGAACTTCCCCAGTGGCGTCTTTTCCCTGCAGTATTGCGGGGAAAAGTGCGTTTGGAGGCAGGTACATCTACTAATCCTGTAGCTGTAGGCGATCGCGTACGTTACGAATTTGAAACAGAACCGGACGCCGAACATCCCGCCGTAATTACCGAAATCCTCGACAGAAAGAACCATCTTGTCCGAAAGTCGGCCAATCTTTCGCGTCAGTCCCACGTCATCGCCGCCAATCTCGATATGGCCTTGCTGGTGGTGTCGCTCTATTTTCCGGAAGTGAAACTGCCGTTCCTGGACAGGCAGCTCGTCACCTGCGAGATGTTCAAGATCCCCGCTACGATAGTCCTCAACAAGGTAGATCTTTACCGCGAAGAGGCTTCTGAGGAATTTGAAAACTTCAAGTCTATCTATGCTAGGGCCGGCTATAGGGTACTGGAAACTTCGGCGAAAACCGGTGAAGGAGTAGACGAACTACGCCAGCTTTGTAAAGATCACCTCTGTCTTATAAGCGGTGAGTCGGGAGTCGGAAAATCCTCCCTCATCAAGGCCCTCGACCCGTCTCTTGATCCTAAAGTAGGAAAGATCAGCGCCGCTCATCTTCAGGGTAAACATACTACCTCCCTTTATGAGATGTATCCTCTCCGCAGTGGAGGTTACGTAATTGATACTCCCGGTCTTCGCGGCTTCGGCCTCTATGGGCTGGAGAAAGAGGAAATAGCGAAGTATTTCCCTGAGATGCTGCGTCTGGCAGACAACTGCAAGTTCATTCCTTGTACCCATACCCACGAACCCGACTGCGCAATTAAAGCCGCGGTCGAAGCCGGCGAAATAGCCCCCGAACGATATAACTCTTACCTCGGGATGCTTGAAGACGACAGTAAGTTCCGTAAATAATGAACACCCTGAATAAGGAAATACTCCGGCTGGCGCTTCCGAGCATACTCGCGAACATAACGGTGCCGCTGGTAGGTATCGTCGACACCGCCGTGGCCGGTCATCTGATCGGGACGGAGGCGGCCGTGGCTATAGGCGCGATCTCCGTGGGGGCGATGTTTTTCTCGCTGCTCTATTGGAACTTCAGCTTCCTGAGGACGGGGACTGGCGGGCTCACTGCCCAGGCTTATGGGGCCGGAGATAACCATGAGGTGGCGAAGATCTTCTGGCGCGGGATGGCGCTGTCTGCCCTTATTGCGCTGGTGATTCTCGCGCTTCAGTGGCCGTTTCTTAAACTGGCCGTCTTCTGTACCCAGGCTACCGCGGAGGTGGAATCGCTCGCCTCGCAGTATTTCCTCATCCGAATCTGGGCTGCGCCGGCGACTATCGCGCTGATGACCTTCAGCGGCTGGTTTGTGGGGATGCAGGATTCGATGAGCTCGATGTGGAAGGACCTTATCGTCAACGGGGTGAACATAGTCGCGAGCATCATCCTTGGCCGCGGGATCGGCAGCTGGCCGGGGCTTGGCTTTGCCGGCATCGCGCTCGGAACGGTAATCGCGCAGTACTGCGGCCTGCTGTTCTGCGTCCTCGTCTGCCTCGTCAAGTATGGCCATATCCTCGGCTCGTTCAAGCTCGGCGAACTTGGCCATGCTCTCAGCCGCAGCGAACTCGGCCCGTATATGAGGATGAACGGCAACCTGTTCCTGCGCTCGCTCTCGATGCTCGGCGTCTACATCGGCTATACGCTCATCGCGACCACGATGGGTGATATGCTGCTCGCCTGCTCTTCCGTAATGATGCAGCTGCTGATGTTGTTCTCCTACTTCACGGACGGCTTCGCCTACGCTGGCGAGGCGCTTGTCGGGCGCTTCATCGGTGCGCGCGACGCGGATTCGATGCGCCGCTCGGTGCGTTACGTGTTCGAATGGAGCATGGCGATAGCCGTGGGCTTTATCGGGCTCTATTGGGTCGGGGGAGTGCCGGTCCTGCGGCTGCTGACCTCCGATCCCGCGGTCGTGGAGGCATGTACGGCCTTTCTACCATGGCTGATTCTGATGCCGCCGGTCGGATGTGCGGCCTTTACCTGGGACGGTGTTTTTCTCGGGGCCACCGCCTCGCGCCCCCTTCGCGACTCCTGCCTCTGGGCTTTCGTCGCTTTCATCGCGGTCTGGTTCGCGCTGAAATGGTTCGCGCTCGGCGGCCCGTCCGTCATGCCCGACCCCGATCGGGCATCCTTGCCCCTTCACCTTTTGATGGTCGCCTATTTCGCCCATCTGCTGGTCCGCACCCTCTGGCTTAGCTTCAAGTGGAAGGACTATCGTCGTTGACTTAATTTGTAATATTATATCTATCTTTGACAAATAGCGAAATATTACAATGCGACGATTAATACTCTTATTATTTCCTCTAGTGTTATTTGGCTGCACTATACCTGATCCGACCAATGAAATGCCGGACCAGACAGGAGGAGATGACGTGTCAAATATCGAGCGTACCCCGCAAGAAATTGTGGATGAATTCAATGGGAAAGGGTACGACTTTTCCCTTATGTATCAGGATGGTCATTATTCTGTAGCTCCTAATGTAACAATATCGGGGGAAGAGATTAAGAATATATTAGAGGGTTATAGTTGGCGAGAGAGACCTGATGGCGTCATCAATTTAGATGGCTTGCTTCTCGATTCGTCTTTTGCCGGCGATGCTGCTGTGACATATTCTTTTTTTGACAATAAGGTATCGATTTATATTAAAGTAGTAGTCCCAGGAATAGAAGATACGGAAGAGGAAAAGAAGGTGACTTTTGAGGATAACATGATCAAAATAGGAAAGGATGTTTTTCTCGTTTGTTCTATTGAAGAGAGTATCATTCATTACATATTAAAAACAAACTATGAGAATCGGTGGCTTTACATGAGCCTGCGACGCGTACAATAGTTTTATTTGAAGAATATGATCGACATAAAAGATATTGTATCCAAGCTTTTCGCTGATATTCAATTTGAGAAGGAGCCAGCGGGGCTGTATGATCCGCTGAGGTATATGATTTCGATAGGGGGGAAGAGGATACGCCCGACGCTGTGTCTGCTGACTTATCTTCTCTATCGCGACGATATCGATGAGGCGATTCTGGAGCCGGCGGCGGCCCTGGAGGTGTTCCACTCCTTTACCCTTATCCACGACGACATTATGGACAAGTCGCCCCTTCGCCGCGGTCAGGATACCGTGTGGAAGAAATGGAACGAGGATACGGCGATACTCAGCGGAGACGTGATGCAGATAGATGCTTATAAGAGGCTGGCGAAAGCTCCGGCAGACAAGGTCGGCGCTGCGCTGGACCTCTTTTCGAAGACGGCCGCCCAGGTCTGCGAGGGTCAGCAGTACGATATGGAGTTTGAAAACCGGGCCGAGGTGAAGATGGAGGACTATGCGAAGATGATAGGCCTGAAGACGGCGGTCTTGATTGCGTGTTCGGCGAAGATGGGCGCGCTGATCGCAGGGGCTCCGGATAAGGATTGCGAGGCACTGTATAGGTATGGATATGAGTTGGGAATGGCCTTCCAGGTGGCGGACGATTATCTCGACGCCTTCGGCGACGAAAAGGTGTTCGGAAAGCCTATCGGCGGCGATATAGTTAATAAGAAGAAGAGTTGGCTGACAGTAAGGACTCTCGAAAAGACTTCAGACAAGAAGGCTTTTCTCGAAGCGATGGAACTGCCAGCCGATACTCCCGAGCAGAAGGCGGCTAAGATCGCGAAAGTCAAGGCGATTTATGTCGCTTGCGGAGTAGATAAAGACGCCAAGGCGGAGATAGTCCGCTACAGCGAGAGAGCGATGGAGGCAGTGAAGGATTTCCAGGCGGAGTCGCTCAGGGTTTTTGCGGAAAAACTGGTAGGACGTGCAAAGTAAGGACCTCGAAATAATGTGTCCTGCGGGCAATTTCGAATGTCTGCAGGCGGCGATTCAGGGAGGTGCTGATTCCGTGTATTTCGGAGTCGGCAACCTCAATATGAGAAGCCGTTCGGCGAATAATTTTGCGGCGGAGGATCTGAGCGAGGTTGTCCGCATTTGTCGCGGAGCCGGGGTGAAAACATATCTGACGCTGAATATTTGTCTCTATCCGGAAGATCTGGACGAAATGCGCCGCACTCTGGACCTGGCTAAGGAAGCTGGTGTGACTGCGATCATCGCTTCGGACATTGCGGCGATACAGTATTGTCGTGCGAAAGATATGGAGGTTCATATCTCAACTCAATTGTCTATCTCCAATGTCGAAGCGCTGAAGTTCTATGCTCAGTTTGCAGACGTAGTAGTTCTGGCGCGCGAACTGAATCTCGGCCAGGTGCGCGAGATTTGCGATGCGATTCAGGCCGAGCAGATCAAGGGCCCCTCGGGGGAGCTCGTCAGGGTGGAGATGTTTGCCCACGGCGCTCTCTGCATGGCCATCAGCGGGAAGTGCTACCTGAGCCTCCACACCTACGGCGCCTCCGCGAACCGCGGCGCGTGTCTGCAGGTCTGCCGCCGGGGCTATGAGGTTACCGATCTCGAAACCGGCAGTCAGCTGAATATTGACAACAAATACATAATGTCTCCGAAGGACCTCTGCACCATCGAGTTTATGGACAAGATGGTAGAGGCTGGGGTGAAGGTCTTCAAAATAGAGGGGCGGGCGCGCAGCGCGGAGTACGTGCGCCGCTGTGCGGAGTGTTACCGCCAGGCCGCGGATGCCGTCTGCGGCGGGTCGTTCACGCCCGAACTCGCCTCCGCGCTCAAGGCCCGCCTCGCCGAGGTATTCAACCGCGGATTCTGGGACGGATACTATCAGGGAGCCTTCCTCGGGGAGTGGAGCGATGTCTATGGCAGCCATGCTACCCGTCGCAAGGTCTATCTCGGCAAGGTCACCAACTGGTTCGACCGGATAGGCGTCGCGGAGATTACGGTCGAGACGACCGACCTTAAGAGCGGCGAAACGCTGATGGTGATCGGCCGGACTACCGGAGTCGAAGAGTTTACAGCCGAGGACATCCGCCTGGAATTTGAGCCGGTGGCCGTGGTCCCGAAGGGGAACCGCTGCTCGGTGGCCGTGCCCCATAAAGTCCACCGTGGAGACAAAGTCTACAAATGGGAAGAAGTATGAAACGTATCATAATCATAATCGCGCTGGCGGCCCTTTCGCTTACGGCCGGCGCTGAATCGAAGAATTTCAAGCTCGGGAAGTGGGTGGAGATCCATAACGCCATCCTCAAGGAACTCGGGCGCTCGTACGTAGACACCCTCCCCATCGATAAGATGGAGCGAGCGGCAATCGATGCGATGCTCGCTGAGCTCGACCCGTATACCGTTTTCGTCCCGGCCGAGGACCAGGAAGACTTCCAGCTCCAGATCGGCAAGGTCTACGGCGGAGTCGGCGCCATCATCTATAAGCCCACGCCCGAAAGCAACGTCGTCATCAACGAGCCGTATGCCGGTTCACCCGCCGTCAAGGCCGGTCTCCATGCCGGCGACGAAATCCTCGAAATCGACGGCGCGACTGTCCATGGCCTCGACAGCAAATCCTGCTCGGATAAGATGCGCGGCGCCCCCGGCACGGACGTTAATTTCCTCGTGAAAAAGGTCTGGACCGGCGATACCGTGAGCGTGGTCGTTACCCGCGAGAAGATCCACCTCCCCGACGTTGAGTATTCGGGCATGCTGGACGCGACTACCGGCTACATAGCCCAGAGCGGCTTTACCGAGGGCGTGTCGGACGAGATTCGCTCTTGTGTCACTGCGCTGAAAAAGCAGGGAATGAAGCGGCTGGTCCTCGATCTTCGCGGCAACGGCGGCGGCCTGATGCAGGAGGCGATAAGGATCGTTTCGATCTTCGTGCCGCGCGGGTCGGTGGTCGTGACCTCGAAGGGCCGTGACCCGAAGGATGTAGAAGTTTACAGAACCTACGAGGCCCCGCTGGACACTAAGCTCCCGCTCATCGTCCTCGTCGACTCGGGTACCGCCTCGTCGTCCGAGATCGTGAGCGGAGCGCTGCAGGACCTCGACAGGGCTACCATTATGGGCCGAAGGACCTTCGGCAAGGGCCTGATCCAGAGTCTCAAACCTCTCCCTTACGGCGGCCAGCTCAAGGTCACGGTCGGCAAGTACTATACCCCCTCCGGCCGCTGCGTCCAAGCGATCGATTACTCGCATCGCAACCCGGACGGCAGTGTAAGCCAGATTCCCGATTCGCTGACCCACGAATTCAGGACCAAGGCCGGCCGTATCGTTCGCGACGGCGGCGGAATTACCCCTGACGTGGAGCTCGAGGCTCCCGAGTATGGAGACATAGTGTATTCGCTCGTGATGAGAGGTATTGTAGAGCAGTATGCGCTTTATTATCTGAGAAATCATCAGAGCATCGCTCCTGCCGAGTCGTTTGCTCTCAGCGAGGCCGATTACGAGGGATTCGTAGCATATGCGAGAGAGCTTCTTCCGGCGAAGGAAAAGCCTTTGATGGAATCTCTCGAGAGGCTTCAGATAATTCCGTTTATCGAGGAGGAAATAGTTGTAAGGTATTACTATCAGGCGGCAGGTGTCAAACTGCGTCTGCGTTACGATAATGCTCTGAAAACTGCTCTGGTAAGTCCGACAATATGAGATTAGTTTTTGCAACAGGCAACAAAGGGAAGCTTCGCGAGGCTTCCGAAATACTTGGCGACGAGTTTGAACTTCTGAGCTCGGCTCAGGCCGGCGTTACTGAAGATGTCGAAGAGACAGGTCTGACATTAAAAGACAACAGCATCATCAAGGCGGAGTACATTTTCTCGAAGACCGGGCTTGACTGCTTCGCAGACGACACCGGTCTGGAAGTTGACGCGCTCGGCGGCGCGCCGGGCGTTTTTACCGCCCGCTATGCCGGCGAGGGCTGCAACTTCGATGACAACATCCGCAAGCTCCTTGCTGAACTCGCTGCTCTCGACGCCGCTTCGGCTGGGACGCCAGTTCCCCGAACCGCGCGATTCCGCAGTGTCGTTACCCTCATTATCGGCGGGGAGAAACATTTCTTCGAAGGAGTGATGGAAGGAAAGATTGCGCTGGAGAAGGCCGGATGCGGCGGCTTCGGCTACGACCCGGTGTTCATCGCCGATGAGTATCCCGACCAGACTGTCGCAGAACTCCCCGAGGAGACCAAGAACGCCATCTCCCACCGCGGCCGTGCCCTCCGCGCCATGGCCGCCTGGCTCCGCACCTCAGCAAAGTAGCGCCACGGGGTACCCCCTACAGAGTGGCTTTTTGGGAAGGGGGTTAGGGGGAAGGACGCTTCCCCCGTATTAAAAGAGTTCGCGGAGGACGGGGAGGGAGCGTATGTTCAGGCGGGAGTCCAGATGGAAGGAGAGATATTCCAGGAGGATTTCGGCGATTTCGCTGCGGCGAGCTCCGGAAAGGGGGAGCAGCAGGGCCTGGTCGTAGGGGAGGGCCAGAAGGGAACTGATGTCTTCCAGGCGCTCGCCGGCGAAGGGCATCAGGTCTTCAGTTCTGGGGCTGAAGCCTAGGACTGAGCTGAGTTCGAGCAGGAACAGAAGGTGGAAGTTCGCGTAGTCTGCGCCCAGCCCATCGAGGGTGAGGATGCTGCTGCGGGCCCAGGCGTAGAGTTCCTCGGAGTATTCGCCATCGCGAAGGACGCGATACAGGACTTCGCTTATAAATAGGCAGACTGAATTCTTGGGGATGGAGCCTCGGATGCCGTTCAGGGGGTATTCCGCGCGAAGACCGGATACGCGCCAAAGATCTGAAAGGTGATTGTCGCTGACTTCGCCGCTCAAAATATTCAGGGGCAGGAAGAGAGCCATCGAGGAGGATTTCGAGACGCTTACTATGAAGCTGCGGCGGCCATACTCCGAGCTGAGAGTATGGAGTACCAGCGATTTTTCGCCCACTTTGGTGGTCCCGAGAATGATGAACTCGATAGCCTGCTTCATATTACTGGTTTCCAAGCATCAGGCAGACCATACCCGCCAGCAGAATGAGAAGCGCCAGGGACTTGCCGCGAAGATTTTTCTCCTTGAAGATAAGGGCACCGAAAACGAAGGTGATGATTACGGAGCAACGGCGGACGATAGAGATGACAGACAGCAGGGCGCCTTCGCTTCCGAGGGCGAAGAAATAGGCCATATCGGCGCCGGTGATAATGACCGCAGTCAGAAGCAGCATCCAGTCCCAACGCAAAGGCGCATTGTCGCTGGAGATTCCGCGGGCTATGAGGAGGTAGACACCTACAATAACAGTAATGTAAAGATTGGTCCAGCTCTGGACGAACAGGGGCTCCATCGAAGCCATTATGTGTTTGTCGTAGAGCGCGCTCGCGACGCCGGCCGCGATTGAGACGGCGATAGCGACGTAGCCGGAGCGGCTGCCGGACCCGGAGGCCTCCTTTCGCCCGGACAGGCTCATAATCGCGACCGAGGCCAGGGCGAGCGCGACTCCCGCGTACTGAAGGGCATTCAGTCTTTCGCCGAAGATCAGAAGCGACAGAAGGACCACGAAAAACGGACGTGTAGCCTTAAGCGGAGAGACGGTCGTAATCGGAAGGAGTTTTAGGGCGAACATACCGCTGATCCACGAAGCGCTGACAAGGACAGCCTTAGCCATCAACATCAGATGATGCATCCACGGACCGCTGTAGAGAACCAAACAAGGGGAGAGCAGAAGAGTACTGATGGCGGTTGCGGCGAACAGAACTTCGATAGGACCGTTCTTCGCGAGAGCCTTTTTCTTAGTTATGTCGTAGAACCCAAGAAGAAAGGCGGAAAGGAGCGCTAGCCAAAGCCACATACCTGCTTAGAATTTTATCCAAAGTAAGCCAAAAAATCACTATCTTGCAACTCCATATACACTTGGAAATGAAAAGATTTTTATACATAGTGGCCGCTGCAGCGCTTCTGCTCGTATCCTGTCAGGCGAAGGAGCAGTTGATTGAACAGATCAAGCCTCAGCCCTCCGGTTTCGCCGACTTCCTCGCCGCTTATAAGACCGGACATTCTTATTATGAGAAAACTGTAACTTCTTCGGAATTGCGCCTGACACTGGACGATGAGCGCAAGATCAATGTGAATGTTTCAGAATTGATATTCGAGGATTGTACGAACTCATCTCCGAAGGTGGTGGCTTTCGATCGCGAAGACAAATACCTGGTCGGCGGAGAACCTATAGGAATTACCCGCAACGTTGCCCTGAAAGACGAGGATGCGTATCCTTTCTACATCTATCTCAGTAAAGACGGAGTCCACGCCCGCCTGAGCAACGGCAATCATATCATCCTACCTTATAAGGAAAAGACCATAGAACCGGAACCCCCGGGACCGGAACCCCCGGGACCGGAGCCTACTTTCAAGGAACTTCCGAAGGTCTACCTTAGAACGGACGACGGAAAGACCATTACCAGCAAGGTAGACTACAAGCCCGGAACTATCGAGATCAAGGATCCTGACCATAAATTCTGGGACACGGAATACTTCTCCGGAAAGATGCAGATCAGGGGCAGGGGAAACAGTACCTGGGACCCCTGGGGAAAGCCCAAGCTGCCTTTTATGATCAAACTCGAGGAGAAGGCAAATCTCTTCAATCTGTCTAACGACAAATCCTGGAACCTCCTGGCAAACTGGGTGGACAAGTCCCTGCTGAGAAACAGGGTTTGCTTCGAACTCTCGAAGATAGTAGGTATGTCGTGGACCCCGAGGTCGGTTCCTGTTGAGGTATATCTGAACGGAACATACTTCGGAGTGTACGATTTCATCGAGCATAAGAAGGTCTCGAAGGAAAGGGTAAACATCAATGTAGACGCCGGAGATATGTACTTCGAGATTGAATCCAACCTCGATGAGCCCGTCTGCTGGACTACAGCCCACGGACACCCAATAATGTTCAAGGATCCGGAGCTTCCTACAGACGCCCAGCAGAAAGAGGCGAAGCAGTTCTTCAAGGATTTTGAAGACGCTCTCTGGGCAGGAGAGTATCAGGACGTCTACCAGCAGTATATAGACGTAGATTCATTCATCAATTACTTCATAGTCGAGGAGTTCTCCAAGGACGTCGACGGAAACCTCAGAAAGAGCACCTTCCTTACCCTTCCTAAGGGCGGAAAGCTCGAGATGTATCATCTCTGGGATTTCGACATTTCTTTCGGAAACTGTGATTACTATGGAGACGGAAAGCAGCCCTGGGAAGGCTGGTGGGTAAAGAACCAGAATATGAACGGCCGCAACCACGGCTGGTACTACCGTCTCTTTATGGATCCCGAGTTCAACAAGATGGTGAAGAAACGCTGGAACGAGGTCTATCCTGAGTTCCAGAAGTTCTACAACAAGATTGATGAGATGGTCGAGGAGATGGGAGACGCTCCAGCTCGCAACCACCAGAAATGGAACAGGCTCAATACCTACGACTGGCCTCAGTACAAGGTTACCGGCTCATATCAGGGCGAGGTAGACTGGCTTAAGGAGAACTACCGCAAGCGCCTCGAGTGGATGAACACCAATATCAATAAGCTCTAATGGCTGACAGGCCGGATTTCATACGAATCAAAGGGGCTCGTGCAAACAACCTCAAGGATATCGACGTGGATATACCGCGCCGTAAGCTGGTTGTTATCACCGGCCTCAGCGGCTCCGGCAAGTCTTCGCTCGCCTTCGACACCATCTACGCCGAGGGCCAGAGGCGCTACCTGAACACCCTCTCTCCCTACGCCAAACATTTCATTGGTATACTCGAAAAACCGGCGGTCGAGAGCATCGAGGGCCTCAGTCCCATTATCGCCATAGGCCAAAAAACTACCGGCACCAACCCCCGCTCCACGGTCGGCACCATCACCGAAATCTACGATTTCCTGCGCCTCCTCTATGCGCGGGCCAGCACCGCATATTCGCCGGTTACCGGCGAGGAGATGGTCAGCTATACTGACTCCCAGATAGTCGATCTGATATTGAAAGAGTACGAGGGTAGGAAGTGCATACTTCTATCTCCCCTAGTCCGCGGCCGTAAAGGCCACTACCGCGACCTTTTCGAGAACCTGCGCCGCAAAGGCTTCCAGCAGGTTCGCATAGACGGCGAAATCCAGGAACTCAACGACGTAGATGAGCTGGACCGTTACAAGAATCACTTCGTAGAGCTGGTGGTAGATAAGCTCAAGCCGGGCGAGGGCGACCTGCAGCGGGTCCGCGCTTCGGTCCAGACCGCGCTGAGTATGGGCAAGGGCTCGGTCGCCGTGCTCGACTACGAAACGGGCGAGCTCAGGCATTTCTCCCGCCATCTGGTGGATCCGAAGAGCGGAATCTCGCTCCAGGAACCGGCGCCCCATACCTTCTCGTTCAACTCGCCCGAGGGCTGCTGCCCCCATTGCAAGGGCCTTGGGGTAGTGGTAGACGTGAACATGGACACGATAATCCCCGATAAGACGGTCAGCGTTGCCGAAGGGGCGATCGTGCCGCTCGGCAAGGTCCGGGAAAACCGCAAGTTCGACGTAGTCCGTTCGGTTGCGAGGAAGATGGGCTTCTCGCTCTACGATCCGATAGGGACTATTCCGGACGAGGCGGTATCGACGCTGGTCTATGGGTCCGAGGAGTACTTCCGAATCGGGGAGGGCAGTCTGGCCGAAAGCGTGACGTGGCCGGGCGTGCTGGGCGATATAGACGAAAAGATCGAGTGCCCCGTCTGCCATGGGACCCGCCTTCGCGAGGAGACGAACTACTTCAAGATAGACGGCAAGACGATTGCAGAGGTCGGAGCGATGGAGATAAGCGAGCTGCAGAAATGGCTCGCGACCCTGCCCGGCAAGCTCAAGGGCAAGGCGAAGGCCGTGTCCCACGATATCCTGAAGGAGCTCAACGACCGCGTGGGCTTTCTGGTGGACGTGGGGCTGGAGTATCTGACGCTTGAGCGTGCGACCTCTTCGCTCTCGGGCGGCGAATCCCAGCGAATCAGGCTGGCGACCCAGATCGGCTCGCGCCTTGTCAATGTAATCTATATCCTCGATGAGCCGTCGATCGGGCTCCATCAGAGGGATAACCGTAAGCTGATCGCATCGCTCAAAAAGCTGCGCGACGAGGGAAATACCGTCCTGGTAGTGGAACACGACGAAGAGACTATGCGCTCGGCGGATTGGATAGTGGACGTAGGCCCGGGGGCGGGCGAAGAAGGCGGTCGGATATGTTACAGCGGCCCTGCGCGGGAGACCCATAGCGCGGTCGAGACCCCGGCGTGGCGCCGAAAAGGCAACGGGATGACCCTCGAACTCCAGGGCGCTGTGGGCAACAACCTCAAGAACGTAGACGCCCGTTTCCCGCTCGGGACTATGATCGGTATCAGCGGCGTGTCCGGTTCGGGCAAGTCCTCGCTCGTCATCGAGACCCTGATGCCCATTCTCAAAGGCAAGCTCAACCACCTCGCCCAGAAGCCCCTGCCGTATACGAGGCTTATCGGGGCGGAACACATAGACAAGGTAATAGAGATAGACCAGGCCCCGATCGGCCACAGCCCGCGGTCGAATCCCGCGACCTTTACCGGCGTCTTCGGCGATATCCGCGCGCTCTTCGAGCAGACGCCGGACGCCAAGGTCCGCGGATTCAAGGCGGGCCGCTTCTCCTTCAACGTAGAAGGCGGAAGATGCGAAGCCTGCAAGGGCGCCGGAGTTAAGATAATAGAGATGAACTTCCTCCCGCCGGTAGCGGTAGTCTGCGACGAATGCGCCGGAAAGCGTTATAAGGAAGACACTCTGGCGGTTAACTATAAAGGAAAGAATATCAACGACATACTTGAGATGCCGGTCAGCGAGGCGTATGAATTCTTCAAGGCCAACCCTAAGATAGCGCCTAAGCTCAAGGCTTTGCTCGATGTGGGCCTCGGCTACATCCGCCTCGGCCAGTCGAGCCTCACCCTTTCGGGCGGCGAGTCCCAGCGAATGAAACTGGCGGCGGAGCTGTACCGGAAGTCTACCGGCAATACTCTGTATATGCTCGACGAACCGACTACCGGCCTTCATTCCGAGGACATCAAAACCCTGATGGGAGTGCTCCAAAAGCTGGTTGACCAGGGCAATACGGTAATCATTATCGAACACAACCTCGACGTTCTGAGAAGTGTCGACTGGATAATCGATATGGGACCGGACGGGGGCCGCAAAGGCGGCTTCATAGTAGCCCAGGGAACTCCGGAGGATCTGGCTGAAGATCCTTCTTCGGTGACGGGCAAGTATTTAAAGGAAGTATTATGATCAGTACACTTGTTATCCTGGCAGCCCTCGCGGGCTTCGATATCGCCGCGGATTTGACTCAACTCGATGAGACTCTCGAAAGGGCTTCTGTCTATCAGGCCGCCCACGAGCGCCGCATCCAGAGCTTTGAACACGATCTCGCTACGGGGAAGGCTTCTACCGATGCTGAGCGTTATGAGGTCTACGGGTCTATCTATGAGCTGGCGTATCCCTTTAAGTACGATTTGGCTATCGATGCCATCGAGAGTCAGGAGAAACTGGCTCTGAAGATGGGGCGCAATGACCTGTTGACTGAGACCCGTCTGAGAAAAGCTATCCTTTATTGTACTGCCGGTCTTTATGTCGAGTGTAGCGAGATCGCCGAAAAAATTGATACAACCTCTTTCACTTCTGATACGCAAAAATTTCTTTACTACGAGTATCAGCAGCGTTTCTGCCGCGATTTCCGCGAATATAGAGAGCCTGGAAAGGGCGGAGAACTGGACGAAAGAGCGGGATATTACCGTGGCCGCCTGATCGAGTACCTGCCGGAAACCAACTTCCTCCGCCAGACCATGCTCCTTACCGAGCTCATCGAGCAGGGGAATTTTATCGGAGCGGAAGAGGTCGGCCTGGGGATGCTGTCCCGTTACCCTGAGGATTCCCACGAATACGCCATCGCTGCATATTACTACGGTGTTCTCTGCCACGAACAGGGAAATCCCGAGGGTGAGATTCACTGGTACATTCGTTCCGCAATCGCTGACATTTGCAGCGCAACTAAAGACAATGCGTCGCTGTACTGCGTTGCCATCAGTATAATGGATCAGGACATAGCGCGCTCGTTCCGCTATACTCAGGTGGCGCTCGACGATGCCCTCTTCTACAATTCGAAGATCAGGCCTTTCCAGATTGCGAAGAACCTTCCCGCTATCGAGAAGGCCTACACAGCGATGATACGCAAGGAAGTCAACCGCCGGAATATCCTCCTTATTCTGATCTCCCTTCTTGCCGTCTTCCTCATTATCATAGTCCTTATGATGCTGAGCTATCACCGCAGACTCCAGAGGGCGGTAGCAGCTCTTTCTGAGGCCAATGCCGCTAAAGAAGAGTTTCTCGCTCTCTTCCTTTCGATGAGTTCATCTTATCTAGACAAACTCCGCCACCACCTCAGCCGCGATCAGATGGAAGAAGAGCTGAAATCCTTCTATGCCGCTTTCGACAATGCTTTCCTCGAACTGTATCCTTCCTTTGTCGAGGACTTCAACGAGCTGCTGGTCCCTGAAGCGAGGGTGGAACTGAAGAGGGGAGAGAAACTCAACACCGAACTTCGCATCTTCGCACTCATCAGACTGGGAGTCGATCAGTCTTCCCACATAGCGTCGCTTCTCCGTTACTCGGTAAACACTATATATAATTACCGCGCGCAGGTGAAAGCCTCCGCTCTCAGCGGCAGAGACGACTTCGAAGAGAGGGTGAAAGTAATCGGAACCCGCCACAAATAGTCCACTTTTTTACTTGCCCAATCAGTTGATTATCAGGCGCCTGAGTTTTCAGGCGTCTACTTTTTCGCTCCCGCGCGTATTTATAATGTTCGGCAGCAATTTTTAATTCCTTAATTTTGCACCACATTATTTCGTAAATTTTTTAGAAATGAAGAACCTGTTCAATCGAATCGCCCTCGTCCTTGTGACACTGCTTCTGAGCGTGGCCCCCGCCTTCGCCCAGCAGGTCAAGGGAATTGTACAGGATCAGGACGGACTGCCGGTAATCGGCGCGGCCGTGATGGTCCAGGGCACTTCAATCGGTACCGTTACCGGAGTGGACGGAGACTGGATTCTCCCTTCTGTTCCGGAAGGCGCCATCCTCGAAATCTCTTCGATCGGCTACATCACCAAGACCGTCGCCCTCGCAGACGCCGCCCTCGTAATTCTTGAGGAAGACAGCATAATGCTCGAGGACGTCGTGGTCGTCGGTTATGGCGTTCAGAAGAAGAGTGTCGTTACCGCGGCTATCGCCAAGGTCGGCTCAGACGAGCTCGGCAAGACCGCTCCCGTCCGAGTAGACAACGCCCTTAAGGGCCTGGCCGCCGGCGTGAACGTTACCTCTTCATCCGGTCAGCCCGGCGCAGCGGCCCGAATCAGGGTCCGTGGAACCGGAACCATCAATAACTCCGACCCTCTCTACATCGTAGACGGAATGCCTATCGAAGGCGGTATCGACTATCTGAATCCTTCCGATATCGAGTCTATCGAAGTCCTCAAGGACGCAGCTTCGGGCGCAGTTTACGGAGCCCGTGCGGCAAACGGCGTTATCCTGGTTACTACCAAGAAAGGAACCAAGGGCGACGCCCGAGTCAACTATGAGTTCTCCTACGGCCTGTCGAGCCCCTGGAAGAAACTCGACGTCCTGAACGCTTCCCAGTACGCGATGATGATCAACGAAGGTATGATGAACTCCGGCCAGGCTCCCAAGTATGCGGATCCTACAAGCTACGGAGTCGGAACCGACTGGCAGGACGAGATCTTCTATTACAACGCCCCCCAGAGCCAGCACGAACTCAGCGTCAGCGGCGCTTCTGACAAGGTCAATTACTACCTCTCGTTGGGCTACCTCAGCCAGGACGGTATCATCGGAGGAAATGTAGGCCGTTCCAACTACGACCGCCTTACCCTCCGTTCGAACACTACCTACGAAGTGATGGACAAGACCTCCGAGCGCAGCTTCCTCAACAAGTTCACCCTCGGCAGCAACCTCTCCTACGCATACATTACCTCTACCGGAATTGCGACCAACTCAACCTGGGGCTCGCCCCTCGGATCGGCAGTCGCCCTTTCTCCTATTCTTAATGTATACGCGACAGATGACGAAGCTGCAACCCAGATCTCGACCTACGGCGCAGCGGGTATGATCTACGGCACCAACGGCCGCATGTTCACCGTCCCCGGCGGCTCATACAACGAGATGGTCAACCCCGTCGCGGCCCTGTCGCTGCCCGGCAGCAAGGGCTGGAGCCACAAATTCGTAGGCGGATTCAGCGGCGAACTCCAGATCATCGAGGGCCTCAAGCTGCGCAACGCGATCGGCCTCGACCTCTCCTTCTGGGGCGACAACGGCTATACGGACGTCTTCTACCTGAGCAGCAGCCAGCAGGCTACGGAATCCTCCGCCTCCGGCTCGGCTTGCAACTCCCTCGTCTGGCAGGTTGAAAACACCCTCACCTATACCAAGACCTTTGGAGAACATAGCATCACCGCCCTGCTCGGCCAGTCTGCCAAAGCCTCGAACGGCCAGTATCTCGGTGCATCATCGAAGTTCCTCAAGGACATCAACAAGCCTTATATCGACTATACCAACGGCCTCCAGGCCGACGGCGACCGCAACGGTTGGGGCGCACCCTACGCCCAGGCAAAGCTCGCCTCCTACTTCGCCCGACTCAGCTACAACTACGCTGAGCGCTATATGGCCGAGGTTACAGTTCGTCGCGACGGTTCATCCCGCTTCGGCGCCAACAACCACTGGGCAACCTTCCCATCTGTCTCCCTGGGCTGGAACCTCTTCAAGGAAGAGTTTATGCAGGGCGTCATCCCCGAACTGAGCAACGCAAAGCTCCGCGCCTCCTGGGGCCAGAACGGTAACGAAAACATCGGTAACTTCCGTTACACCGTCCTTACCGAAGGCAACAACAACTACTTCTTCGGCACCGGCGCTACCGAGGCTATCGGCGTAAAGGCCAGCGGCCTTGCGAACCAGAGCCTCCGCTGGGAGACCTCGACCCAGACCGACCTCGGTCTCGACCTCGGTTTCTTCGCAAACAAGCTCACCTTTACCGTAGACTATTACAACAAGCTTACCGAGGGTATGCTTATGACCATGCCTATCCCTTCATACGTAGGCGAGAGCAAGCCTATCGGCAATGTCGGCCTCATGAGCAACAGGGGCGTCGAGTTCGAGCTTGGCTACAAATACTCGGTCGGTGACTGGAACTTCCGCATTAACGGAAACGCCACCTACCTCAAGAACGAGCTCATCAAGCTCGGCAACGACACCGGCTGGGCCAACTACGACAGCTTCCAGGGAACCGGAACTATTTCCCGTGCCGAAAACGGCATGCCTTTCCCTTACTTCTATGGTTACAAGACAGACGGCATCTTCCAGAACGTCGCCCAGATCGACTCCTATACCTGGACCGATCCTGAGACCGGAGAAGTCAAGAAGATTCAGCCCAAGGCCAACCCCGGCGATGTCCGTTTCCAGGACATCAACAACGACGGAGTGATCGACGACAACGACCGCACCTATATCGGAAAGGGAACTCCTGACTGGACCTTCGGTCTGAACTTCCAGGCAAGCTGGAAGGGCTTCGACTTCTCGATGCTTATCCAGGGTGTTGCCGGAGTACAGGTGTTCGACTGTACCCGCCGTACCGACATCCGTGCCGTCAACCTTCCTTCCTATATGCTTGACCGCTGGACCGGAGAGGGTACTTCGAACCACTATCCCCGTTTCGTCATCGGCGACAAGTTCAACTGGGTCTCTTCAGACCTCTACGTCTACGACGGATCCTATGCACGCATCAAGAACGTTCAGCTGGGCTACACTCTTCCCGAGTCACTCGTAAGGAAGGCCCTCATCTCCAATGTCCGCGTCTATGTAGCCGCCGAGAACCTTCTCACCCTTACCGGCTACCACGGTTTCGATCCTGAAATCGCATCCGGCGGTACTTCTCTGGGAATCGACTACGGTGTTTACCCTCAGGCACGCACCTTCACCGCAGGCGTAAGCGTAGCATTTTAATGACAGGAGGACACAGTTATGAAACTTAACAAGATAATTTCAGTAATAGCTCTCGGCTCTGTTATCTTCGCTTCCTGCGGAGACGACTTCCTTACGGTCGAGAACCCTACCGCTCAGCCTATCGAAGAGTACTTCACTACCGCTGACCACCTCCAGGAAGCCCTCGTAGCGGCTTACGCTCCGCTCCACTGGACAGACTGGTCAAACGGTCAGTACAACCCGCTTCCGATAATGAGCGACATAATGGCTGATCAGATCTGGGTCGGTGGCGAAAGCAAGACCGACAACCAGTTCTGGCACCTTATGATGAACTTCGAGGCTCTTCCTACCAACTGTATGACCTCTATCTGGGTTTGCGGTTACTCGGGAGTCAAGAGGTGCAACGACCTTATCCTCTATACCGGATGGACTAAGGCAGCCGGCAACATCGATGCTCAGGAAGAGACTCTGATGCTCGAGCAGGCCCGCCTTCTCAGGGTCTACTACTATAGCTGGCTCTGGAAGTTCTGGGGCAACATCGTCTACTACGAGAAGAACCTCGAGGATCCTTATCTCGGAACTCAGTTCTCTGCAGACGAGGTCTACGCGAAGATGATCGCCGACCTCGAAGGCGCGATCGCGCTTGGCGCTCTTCCTATGCGCCAGCCGGACGATAAGGCAGGTTACCTTACAAAGGCCTTCGCATACATGCTCTACGCCGAGCTCGTAATGTATCAGAAGGACGAGTCCCGTTACGCTACAGCCCTCGGTTATATGAAGGAGATCATCGAAGACTCGGCCGAATACGATCTGGTCGACGACTACGGCACCATCTTCAAGCCCGCGGGCGAGTGGAGCAAGGAATCCATCTTCGAGATTACCTACAGGGCAGACGCTCAGGTCCGTTCATACGACAACGTCCTCGGCGCGGGCGGCACTATCCTCCCTCAGCTTATCGGCCCTTACAATATGGTCGAGGGCGCCGATGACCACAAAGCCGGCTGGGGCTTCGCTCCCGTCCGCAAGGAAACCTACGATATGTACGCAGTAGGCGACGCGCGTCGCGATGCTACCTGCTACGATGCGACCGTAAACGCCTACGAGGCCCGCTATGAGGATACCGGCTACTTCCTCGAGAAGTACCAGGGTCTCCAGAGCGAGTACAATACCGGCGACGGCGCGCCCGATATGCGCTTTGGCAACAACTACCGTATCTACCGCTTCGCAGAGACTCTGCTCAATGCGGCAGAGCTCGCCCTTACCAGCGATCCGACCAATGCCAAGACCTGGCTCAACAAGGTCCACAACCGCGCAGGCCTTACCGATACGGTGGATGCCACCCTTGCCAACATCAAGGAGGAGCGCAAGCTCGAATTCGTTGGCGAAGGAAAACGCTACTGGGATCTTGTTCGCTGGGGCGACGCTCCTACCGTCCTCGTACCGGACACCTATGGCTTCCGTACTAACACCTGGAGCGAGAGCAAGAAGTATCTCCCCATCCCTCAGAGCGAGATTGACGCCGCCCTCGGAACCCTTAAACAGAACAATTATTAACAACCATTAATATTAACACAATGAAAAAGTTTTTTGCACTTTTGAGCATTGCAGCTCTTGCATTTGCAACCGTAGCCTGCAATCCCGATGATCAGAAGGATCAGCCTCAGCTTCCTTCAGCCGCCGGCATCACCCCCGTTGTGACCGTTGACGGTACTGTAGTTACTTTCGCTCTCCCTGAGGGAACGACAGGTCTTATTCCTATCTGGTACACCAACGAGTCCGGAGATTTCGCTTTCGCAGGACAGGGCAACCCCTTCCAGAAGACCTTCTTCGACGCAGGTACCTTCAAAGTACGTATGTATGTCAGCAACTCGGTAGGTCAGTCTGCAGACTATGCAGAGGCTGAGTTCACCGTTGAGGGACAGGAAGGCTGGAACGGCTACAACTACAACTCACAGTTCAACATCTGGAAGGCTGGTGAGGATGCAGGTATGGATGCCAGCTACACCTGGTGCAGCCCGGGTTGGGCCGGTGAGGTTTCAGTTCCTTTCACCACCAATCCTTACACCCTTACCGTTCCCGGCGCTTGCTCGGATCGTTGGCAGTGCCAGTTCCACCTTGTTCCGGGCGCAGATGTTGCTCTCTCTTCCGAGAAGAACTACGACTTCTCCTGCATTATCGAACTCAGCAAGCCCGCTGGTGTGACCGTTAAGGTTACCGATGTTGCTAGCGACGACAACTTCCTCTTCGTCACCCTCGACGATATGCCTGCTGGCGAGAACATCTACTGGATGAAGAACGTCAAGGGTATCGATGCTTCCGCAGTCAAGATCGTCTTCGACTTCGGTTACAGCGAGGCCGGCAATGAGGTTAAGATCACCCGCATCACCCTTAAGGACCATGCCAACGACGACGGCACCAACGCTCCCGACAAGGAAGAGCCTGTAACTCCCGAACCTCCGGTAGACGACAGCGAGTATCCTGCAGACAGCTATGTATTCGATGTAAACGGCGAGGGCAACCTCTGGAAAGCCGCTCTCGGAAACGAGATGTTCTTCTACTATTTCTGCAACGGTGGCGACTGGAACGGTGTTGAGACCGAGACAGCAGAGCCTTCCTTCCTCGTAAAGAGCGGCAACTCTTATGCTATCACTCTCGAGAATGGAACCAACTCACAGTGGCAGGATCAGTTCTTCGTATGGCCTGGCGCAGGCAGCTATATCGCTCTGTCCGACTCTAAGAAGTACGCTCTCCAGCTCAAGCTTACCGCAACCGTAGACACCCCTGCATTCTTCAAGATCGAGCAGTGGGCAGAAGGTGGCCCCAAACACGAAGGTGCTAACATCTGGGAGAAGGGTGCAGTTTCGATCAAGGCAGGTGAAGACCTCGTCATTACCTCCAAGATCATCTCCGGTGTCGCTTGCGACAACGTCAACCTTATCTTCGACTTCGGCGGTTGTACCGCAGGCGCAGTTGTCACCATCAAGGACATCTGCCTCCAGGAGTACAAATAGTTAAAATATGAAACCCATCCGCATTTTGTCTTTACTTCCCCTCATACTATTCGCCCTGTGCTGCAGACCGCAGCCGGTCGAGGTCCCGCAGAACAGTATCGCCTTCACTCCCGATTCGCTCATTTTCGAGCAGCAGGGAGGAGAGCAGACGTTCTTTGTGACCGCTTCCGCCCCCGGAATCGCTCTCTATAGCGATCAGGATTGGGTGACAAGCATCGAACCTCCGTACTGCGCCCAGCAGGAAGGATCCTTCACCGTGAAGGTAAAACCCAACTCCACTACCGCTACCCGCGAAGGAGCTGTAGTGATAAAGGTCGGACAGACGAGGACACAACTGCCCATCCGTCAGCCCGGTCTGGATCCCGAGGAGGTTGGAATCGAAACGCCTGAGGGCTATACCCTTGTCTGGCACGACGAGTTCGATTATGACGGACTGCCGGCTTCGACCGACTGGAAGTATCAGACGGGAGACGGCGGATGGGGTAACCATGAACTTCAGGACTACGTGTCCGGCGAGTACAACGGCGTAAAGATCGCCGAGGTCTCGGACGGCACCCTGAAGGTATGGGCTAAAAAATTGGACGGCAAGGTCCGGTCCGTACGTCTGAATACTCGCAAGAGCTGGACGTACGGCTGGATCGAGGCGTCCCTTAAGCTCCCCAAGGGCAAGGGCACATGGCCCGCATTCTGGATGATGCCTTCTCAGTTTACCGGCTGGCCGAAAGACGGCGAGATCGATATTATGGAGGAGGTAGGCTATCATGCAAATTACTGCAGTTCCTCTATCCATTGCAACCGCTACAACAACAGCGGATCTACGATCGAACACGCTGAGAGATATATTCCTACCGCTCAGACCGAGTTCCATGTCTACGGACTTGAGTGGACAGCAGACTATATGACTTTCTATCAGGACGGCAAGGCGATTCTAACCTACAAGAATAACGGAGGCGGCCACGACAGCTGGCCCTTTTACAAGCCGTTCTACATCATCCTCAATCTCGCCTGGGGAGGCGACTGGGGCGGCGCTCAGGGCGTCGACGAGTCGTGCCTGCCCACCGCGATGGAGGTGGACTGGGTAAGAGTGTTCCAGAAAATGTAATTTATTAATCGATTGAATCGATCCCTTCCCAAGGCTCGTTAAAGGGCTGAAGGAAGGGATTGTTCGTTCTCTCGTCCGAGATAGTAGAGGACGAACCGTGTCCGGGGAAGATCTGGACGTCTCCGTCCAGCCCCATCACCTTGTCCATTATCGAGACAATCAGGTCGTCGTATTCGCCGCCCTTGAGGTCCGTGCGGCCGATAGTCCCGCGAAAGAGGGTGTCTCCGGTCATCAGCGCTTTATCCGCGGGGAGGTAGTAGCAGACTCCGCCGGGGGTGTGGCCGGGGGTAGTGATAACCTCGAAATGGAGCCCGCCGAGATCCAGCTTCTGTCCGTCTTCCAGCGGGGTGGTATCGAAATCGATATTGAACACCGTTTTCTCCGCCTCACACATATAGACCGGCACCCCGAACTTGTCCTGGATGGCTTTCGCGCCCGAACGGTGGTCCGGGTGGGCATGGGTCAGCAGAACGGCGACCGGGCGAAGGCGCTGGGTCTCGAGCCAGCCGAAAAAGGATTCCTGCTCCCTGCCGGGATCGCAGCCGGGATCGACTATTACTGCTTCGGAGGAATTTCCTTCAGAGAGGACATATGTATTTTCCTGAAAGGGGTTGAAGACGAAATGGCGGATGTTCAGCATTTGTTCATAACTCTGGGTTACCGTGGGCAAAATTAACAAAACTTATCGTAAATTTGTGAGATTGCAAACCACGGACATCTTATGCACATCGGAATAGCAGGAAACATCGGCTGCGGTAAGACTACCCTGACCCGCAAACTCGCCGAGTATTACGGCTGGACTCCCCGCTTCGAGTCGGTCACCTACAATCCCTATCTTGAAGACTATTACTCGGATATCCAGCGCTGGTCGTTCAATCTGGAAGTATATTTCCTCGCCCAGCGGTTCAGGGATACGCTCGAGATCGCAAAGAACAAGGGCGTCATTATCCAGGACAGGACCATCCTTGAGGGCGTGCAGATTTTCGTCCAGAACAACTATCGTATGGGTAACCTGTCGGAGCGCGATTTCGCCACCTATATGGATCTGTTCGATTTGATGATGTCGCTGGTAAAACTGCCGGACCTCCTTATCTATATCCGTTCGAGTGTGCCTCATCTCGTATCCCAGATCCAGAAGCGCGGGCGGGAGTACGAACAGACTATCAGCCTCGAGTACCTCGGAGGACTCAACGAACTTTACGAAAAGTGGATAGGGGAGTATAAGGGCCGCCTGCTGATAATAGACGGTGACAACCTTGACTATGAAAACCGTCCGGAGGATTTTGCGCTCGTGACGGACAAAATAGACGCTGAAATGTACGGACTTTTTTAATCGCGACTAATTGATTATATTTGTGGACTTTTAAAAGAGAATACTATGCATATAGCTATTGCGGGAAACATCGGAAGCGGTAAGACTACTCTTACCAAGATGCTTGCAGCACACTATGGCTGGACTCCCAAATTCGAGTCGGTAGACTTCAATCCCTATCTGTCAGACTTCTACGAGGATATGGAGCGTTGGTCGTTCAACCTCCAGATCTACTTCCTGAACAAACGCTTCAAGGACGTAGTGGATATCAGCAGGACAGATGACATAATCATTCAGGACAGAACTATCTACGAAGACGCCAAGATCTTCGCCCCCAACCTCCACGACATGGGCCTGATGAGTACCAGGGATTTTGACAATTACTCGGACCTCTTCAACCTCATGATGTCTCTGGTCGGAAATCCGGATCTCATGATCTATCTCCGCTCCAGCATCCCCAATCTGGTCGCCCAGATTCAGAAACGCGGACGCGAGTACGAGAAGGGTATCCGTATCGATTACCTTACCTGCCTGAACGAAAAGTATGAAAACTGGATCAAGGACTACGACGGCAATCTCCTGATTGTCGATGCAGATAATATCAAATTTGGCAATAATCCCGAAGACTTCGCGAAGATTACGGATATGATCGACGCCCAGATGTTCGGACTATTCTCAGCGAAAAAATAAACTTATTCAGATATGGCAGAAAAACGAATTACTATCATCGACTTCGTCGAGAAGTACACTCACCAATTCCCCAACAACGTATACCTCCGCGAGAAGGTAGACGGAGAGTGGAAAGAAATCACCCAGGAACAAACCCGGCAAACAGCATACAAGATCGGTGCAGGCCTTATGGCTCTCGGCCTTGAGAAAGGCGACAAGATTGCCCTTCTTTCAGAGAGCCGCTCCATGTGGATCCTCGCAGAGCTCGGCGCAATGTACGCCGGCGCAACCGATATTCCTCTTTCAGTAAATCTCGGCAGTACGGCAGACATTGTCTTCCGTATCAAGCACTCTGAAAGCAAGTGGGTTCTTGTATCAGCAAACCATCTCAACAGAATCCGTGAGGCTCTCCCCGAGTGTCCGGATATCAAGAAAGTGATCGTCTTCGACGACACTGCTTTCTTCGTAGACAGCCTCCAGGAGCCTGAAATCAGGATGTCCGAGGTTATGAAGATGGGCGAAGAGTTCCTCGCAAAGAACGAGAAGGCCTTCGTGAACCGTTATCAGTCCGTAGGACCGGACGACTACGCAAATATCAGCTACACTTCCGGTACTACCGCAGACCCGAAGGGTATCCTTCTTACACACCGTAACTATACAGCAAACGTAGCCCAGGGCTCGAGCGTCATCAACATCGGCGAGAACCACGTCATGCTGATCATCCTCCCTCTGGACCACTGCTTCGCCCACGTAGCAGGTATGTATACCATGATGTCCTACGGCGGAAGCATCGCCTTCGTTCCTATCGGAAAGAACGCCCTCGCTACCCTGAAGAACGTCCCTATGGCAATCAAGGAGACCAGGCCCCACGTAATGCTTTCAGTTCCGGCTCTTGCCCGTAACTTCAAGAAGAACATCGAGTCCGGTATCAAGGCCAAAGGCCCTACCGCCGAGAAGCTCTTCAACTTTGCAGTCAAGAACGCAATCACCTACAATAAGGAATACTACAACCGCGGAACCGGTGGAACCTTCTGGCGTAAGCCTCTTATGTGGCTCTTCGACAAGATCCTCTTCAAGAAAGTCCGCGAGAGCTTCGGCGGCCGTATGCAGTTCTTCGTAGGCGGCGGCGCCCTTCTGGACATCGAGCTCCAGCGCTTCTTCTGCGCGGTCGGAATGCCTATGTTCCAGGGCTATGGACTTACCGAGGCTACCCCGATTATCTGCGCCAACTCTCCCGGCCACGCCATCTTCGGATCGTCTGGCCGTATCGTAAAGCCTATGGATTGCAAGATCTGCGACGATAAGGGCGAGGAAGTTCCTATCGGAACGAAGGGCGAGATCGTCATCCGCGGCGAGAACGTCATGGCCGGTTACTGGAAGAACCCTAAGGCTACAGCCGAGACCGTCGTAGACGGCTGGCTCCATACCGGAGATATGGGTTACATCTGCCCTTGGGACACCGACTTCCTCTATGTTGTCGGCCGCTTCAAGAGCCTGCTTATCTCTGCAGACGGTGAGAAGTACTCTCCCGAAGCATTCGAGGATAGCCTCCCTGAGGTTTCCAAGTATGTCGAGGCTGCAGTTCTCCACAACAACCAGAGCCCTTATACTATCGCTCTCATCGTCCCCAACAAGGACAATCTTGCCGAGTTCGCAAAATCTCAGGGTCTCGATCCTAAGAGCCGCGAAGGCCGCGAGGCTATGCTTAACAAGATCCAGGCCGAGATCGATACCTATAAGACCGGCGGAGTACACGAATCCCTCTTCCCTGACCGCTGGCTGCCTACAGCAGTCGTGATCTGCGACGAAGGCTTCACTATCGCAAACGGAATGCTCAACTCTACCATGAAGATGGTCCGCCGCAAGGTCGAGGAACACTACGCAGCCCGTATGGAATTCGCCTACACCCCTGAGGGAAGGCCCATCGTCAACGAGCAGAACCTCAAGGCTCTCGAGTAGAATATCAAATAACAAAATAACACAACTATGGCTAATGTAGAAAAGAAACAGAACTACACCCCGGCTATCGTGGTGATGTTCGCACTGTTCTTCATGATCGCGTTCGTGACGAACCTAGCAGGTTCGATGGGCGTGGTCGTTACAAACCAGTTCGGCGCATCGAAGGCTCTTTCGCAGCTCGGTACTCTTGCCAACTTCATCGCCTATGCCTGTATGGGTATCCCTGCGGGTCTGATCCTTCGTCGTAAGGGTTACAAATTCACCGCTCTTACCGCCGTTATAGTCGGTCTGGTCGGTGTGGCGATCCAGTTCCTCTCCGGCTATGCCGAGAGCTTCTTCGTCTATGTCCTCGGCGCTTTCGTCGCAGGCTTCTCGATGTGTATGCTCAACATCGTCGTCAACCCGATGCTCAACACCCTCGGCGGCGGCGGTAACAAGGGTAATCAGCTTATCCAGTGGGGCGGCTCCTGCAACTCTATCGGAGGTACTATCGCTCCTATCCTCGTAGGTTGGCTCGTCGGCGGCTCGATCGAGAACGCTACCGTAGCTAAGGCGGCCCCCGTGATGATCATTGCCATGGCGATTTTCGCTATCGCTTTCGTCGTCATCAGGCTCACTGCTATCCCCGAGCCTCATATGGAGACTCCTGAGGAGAAGGCAGCACGTCTGGCAGGCGGAAAAGAGAAAGATCCCCACAGCGCTCTTTCCTTCCGTCACTTCGTCCTCGGCGCTATCGCAATCTTCTTCTATGTAGGTATCGAGGTCGGAATTCCGAACACCGCGAACGTATACTTCAGCTCTCTGCCCGACGTAGGTCCGGCCATCACCGGTACCATGATCGGCGCATACTGGTTCTGCATGCTCATTGGCCGTCTTATCGGAGCTCCCGTAAGCGCGAAGGTCAGCAGCAAGACTATGCTTGCCGTTATGTCTTCGGTAGCAATCGTCTTCCTCGTCTGCGCTATCTTCATCCCTGAGAGCATTCAGATTACCCTCGGATCGAAGGTATTCCCGCTCGCTCTCGGCTTCCTCGTACTCTGCGGCCTCTGCACCTCCATTATGTGGGGCGCTATCTTCAACCTTTCCGTTGAGGGCCTCGGCAAGTACACTGCAGCAGCTTCCGGTATCTTCATGACCCTGGTTTGCGGCGGCGGTATCATCCCGTTCCTTCAGAACCTGCTCGCAGACAAGATCGGCTCGATGCAGAGCTACTGGCTCATCATCGCCTGCCTCGCATTCCTCGTATTCTACGCTCTTGTAGGCTCGAAGAACGTCAATAAAGACATCAAGGTCGACTAAGCGAAATGGATAAGAATTACGTAGTCGGAGTCGATGTAGGTGGTCAGACCTCCAAGATCGGCGTAGTCGATATCCACGGTACAGTCCTCGAACAGACTGTTATCAGGACAGATAACGACGAAGACCCCCAGGCTTTCGTCGATACTCTGGCCGCAGCCATCAAGGATCTTATCAAGAAATCCGGCAAAGAAGGCCAGATCCGTGGAATCGGAGTCGGCGCTCCCAACGGTAATTACTATACCGGAGAGATCGCCTTCGCACCCAACCTCGTTTGGGCGGCAAAATGCTCCGTCCCTTTCTCCAAGATGCTTTCGAAGGCCCTTGACGGCCTGAAGGTCGCTCTCACTAACGATGCAAACGCAGCAGCAGTCGGTGAGATGGCCTATGGAGCTGCAAAGGGAATGAAAGATTTCATCATGATCACCCTCGGAACTGGCGTGGGCAGCGGTATCGTCATCGGCGGTAATGTTGTCTATGGCCATGACGGTTTCGCGGGCGAGCTGGGCCACACCGCCGCCGTGCGTCACAACGGACGCCTCTGCGGCTGCGGTAAGACCGGCTGCCTCGAGGCTTATTGCTCCGCAATGGGTGTGGCCCGTACGGCCCGCGAGTGGCTCGAGATGTCTCCTGAAACCCCCAGCGTTCTTCGCAACCTTGACAACATTACCTCCAAGGATGTCTATGAGGCCGCTACTCAGGGAGACAAGCTCGCGATCGAGATCTTCAACTACACAGGACGTATCCTCGGAGCTTCGCTCGCAGACTTCGTGGAGTTCTCCGCTCCTGAGGCGATCGTTCTCTTCGGAGGCCTCGCCCGTGCGAAGGAGTTCATCTACCAGCCTACCTTCGATTCTCTCAACGAGAACGTCCTTCCTCTGTGGAGGAATAAAGTTAAACTCCTGTTCTCAAAGCTTCCGGCTTCGGATGCCGCTATCCTCGGCGCCTCGGCCCTTGCTTGGGAACTTTAACAGAAAATTATTAGTTAGTTTTTAAGAATATGAAATTCAACAAATGGTTTGTGGCCCTTGCAATGGGTCTTGCAGTAGCCGCTTGCGCTCCTAAAGCAGAGGAGGCAGCAGCAGAGGGAGAAGATGTCGATCAGGCTCCCGTAGAGAAGACAGCTAAAGATTTTGTTCCTTCACGTCAGACCGTCAAGGATGTCAGCTATCTCGTAGGTATTAACTTCGGTTCCTTCATCAAGGGATACAACTTCGGTGATCTTGACTATGCTCAGATCCGTAAGGGTATGGAGGACTTCATCCACGCTAAGGGCAACCAGCGTGATCCTGAGTTCACCGATCAGTTCCGTGTTGATCCCAACACTATGAACGAACTCTTCAACCAGTTCCTTTCAGACCGTCGCAACTTCATCCTCTATACCAATAAGGAGAAGGAGGACAAGTTCCTTGCATCCAACGCAAAGAAAGCCGGTGTTGAGGTTTCCGCTTCCGGTCTTCAGTACAAGATCATCTCCGAGGGTAATGATGTAAAGCCCGTCGGACAGGATACCGTCTATGTAAGGTATCAGGGTAAGCTCCTCGACGGAACCGTATTCGATGAGACTAAGCCCGACGGAGATGCAGCAAAGCTCTTCCTCCACCGTGTTGTCAAGGGTTGGCAGGAAGGCCTCGGCCTCATCGGTGAAGGTGGCGAGATCGAGCTCTACGTTCCCGCTAAGCTCGGTTACGGCGACAACGGCCAGCCTCAGGGCGGCATCGAGCCCGGCGCAACCCTCATCTTCAACGTCACCCTCGAGAAGGTTGGCAAGAAAGCTGAGTAATCTCTAGTCCAATAAAAACCGTGCATACCCTCTCCATTTTTTGGGGAGGGTATGTTCGTTTTTGCCTTGCCGCCTGCTGCCTATTTCAGCCGATCGGTGAGGGATTTCTTCATGTCAGCCGATACTTTGAGTTGAACCGAGGAATAAGGGCCCTTTAGTGTCAGGACCAATGCGCGACCCTTCCCTGGTGAGACGCTTGCAACTTCGCTGAGGTTGACGATGGCTTGCCGGCTGATTCTGAAGAATCGGTCTTCAGGCAGAGTCTCGGAGACTTTCAGTAGGGAAGTATATGAATCGCCCCAGCGGCCATCCTTTAGATAGACTCGCGTGGAGCCGGCGGAGTAGACAATATAGCTGATATCCGTGGCGTCGCAGAAGATAGTTTCTATTCCGCGTACAAGAGTGAGCCTGCTGCCTGTGCCTTCACGATACCTGCCGGCTTCCTCCAAGATTTCTTTGTGGCGGTTCATCAGGAACACCACAAGCCAGGCCGTAGTAAGCACGGAGAGGTCGAGGTAATCTGTGAATACGATTTTAGAGAAGATATCTGCTTTGCCAGGATAGATGCAGTGGTAGGCATAAGCGACGAGGACTGAAGAAATGCCGTTGAGCACCGCAAGCAGCATCACTTGTAGAAGGATGTTGCGGATGCTGTGTTCCTTGTTCCAGAATGCCTTGACTATCATCCTGATGTAGAGCAGCGACAGTTCCAGCAGCAATGTTGTCTCGACCACCTGCTCCCCGAATTCCTTGAGGATTTCGAGTACCAGCGGCCAGCCGCTTATCTGCCTGAAGACGTCGAAATTCACGATGCTCCATAGCACCCAGCTGAACGCTATGGCGATCCCGAGCATCGTCCAATGCCCGAGATGCATCTCTCTCTCCGTCTGTTTTTTCTGTTTCGGCATTTCTTTTTGAATCTTGCTGCAAAGATACTAATTTTTCCTTCAGCCCCTGAAATGTGCCGTTCAGCGGCCAAAATGTCGGCTTCGACCACCTTTATTATGATAATTGCCCCCCCCGGCTATCTTTGCATTTGTTCTAATAAATAATAGTATGAAAATTCGTTTTATCGCTGCAGCTGCCATACTGCTTTTCGGCGCTGCATTGAGCGCAAATGCGCAGGATAAGATTTATTCTCTTTGGGGAAATCCGATTGAGGCTAGAGTTACGGAAATCGGCGACAATAGTCTTTACTACAAGGCGTTCGACAATCTTGACGGTCCTGAATATAAGATGTCACTTGAGTTTGTGACTAAAATAGTTTATGAAAACGGGAAGGTGGAGACTTTCGTTGCTCCTGATGGCCGTCTTTCAAAGCGCGAATTGACAGACTATATAGGATTCTCAGTGTACGGTAGCGATTACCGTAAGGCGCGTGCCCAGCAGAAAACAGGTAGATGGGTGACTGCAGTTGGAGGTGTCACGCTCGCGGCCGCAGCCGTGGCAACAGTAGCTGAGCGCGATGACTATCTTGCCCCTGTTATTGCAGGACTTGTTGGGGTCGCAGGCCTCAGCATTGGTATTCCGCTTCAGCTGAAAGCGAACAGAAAGCTCGACGCTATGTTGGACGACTATACCAAGAACTACGCCGGAAGCCGCTCGGCAAGTTACAATCCGACCTTTTCGCTGGGAGCAACAAACAGCGGAGTAGGACTTTCGTTTAACTTTTAATTATATTGATCATGAAAACATCAGTCAAGTTTCTTCTTGCATTTGCAATGATTATGGTGCCTTCAGTTGCATCTGCTCAAGTCTATGTCGGGGGCTCCGTCAGCGGTTCGTACTCTGACAGACCAAGTAGCGGCACAAATGCAAAGGCATTTGATTTTCGTCCGGAGGTGGGATATATTCTTAACAGCGACTGGGCTTTCGGCGCAAGGCTTTCTTATGGAAAATCCCAGACAGTCGTAGACACCCCTACTGTCCACAATGAGACAACCAATGTCAATCTTTTTACTGTATCCCCTTATGCGTCATATTCAGTGCTCTCTTTCGCAGGTCTTTCCTTGTGGGCTGAAGCAGGTCTGAACCTGGCGCCTAAGCAGGATGGTAGCGAAGGGGCTTTCGGTGCATATTTTGCGCCGGTGCTCACATACGACCTAAGCAGGCATTTCCTACTGAGAACGTCCATCAATATCTTGGGCGCATCGGTGATGTGGGCCGACGGTGGCTTCGCCTTTTCTGCAGGAGTCGATTCAAACGATATTATTACCGTCGGTAACGGCCTCTCCGTCGGATTCGTCTACAAGTTCTGACGGTTTCAGGGGGCTTCCTACAGCGCCTTGAGGATGATGCTTTCCATCACCTCGTAACCGGGAAGAGTAGGGTGAATCCCTTCCGCGGACGTCTCCTGCCCTTATTTGCGGAAGGTTACCCACGCGTTTGCGGAAGGTCCCCGCTGTTTTTGCACAAGGTGGAATTCTAACACGGGGACCTTGCGCGCAAAACCCCATCACATGCCATCTAGCGCACAAGGTGTCGCCCCTTTTCTTCCACCTTGCGCGCCCTGGTGTGTAAAACCACCCAAATCACACACCACCCCCTTCAAAATCACCCCTTGGTGTGTGGAGAAGCCTAAATCCCACACCAACCCCGCCGAAATGCAGCATTTTGCGGAAGGTCCCTGTCTATTCGCTCGCTGGGTGTGGCTATCGCCCTCCGCAATTCGGGTGATAGCCACGTTTTGGGCCTTTTTCGCTCCCATCACCTCCTTCGCAGGGGGTGATAGCCACGCTTATGACCTTTATCCACCAATGTCCAACCCTCGATCGCGCTGCGCCGAGCCTTGGATGGGGCTCAGCTTGCGCGATGGGTACTTTACTCTACGGTCATTTCCAACTGAAGAATGGAGTCGGGGCTCGGCAACCCCGAAGCCGAGCCCCTCTCAGTACCGGCCGCTCGCCACCTCGCGGCCTGTATATGACGGACCAAAGGGTCGGAAGCCCCGCGCCAAGACGCAGCCCTCCGCCCCCTTTGGCTTATCTGGTAAGAGTTAGAGGAGCGAAGCGACGAAGTCGGCATCAGCCAGCCGGTCGGCCGGGTATTTTGGCGCGAAGCGAGAAAATACGTACGGGGGAGCGAATCTCTCATTTTTAGCAAAAATGAATCGTGTTTGACTTTTCTTTGCTATCTTCGTGTTATGATTTATCAGTTCCGCGTCACACTACCCGGCATCAAGGGTTTCTACAGAATCTACAAGGTTAATTCTGCCAACACACTGTACAGCTTCCACAAGCAGTTGCAGGCCGACCTGGAGTTTCCCGCCGACCAGCCTATTCTTTTCAAGGCGATGGACGGCGAGACTGTCCTCGCCCGCTATGCCCTCGTCAATCTTGGCTTCGGTGTGGTAGATGAGGTCTCCCTCGCGAAGGCCCTGAAGGAAGGAGCGGATCACTTCGAGTACTTCTACGATACTAAAGCGAAGAAGAAAGTTATCATTACCCTCGAAGGACAGGAACCCGGAAATGAAGTCTCTGTCCCTACCCTGATGAACGATATGAAGGGCCCGCTCCCTATCGAGTTCGAAAACGGTTATGTAGCCTTCGAAGACCTCCCTCAGGAAAAGCGTAAGCTTCCAGGCGAGAAGAGCGCTCTCGAGATGCTCCTCGGCGGAGATGACGATGAAGACGACGAGGATCTTGAAGACGAGGAAGATGAAGATGACGATGATGAAGAAGGAGACGACGAAACTGAGGAGATCTACGACGAAAACGAATAACCATCAACTATGCGTAAACTAATAATCACCATCGCGGCAGCGATGCTGTCCGTCATCGGCCTTTCGGCCCAGAATTTCGTCCACTATCATTGGTTCGACGGCGAGAATTCCACCGTCCCCGCAGGAACCCGCGGCCGCGTCGTTTTCATGGGCGACTCCATCACCGAAGGCTGGGGAACGAAGGGAACTCCGGGCTTTTTCGACAACGACAAGATGGTCGAGCGCGGCATCAGCGGCGAGGTGACAGCCCAGATGGTTCTCCGCTTCAGGCGTGACGTTATCGACCTTAAGCCCAAGACGGTCGTGATCCTCTGCGGATGCAACGATATCGCCCTCAATCAGGGCGAGTACAACGAAGACTATACCTTCGGAAACATAGTGACCATGGTCCAGCTCGCCAAGGCCAATAAGATCAAGCCCATAGTCTGTTCGGTCCTCCCGGCCGCCGCTTTCCCCTGGCGCCCGGAAGTCAAGGACTCATCCGAAAAAGTCGCGTCTCTCAACGCCCGCCTGCGCGCCTACTGCGCTGAGAATCACATCAAGTACGTCGATTACTTCCCCGCGATGGTCGCCGAAGACGGCGTCTCTCTGAATCCCAACTACACTAACGACGGAATTCACCCCACCCTTCCCGGTTACGAGGTGATGGAGAGCATCATCCTCAAGGCGCTGTAGGAAGCCCCGTGGGCATATAATTTGCAGGGACATAGTGAAAAAATATCACTATGAAATCGAAACTTGCATTAACTGTATTGATGATGGCTTTGTGTGTCAGTAGTTATGCGCAGGACATCATTCACACTTTTGACGGTAAGTCTATCGAGGCGAAGATACTCGAAATCTCAGACGACGATATACTTTACAAGACCTTCGACAACCAGGAAGGCCCGGATTACCGGATGTCGGTTAATAAGGTCGCCAGGATAGTGTTCGCGAACGGCACCGAAAAGGTCTTTGCCCCTGCCGACATATTCAGGTCCGCGCCCGTTGCTCCTAGGTACAACAATCCGGATTTCGGCCCTTATGGCCCGATAGTTTACCGACACGGACGCTTCTATGATGGCTACGGTCGCATCTATGACGATGAGTTTCGCGACTACCTGGGCGTTTCTCTCTATGGTAGTGATTACTTGAAAGCAAGGAATCAGATTACTAGTGGCTGCCTGCTCACTTTTGCCGGCGGCGCTGCAGTGTCGTTTTCCCTCATCGCGTCTTTGATTATAAGCGATCATAACAAAGGAGACAATCCTTTCGGAAAAATCAGCCAGACCGGTCCGACTATCGGGGGCCTTGTCGGTGTGGCCTGTCTGGCTGGAGGAATTCCGTTGTGGGTCAAAGGAGGCCGTAAGATGAAAGCCTTCGCGGACGACTACAATCAGCGTTATGGCGCCGGAAAGACCAATCTCTCCCTCGGCTCAGCCCCTTCGGGCCTTGGACTTACATTGAACTTCTAAAACGATTTTCCTGTCAGCGTGCGTACCCTCGGCAAAATTGCTGGGGGTAAGCACGTTTTGGCGCCTTTTCGAGCGTACCCTCGGTGAAAAAGCCGGGGGTACGCGCGCTTTCGTCAGGAATTTTTGTTAAATTTGAGAAGAATGGGCGAACTGAAAGACACATACAACAGCATCGCGGCTCCTTCCGAAGGTCTTTTCAAGGACCAGGGCAGCCGCTTCATCGCTCTCGCGTACCCGGTAGAGAGCGAGGAAGAGGTGAAGTTGCTTCTGGAAAAAGCCCGCAAGGAGTACCACGACGCAAGACATCACTGCGTGGCCTACAGAATCGGGCTGAAGGGCGAAGTCTGGCGCGCGAGCGACGACGGCGAGCCTGCCGGATCCGCCGGACGCCCGATTCTGGGCCAGATAGACAGCGCAGGACTGAGCGATATTGTGGTGATCGTCGTCCGCTACTTCGGCGGAATAAAACTGGGAATACCCGGCCTTATCAGAGCCTACAAATCCTCTACGGCAGACGCTATCAATAACGCTCAAATAATAGAAAAAGTAGCGGGGAAGTGGTACGAACTCAGCTTCGACTACGCTCAGATGCCCGAGGTGATGAAAGTAGTCAAGGACCTGGGCCTTCCGAGCCGCGAACAGCGCTTCGAGGCGAGCTGCAGCATGCAGGTCAGGGTAAGGCTGACTCAGGAGGAGGATTTCTTGGAAAGAACTAAAAATATCACTAACTTTAACTATCGGAACATTTAACCTCTAACTATAATCATGAGTAAAAAACACGTATTCAACGCAGGCCCTTGTCTGCTGCCCCAGGAGGCTCTGGACGCGACAATCGACGCTATTAAAGACTTCGCGGGGACCGGTGTGTCCCTGCTTTGCATCTCTCACCGTACTAAGGAGTGGGATGCGGTAATGGATGAAACAAGAGCTCTCTGGAAAGAAATCCTAAATATTCCCGAGGGCTACGAGGTCGTTTTCCTCCCCGGCGGCGCATCAATGGAGTTCCTCTTCGTGGCGCTCAACTACCTGGAGAAGAAGGCGGCATACCTCGAGACCGGCGTCTGGGCAAAGAAAGCGCTCAAGGAAGCAAAGGCCTATGGAGACGCCTACGCCCTCGCAAGCTCCGCAGACAGGAATTACTGCTATATCCCGAAGGGTTTCGAGATCCCCAAGGACGTGGATTACTTCCATATTACAACCAACAACACTATCTACGGTACTGAGATCAAGACTGATTTCGACAGCCCCGTTCCCCTTATCGCGGATATGTCTTCTGACATCATGAGCCGTCCGGTAGACGTCTCTAAATATGCGATGATCTACGGCGGAGCTCAGAAAAACGTAGGCCCTGCCGGCTGTACCTTCGCTATCATTAAGCTGGATACCCTCGGGAAGGTCAGCAGGTATATCCCTACCATGCTCGATCTCCACACACATATCGACAAACTCTCGATGTTCAACACCCCCGCCGTCCTTCCTCTGTACGTTATGAACAGAACGCTCCACTGGATCAAGGACCAGGGCGGAGTCGCCGCAATGAAAGTGCGCAACCAGGCCAAGGCAGACGCCCTGTACGCGGAAATCGACCGCAACCCTCTGTTTGTCGGTACGGCCGAGAAGGAAGACCGCTCGATTATGAACGTATGCTTCGTGATGGCTCCCGGCTATGAGAATCTCCAGGACGAGTTCCTCGCCTTCGCGAAGGAGCACGATATGGTAGGCCTTAAAGGACACCGCAGCGTGGGCGGATTCCGCGCATCGATCTACAACGCCTGTACCCTCGAGGATGTAAACGCCCTCGTAGCCTGCATGCAGGAGTTTGAAAAGCTTCACGCATAATATGAAAGTTCTTCTCGCAACTCAGAAACCCTTCGCGGCGGCAGCCGTCAAAGGTATTACCGATATCCTTGAGGCCGCTGGCCATCAGGTAGTCAAGCTTGAGAAATACGAGGCCCAGGCGGATCTCGTTAAGGCCGTCGCAGACGCTGAGGCGATGATCATCCGCTCGGATAAGGTGACCGCCGAGGTTATCGCTGCCGCCCCGAAGCTCAAGATTGTCGTTCGCGCTGGCGCAGGCTACGACAATGTCGACCTCGCGGCCGCGACTCAGGCCGGCGTCGTGGTTATGAACACCCCCGGCCAGAATTCGAACGCTGTAGCCGAGCTCGCGATAGCGATGATGATCTTCATGGCCAGGACCCAGTTCACCCCCGCGACCGGATCGGAGGTCCAGGGCAAGACCCTCGGAATCCAGGCTTTCGGAAACGTAGGCCGCCTCGTGGGCGCGAAAGCCAAGGCCCTCGGAATGAAGGTCAAGGCCCTCGACCCGTTCCTTTCAGACGAACAGATCGCAGCGGGCGGCGCCGAGCCTGTCCATACCCTGGACGAGCTCTACGAAGGCAGCGACTACCTCAGCCTCCATATCCCCGCCCTTCCGAGCACGATCGGCAGTATCAATTACGAGCTGATTACCAAGATGCCGAAGGGCGCCACCCTAGTCAACACCGCCCGCAAGGAGGTCATAGACGAAGCCGGCCTCGAGAAGGCTCTCGAAGATCGCCCCGACCTTAAGTATGTAACAGACGTGGCGCCGGATAACCTCGAAACATTAAAGGAGAAGTTCGGCCTTCGCGTCTTCGCGACCCCTAAGAAGATGGGCGCACAAACCGCCGAGGCCAATGTAAACGCCGGTCTTGCCGCAGCGCGCCAGATAGTAGATTTCGCCCTTACGGGAAACACAAAATTCCAGGTAAACAAATGAAAGTAAGACCCTTTGCGGCAGTGCGTCCGCCCAGAAATCTCGTTACCGAGGTAGCAGCTCCCCCGTACGATGTTCTCGATTCGGAGGAGGCCCGTAAGATGGCAGGCGAGAAATCGCTCCTTCATATTACGAAGCCCGAGATTGATTTCGATCCGATGCCCGAGGAACACGACCCTAAGGTCTACGCCAAGGCGGTCGAGAACTTCAAGAAATGGCAGGAAAAGGGCTGGCTGGTTCGCGACAGTAAGCCTTGTTACTATATCTACGCTCAGACTATGGGCTCACGTACCCAGTACGGCTATGTCCTCTGCGCGAATTCTCAGGACTATGTAGAGGGCCGTATCAAGAAACACGAACTCACCCGTAAGGACAAGGAAGACGACCGTATGAAACATGTCGAAATCCAGAGCGCCAACATCGAGCCTGTGTTCTTCGCCTTCAAACACCAGCCGGAACTCGAGCAGATTATCGCTGATACCGTAAAGAAACCCTCGGAGTATAAGTTTACAGACGAGAATAATTTCGGCCACGAATTCTGGGTAATCGACGACGACGCCCTTATCGCCGAGATTACTAAGCTCTTCACTAATAAGATCGACGCCTTCTATATTGCCGACGGACATCACCGCAGCGCTGCGGCCGCCCGGGTGGGCGCAGAGCGCGCGAAGAAGAATCCGAACCACACCGGCGAGGAGGAGTATAACTACTTTATGGCGGTTTGTTTCCCCGAGGATCAGCTTAAGGTGCTCGACTACAACCGCGTTCTGAAAGATCTCAACGGACTTACTCCCAGCCAGGTAATCGGAATTCTCGGCGAGACTTTCGATGTTACCTGCAAGGGAACGGAGATTTTTACTCCAGACGAGCTCCACACCTTCTCGATGTATCTCGAGGGGAAATGGTACGAGCTCAGGGCCCGTCCGGGAACCTATAATGACCACGACCCTATCGGGGTGCTTGACGTAACTATCCTCTCCGAGAGGGTGCTCGGTCCCGTTTTCGGAATCAAGGACCTCAGGACAGACTCCAGAATAGACTTCGTTGGCGGAATCAGAGGCCTTGGAGAGCTCAAGCGCAGGGTAGACAGCGGCGAGATGAAGATAGCCTTCGCCCTTTATCCGGTCAGCATGAAGCAGATTACAGATATCGCAGACAGCGGTAATATAATGCCTCCAAAGACTACCTGGTTCGAGCCTAAGCTCAGGTCCGGCCTCGCAATCCACACATTTTAATTAGAACTATGTCAGTTACATCAGCAGACATCCGCAAAACACTCAAGGAGTTCTTCGGTTACGACGGGTTCAAGGGTGATCAGGAAGAGATCATCAAGGACCTGACAGACGGAAAGGACTGTTTCGTGCTTATGCCTACGGGCGGCGGCAAATCCCTTTGTTACCAACTGCCCGCGCTGCTGATGGATGGTACCGCGATAGTGATTTCCCCTCTTATCGCCCTGATGAAAAATCAGGTAGACGCAATCAGGGGTTTCGTATCCGGCAACGAAAGCATAGCACACTTCCTGAATTCGTCTCTTTCGCGCCCTCAGATCGAGGAGGTGAAGAACGACATCAAGGAAGGCAAAACAAAGATTCTTTATGTCGCGCCCGAATCGCTGACTAAGGGAGAAAATGTCGCTTTCCTAAGGACGATCAAGATTTCGTTCTACGCAGTAGACGAAGCCCACTGTATTTCCGAATGGGGCCACGACTTCCGTCCGGAGTACCGCAGAATCCGCCCTATCGTTGATACTATCGGCAGGGCTCCGATTATCGCCCTTACTGCAACCGCGACTCCTAAGGTCCAGAGCGACATCCTCAAGACTCTCGCAATTCCGGACGCCGTAGTCTATAAGTCTTCTTTCAACCGCCCGAACCTTTATTACGAGGTAAGGGATAAGGTAGACGCAGACAAAGACATCGTCCGTTTCATCCGCCAACACCCCGGAAAGTCCGGCATCGTCTATTGCCTCAGCCGTAGAAAGGTTGAGGAGATGGCCGAGTTCCTTCAGATCAACGGAATCAAGGCCCTCCCGTACCACGCCGGTCTGGACGCCAAGGTCCGCGCCGAGAATCAGGACAAATTCCTGATGGAGGATGTCAATGTAATAGTTGCGACTATCGCCTTCGGAATGGGTATCGACAAACCGGACATCCGTTTTGTAATCCACTACGATATCCCGAAGAGCGTCGAGAGCTACTATCAGGAAACAGGACGCGCCGGCCGCGATGGCGGTGAAGGTCTCTGCATTACCTACTACAGCTACAAAGACATCCAGAAACTGGAGAAGTTTATGCGCGGAAAGCCCGTTTCCGAGCAGGAAATCAACAAACAGCTCCTGAATGAGGTGGTAGCCTATGCCGAGTCCAGCGACTGCCGCAGAAGGCTCCTTCTGGGCTACTTCGGCGAGGACTATCCCAACGACAACTGCGGACTCTGCGACAACTGTCTGCACCCAAGGAAGGTATTCGACGGCCGTGCGGAGATGAAACTCGTCATCAAGCTCATCCTCTCGCTGAAAGAACACTTCAAGCTCGAACATCTCGCCGCGATTCTCTCCGGAAACGATACCGCTCTCGTAAAGAGCTACAACCACGACAAAATCCAGTACTTCGGAGCCGGGGAAGAGCATACAGACAAATTCTGGGCGACCGTTATTCACCAGGGCCTCATCATGCATCTCCTGGACAAGGAGATCGAGACCTATGGCCTGATCTACGTCACCCCGCTCGGAAAACAGTTCCTCGAGAATCCATGGCAGCTCAATCTCGTCGAAGACCGCGTCTTCACGGGCGATGGCTCGCCGGACGATGAAGACGACGAAGAGGATGCAGCAGCCAACGCCGCAGCGATGAAGGGCGGCGGGGGAGACCCCGTCCTGCTCGCCATGCTCAAGGACCTCCGTAAGGACATGGCCCACAAACTGGATCTCCAGCCGTGGATCCTGTTCGGCGATCCCGCCCTTGACGATATGAGTATCCTCTATCCTATTACCCTTGATGAGCTTAAGAACTGCCAGGGAGTAGGCGAGGGGAAGGCGAAGAAATACGGCCAGCCGTTTGTCGATCTTATCGCTAAATACGTTGAGGAAAACGAGATAGAGCGTCCGCAGGACCTGATAGTCAAGAGTACCGCCAGCAAGTCCGCCGTAAAGATCCAGATTATCGGTATGATAGACCGCCGTCTGCCTTTCGACGACATCGCGAAGGGTCTGGATATGCCTATGTGTGACCTTCTGACCGAGGTCGAGACTATAGTCTCCGCAGGTACTAAACTCAATATCAACTATTACGTCAATCAAGAAGTGGAGCCCGATGTCGTAGCCGAGCTGATGGATTATTTCCGCCACGAAGCCGCTTCGGACTCGCTGGACGATGCTATCCGCGCTCTCGAAAACGATTACTCCGAGATGGAGATCCGCCTCACCCGCATTAAGTTCATTTGTGAAGTAGCCTCGTAAAATGATTCCTCAGGAGACAGTAAACCTAATCCTTGAGACGGCCCGTGTAGAAGAGGTCGTCGGCGACTTCGTCTCGCTGAAGCGTCGCGGAGCCAGCCTGGTGGCTTGCTGTCCTTTCCACAACGAGAAAACTCCGTCGTTCTACGTTACTCCCTCGAAGGGTATCTACAAATGTTTCGGCTGCGGAAAGGCCGGAGATTCGGTGCGTTTCCTGATGGACTACGAACATCTGGATTATCCGGACGCCCTCCGCTATCTCGCTAAAAAGTATCATATAGAGGTACAGGAAGAGGAGATGTCGGTGGAGGAAATCGCAGGCCGCCAGCGCAGGGAAAGTATCCTGCTTGCCAGCGAATTCGCCCACAAATTCTTCAACGAACAGCTCCAGACCCCCGAGGGAAAGAGCGTGGGCCTGGCCTACTACCGCTCGCGCGGGATTGAGGATGAAACGATAGCGAAATGGGGCCTTGGCTGGGCGCCGTCCGGCCGTTCGGCACTTACGGATGCGGCAGTCGCGGCCGGTTACAAGCCCGAGTACCTGATTGCCGCCGGCCTTACCGTCCAACACGAAGACGGCTCGCTGGCAGACCGCTTCCGCGAGAGGATTATGTTCCCTATCCATTCCCTCGCCGGGCGCGTAATCGCGTTCTCGGGCCGTACGCTGAAGAGCGACAATCCTGCCAAGTACGTAAACTCTCCCGAGACGGAGATCTACGTCAAGAGCAAGGCCCTGCTCGGAATCTACTTCGCCAAATCGGAGATTATGCGCCAGGACAAATGTATCCTGGTCGAGGGCAATGTAGACGTCATCACGATGCAGCAGCTCGGGGTCGCGAACGTAGTCGCCTCTTGCGGAACGTCCCTTACGGCTGAGCAGGTCCGGCTGATACACCGCTTTACGAACAATGTGACGATAATGTACGACGGCGATTCGGCCGGAATCCATGCAGCCGAAAAAGGAACTGCCCTGGCCCTGCCCGAGGGCATGAACGTCCGCATCGTGGTCCTGCCAGACGGCGAGGACCCGGACAGTTTCGGTCGCACCCACAGCCTGCAGGAGGTCCAGGACTACATCGCTGCGAACGAGCGTGATTTCATCTCCTTCAAGACCGATCTGCTGCTCGCAGAGGCGGCGGGAGACCCCTACAAGAAATCCGGCCTGATCAACGATATCGCCGACACTATCGCCCTTATCCCCGACGCCGTCCAGCGCTCGGTCTATGTCCAGGAAACGGCGGCGAAGTTCGGCATCGAAGCCCAGATCATCTTCGATAGGATAGTAAAGACGCGTAAGGCGGCACGCGAAGAGGAAGACAAGGCCCGTGAGAGGGATGCCCGCCGCGCCGCACGCGACGAGGGCCTGCAGGAGATGGCCCCGGTAGAAGAGGCGGAGGCTCCGGAGTTCGCGCCCGTTCGCCCTCAGGAAATGGAGCTCGAGAACAAGTCACTGGCTCCGCTCGAGGCCGATATCCTCAGTTTCCTGCTTCGCTTCGGCGACCGCCCGATGAAGTTCGAGACCGATTCGGAGTATTATACTCCCGATGTCTGTAATGTAACGGATTTTATTCGCGGAGCTATCGAAGAAGACGGGTCAGAGCTTCAGAATTCCGTCTACCGGAAGACTTACGACGCATATGTAGATGCCTACTGCGACGGTCTGGACCACGACACTATTATCCGTAGGCTCCTCGGAAACCCGGATTCAGATGTAGCGAAGGTAGCGTCCGAACTCTCGTTTGAAAAGTATTTGATAACAGTTCAGAATTTTACTGACTCGATGATGAGCGTAGAGTCCTGGCTGGTCAATTATGTGCCTAAAACTATTCTGATGTATGCAGAGCGTCGCGTACAGCAGAAGATAGATTTCCTCAAGGATTCGCTTTCAAAGTCCGAAGACTCGGGGGAGCAGATGAAGATAATGCAGGCGCTCGTAAAGTTCCAGAAGTTCCAGAGAGAACTGACTAAGAAAATAAAGAAACAATAGACAATATGAGTTATAAAAGAACGCTCGTTACAGCAGCCTTGCCCTATGCCAACGGCCCCGTCCACATTGGACATCTCGCAGGAGTTTATGTCCCTGCAGATATTTATGTCCGTTATCTGAGGATGAGGGGCAGGGATGTCCTTTTCGTCTGCGGAAGCGATGAACACGGAGTGCCTATTACTATCAAAGCACGTCAGCAGGGTTGCTCCCCTCAGGATATAGTAGATAAGTACGACAAGATTATTTCGGAATCCTTCAAAGGCTTCGGTATCAATTTCGATGTCTACGGACGTACCTCCTCGAAGATCCACGAACAGACCGCTTCCGAGTTCTTCAAGAAACTCTATGATTCAGGGAAGTTCATCACAAAGACTACCGAGCAGTACTACGACCCGGAGGCGAAGACTTTCCTGGCAGACCGCTACATAGTAGGAACTTGTCCTAAGTGTGGAAATCCCGATGCATATGGCGATCAGTGTGAGAAGTGCGGAAGTACGCTCAGCCCGGAGGAACTCATCAACCCCAAGAGCAAGCTCAGCGGCGCCGAGCCTATTAAGAAGGAGACGACCCACTGGTATCTTCCTCTCCAGGACTACGAGCAGTGGCTGCGCGAGTGGATACTCGAAGGCCACAAAGAGTGGCGCTCCAATGTCTACGGCCAGGTAAAGAGCTGGCTCGACGGCGGCCTGCAGCCCCGTGCGGTCACCCGTGACCTTGACTGGGGTGTGCCCGTGCCCGTTGAGGGAGCCGAAGGTAAGGTCCTTTATGTCTGGTTCGATGCTCCCATCGGATATATCAGCAACACTAAGCAGTTGCTCCCGAATGACTGGGAGAAGTGGTGGAAGAGCGAAGATACTAAGCTCGTCCACTTCATCGGTAAGGATAATATAGTCTTCCACTGCATAGTGTTCCCTTCGATGCTAAAGGCCTACGGCGACGGCTATATCCTTCCGGACAACGTTCCTTCGAACGAGTTCCTGAACCTCGAGGGAGACAAGATCTCGACTTCTCGCGGCTGGGCTGTCTGGGCCCACGAATATCTCGAGGATTTCCCCGGAAAACAGGATGTCCTCCGTTATGTACTTACCGCCAACGCCCCCGAGACTAAAGACAACGACTTCAGCTGGAAAGATTTCCAGACCCGCAACAACTCCGAACTGGTCGCTATTTTCGGCAACTTCGTCAACCGTGCGGTTGTCCTTACCCACAAATATTTCGACGGTAAGGTTCCAGCTCTCGGAGAGCTCCAGGACATAGACAGAGAGACTCTCGGCGAAATCCCGGCCCTTCGCGAGTCGCTGGAGAAGAATCTCGAGAATTACCGCTTCCGCGAGGCTCTCAAAGACGCGATGGGAATAGCCCGAGTCGGCAACAAATACATCTCCGATACCGAGCCCTGGAAGGTTGCAAAGGAGGATATGGCCCGCACCGCCACCATCCTGAACGTGTCGCTGCAGCTGTGTGCCTGGCTGAGCGTGGCGTTTGAGCCGTTCACCCCGTTCGCGTGCGCTCGCCTGCGCAAGATGCTTGACTGCAGCCCTTCCTGGGACAGCATTGGACAGATGGGCCTTCTGGAGGAGGGCCACGCCATTGGCGCGGCAGAACTGCTTTTCACCAAGGTTGAGGATGACCAGATTGAGGCGCAGCTGGCCAAGCTTGCCGCCGCCAAGGCGGAGCATCTGGCAGCTGAAGCCGCGGCCGCCCCGGTTGAGCCCCAGAAAGAAGAGGTTACCTTTGAGCAGTTCCAGGCAATGGACATCCGCACCGCAACTGTGCTGGAGGCTGAAAAGGTTCCAAAGACAGACAAGCTTCTCAAGCTTACCATAGATACCGGAATAGACAAGAGGACCATTGTGTCCGGCATAGCCCAGTACTATTCTCCTGAAGATATGGTTGGCAAGCAGATATGCATCCTGGCCAACCTCAAGCCAAGGATGATCAAGGGAATAGAGTCTAAGGGAATGATCCTGATGGCCTCCCAGAAAGACGGCAAGATGCGTTTCATTACGCCGCAGGAGGTTGTAAACAACGGATCGCAGGTAGGCTAGCCCTTCTTACGGATAACTGAAAGACCGTCGCGTATGGGAAGTATTGCAACTTCCACGCGGGGGTCTTTCGCTATTTTGTCGTTGAACGCAAGCAGGCCTTGCGTCTGCCTGTCGCCGGCAGGGTCTGGACCAAGCACCTTGCCTCCCAGCAGCACGTCGTCCACCAGGATCAGGGCGCCGGGGCGGAGCTTGTCAAAAACAAGGTCGTAATACTGGCAGTACTCTCGCTTGTTGGCATCTATGTAAACCAGGTCAAAGGGGCCTGGAAGGCTTTCCAGGGTCTCAAGGGCATCGCCAATGTGCAATGTTATGAGTTCTTCAACGCCAGCGCGCCGCCAACCCTCACGTGTGAGGTCTTCAAGCTCGTCATTGATCTCAAGGGTATGTATATGTCCCTGCCCGTGAAGCCCTTGAGCCAGGCAGACTGCGGAATAACCCGTGAAGGTCCCAATCTCAAGGATATCCCGCGCCCCGGTCAATTCCACCAGCATTGTAAGCAAGCGCCCCTGCACGGCTCCTGAGAGCATCTGGGGATAGTTTGTATGTAAATTGGTCTGCTTCTCTATCCATTCCAGCACCTCCCCCTGCGCAGTGCTGTGCTCCCGGATATATTTGTCAATGGCGGTCTCCATTTATCAGATATTTTCATAAAAATAGCACTTTTTTCTGTATATTGTAAGCAGTAATCAAAGACTCACAGATCAATGACCATCAAATTAGGAATCATCGGAGCCGGCTGGATTGCCGACAAGATGGCTGAAACCCTTACCGGGCTGAAGAATCCGGAGGTACAACTGTATGCTATTTCTTCCAGGAATTTGGAGAAGGCTGAATTCTTTGCCAAGGAATGGGGCGTCCCAAAGGCATACGGCAGTTATGAAGAGATGCTGGAAGATCCGGAAGTGAACCTGGTATATGTGGCCACGCCGCATTCACATCACTTTGCGCATTCCAAGATGTGCATTGAGGCAGGCAAGCCCGTATTGTGTGAGAAAGCCTTCACCGCCAACGCCCGCGAGGCCAAAGAGCTCATAGCTCTGGCAGAGAGCAAGGGGATATTCATCACGGAGGCCATCTGGACCCGCTATATGCCTTTGTCTCTTAAAGTGATGGACTTGATAAAGAGCGGAGCGATTGGCCGTCCCCGTATGATCTACGCCAGTCTCTGCTACGCAATGGAGAACAAGGAGCGCATACTGCGTCCGGACCTCTGCGGCGGCGCGCTCCTGGACCTTGGCGTATACTGCCTCAATTTTGCCAGGATGTTCTTTGGTACGGACATAGTCAAGACGGACTCCACCTGCGTCCTGGGATCCACGGGAATGGATATGTACGAGACCATCACCCTGCAGTATGCCGACGGAAAACTGGCCAACCTGGTTTCCAGCGCACTTGGGCGCTGCAACAGGGAAGGCCTGATAGTAGGGGACGACGCCTATATTGTCATAGACAATACCAACTGCCCTCAGGCGGCCCGTATCTACGATGCGGATTATAAGCTGGTGGCCGAGTACTTCCCGCCTGAGAACCAGGTTACGGGATACGAGCATCAGGTTCTGGCTTGCAAGGATGCTCTGGAGAAGGGGCTTCTGGAATCGCCGTATATGCCTCACGCAGAGACCATTGCCATTATGGAGGAAATGGATGCGCTGCGGGCGGAGTGGGGCGTGAAATATCCTATGGACTGATCCTACAGGTAAACCAGTTTTGAGATCTTGCCCGGGGCGAATATGCTCCGGGCTGCTTGTTGCAGCTCCTCTGCAGTGACGGCCTCTATGCGGGCGCGGTCCTCCTCAAAGGAGCTTATGCGTCCGAAGGCAAGCAGGCTCTTGCCCATAGCCAGGCACTGCGTCTCGCCGTTGTCTGAGCTGATGGCCATCTGGCCTATGAGCTGCTTTTTTG
>JAEEGG010001555.1_pt1 | contig 61667 bp, 45 predicted proteins | sample 9134161 | NCBI WGS metagenome assembly JAEEGG01 (sample SAMN16246543, study PRJNA631951) | gut metagenome | biome: gut microbiome; feature: rumen; material: CR-attached | host: Bos | place: Iran: Karaj | collected 2018-10
ATGGGGTAAGGGGACTTTATGCCCACTCAGAGACGCACAGGCCGAGACGCACGCCACAAACATACTCTTGGAGGGCAGAAAAGTGCCAACAGAGTGCAAAAGCCAGCTAATTAAGTTTTCTGGTCTTTTATATGCGGATTATGCGGATTTTAGGATGATAAGAAACTACCACAGATTTAGCAGATGTCACAGATTTTTCCTGTTGGGATTAAACTGCAAAAGGGGCGGATTGCGCAGATTGCTTCGCGCAGCCAATCCATGTAATCCGATATAACCGGATGAATAGTCAAAACCTTGCGCAGAGAAAATCTGATAAATCCGTGCAATCTGTGGTAGAAAAGAACTTGAGAATATAGGTCAATAAAAAAGAGGATGTGCCTATTTTGACACACCCTCATCATATATAATTAAGAGCTATCCGACTACAGGGCCGAGGCAGCAAAGAGCCAGTCGTAGATGCAGGAGCAGACGCCGAAGAGAACGATGCCCAGCGTACAGACTGCCAGCGCAAAGCGCGTGGTGGCCTCAGTGCGGAATGCGGGCAGCGGCGTGTCGGTCTGCCTGATATACATGGCCTTCACGATGAGCAGGTAGTAGTACAACGACACCACCGTGTTGACCAAGGCGACGAACACCACGAAGTAGGCCCAGAAGGAGCCTTGCTCGGCAGCGGCCATGAACACGAAGAACTTCGAGAACATACCTGCAAACGGAGGGATACCGGCCAGCGAGAACAGGGCCAGCGTCATGAGGAACGCCAGCTTGGGGTTGGTCTGGTACAGCCCGTCGTAGCTCGACATCTTGGTAGTGCCGCCGTTGTTCTGCTCAACCGTCGAGATAACGGTGAAGACAGCCATGTTGGCCACGACATACACCAGCACGTAGTACATCAGCGACGTCATGCCTGCCTGCGACGAGCCGATGACGGCCAGCATGATGTAGCCTGCCTGCGAGATGGAGCTGAAGGCCATGAAGCGCTTGAGTTCCGACTGGCGGATGGCGAAGAGGTTGGCGACGGTTATCGAGAGTACGATGACGATGTAGAGCAGGTACTCGTAGTAATCGACCATCGGCGCGAAGGCCTTCATGAGGATGACCATCAGCGCAAAGGCGGCAGCACCCTTCGAGCAGACGCTCAAGTAGCCCGTGACGGGTGTGGGTGCTCCCTCGTAGGTGTCGGCCGTCCAGAAGTGGAAGGGAACTAGCGACAGCTTGAAGCCCAGTCCGCTGAAGAAGAACACCAGTCCCATGATGGTGAGCGGTGTGGCACCGTTGTAGAGCGGAGCATGGTGCATCAAGGCGTTAGCCACGTCGTCGAAGTACAGCGTACCTGTGGCGGCATACACGAACGAGATGCCAAAGAGCATGACACCGCTGGAGAACGTTGCCACCAGGATGTACTTGGCAGCACCCTCGGCACTGTGCTTCTTGAACTTGTCGAAAGCCACCAGGCAGGCCATCGGCACGGATGCCGTCTCAAGTCCGAGGAAGAACAGCAGGAACGAGCCGCTGGACATCATGACATACATGCCAAGCAGCGTGGAAAGCACCAGCAGGTAGAACTCGCCGGCATAGCGGCTGGCTTCGTTCCTCAGCCACGGCTCTGCCATCACCACGACGATAAACGTGCCGAAGGTGATGATGAGTTTCATGACCTGGGCTGCCTGACTGGCGACATACATGCCGCCGAAAGCCTCTGCGGGACCGAAGGTGGTGAGCATGATGGTCTGGCAGAGCAGCAGTGCTGCAGTCAGCTTGCCCAACACGTCAACCTTGCGCTCGCTCTTGTGCAGACAAAAGTCGGCGAAGAACACGATAATCAATGCGAGGACCAGAAGTGCCTCGGGAATCATATTTAAGAATTGACTATATCCCATAATATCTATCTCCTATTATTATATGATGTTAGCGAGAATTGGTCCAACAGCGTCAGAGATGACATTGCTTGCCCACAAGGGGAACAGACCGAGGCCGGCCACACAAGCAATCAGACAGATGACGGCGACGCGCTCGTCCCATGTAGCATCAGTCAGCTCCAGGTAGTGCGGATTCTTCACCTCGCCATACAGGATCTTACCTACCACACGCAGGATGTAGACTGCCGTAACGACAATCGACGTACAGGCGATGATGGTTGCCACACGGTGGAACATATCGGGATTCTCGAACGAACCCACGAAGATGCTCATCTCGGCAATGAAACCTGAGAAGCCCGGCAGTCCGAGGTTGGCCAGACCGGCAATCACGTAGCCCACGGCGAGGAACGGCATAATCTTCATCAGTCCGTCCAAGTAGCGGATGTCACGGGTGTGGGTACGTCCGTAGATCATACCGATGAGGGCAAAGAAGAGAGCCGTCATCAGACCGTGCGACAGCATCTGCAGGATAGCACCGGTGCAGGATGTCTTGGTCATCATCAGCAGGGCGAAGAGCACCAGTCCGCAGTGTGACACCGACGAATAGGCGTTGATGTACTTCAGGTCGGTCTGCACGCAGGCCGAGAATGCGCCATAGACTACTGAAATGGTAGTCAGGATAAGGAATATCCATGCCAGCTCGTTAGCAGCATCAGGCAGCAGGTACATAGCTACGCGGAAGCATCCGTATCCTCCCAGCTTCATCAGCACACCGGCATGGAGCATGGACACAGCCGTGGGGGCTGAGGCATGACCGTCGGGAGACCATGTGTGGAACGGGAACAGGGCACCAAGCACACCGAATCCGATGAAGATGAATGGGAAGAACACCTTCTGTGTGGCTACGGGAATATTGTGCATGGCAGCAATCTCGTTAACGTTCATGGTGGTGGCTCCGCTGAAGTAGTAGATGCCCAGTATGCCGAGAATCAGAAGCGCCGATCCTCCCATCAGCATCAGCGTCAGCTTCATGGCAGCATACTCCTTGTTACCCGAACCCCAGACACCAATGAGCAGGTACATGGGAATCAGAGCCACCTCGTAGAACATGAACATGGTGAACATGTCGGTGCAGATGAAGAATCCGTACACACCCGTCGACAGCAGGGTGAACCAGAGGAAGTACTCCTTGGTGAGCGGCTTCAGCTGCCAGGAGGCGAAGGTTCCGGTGAAGACGATAATGCTCGACAGGAGCAGCATGACTACCGAGATACCGTCGACACCTACGCTGTAGGCTATATTTAGTGGCTTGAACCACGGTGTGCTATATGTCAGCAGCATCACGTCGGTATTACCTGCGGCTCGCTGCTGAACGAAGTAGATGGTCAGCCATACAGACAGGGCCAGCAGGCACGAAGCGCCAACCACCATCACGCCACGCACCTGATTGAGCGACTTGGCCAGCCAAAGTCCGAGCAGCATCAGTGCGGGGATTACTACGAATAATGTTAATATACTCATAATTCTTATCTTTTTAATGAGTAATGAGCAATTAGTAATGAGTAATTATGATTACACCTGCAGCTGAAAACTGCGGAGTTATCTTCACGGATGTTTGAAACGCTTAAACTAATCATAATTACTAATTACCCATTACTAATTACTAATTTATATTGCCAGCAGGATTAACGTCAAAGCCACAGAACCGGTAAGGAACCATACTGCATACTGACGGACGTCGCCGCTCTGCCAAGGACGCAGGCTTTCGCCGGCCTCGTTGGCACCCCAGGCCATGAAGTTGAACGTTCCGTCGACGACGTGACGGTCAAACCATGCAATGGGCGTTGAGACGCAGCGGAAGATGATGCGATGGGTAACATACTGCCAGATCTCGTCCTGGTAGAACCGCTTGTAGGCAGCCTGGTGCAGACGCGGGAACTGCTTGTACAGGCGGTCGGCAATAGGCTGGCTCTCACCTTTGTAAATATAGGTGGCCAGACAGATGCTCAGGATGGCAATGATGGTAGATGTAGCAGCTATCTGTGCATCGAAGTGGATAGTGTAGTTGGTACCCTCGGCATTGACAAACTGTCCGAACGAGCCACCCCACCCTGCGAATCCTGCGATGGTCGAGTAGATACCTACGCCCATCGTAATGACGCAAAGCACTATCAGGGGGATAGTCATCGTGGCAGGAGCCTCGTGCGGTGTGTGATGCTCGTGTGCCTCCACGTTCTCTGTTCCCCAGAAGATGCCGTAGTACAGACGGAACATGTAGAATGCGGTCATGGCGGCAATGCCTGTCATGATCCATCCCACCACAGGACTGTAGGCAAAGCATGCCGTGATAATCTCGTCCTTCGAGCTGAAGCCCGAGAAGAAGGGAATACCTGCAATGGCGAAACATGAGATGAGGAACGTTATGTTCGTAATCGGCATGTACTTACGCAAGCCACCCATCATGGCCATCTCGTTAGAGTGTACGGCATGGATGATACAGCCGGCACCGAGGAACAGGCAAGCCTTGAACATGGCGTGGGTGAACAGGTGGAACATACCAGCCATGAATCCCAGCTGTGCATGGTTGTCGAGCACACCGTGGTGACCGGGCAGCGATACGCCGAGGGCCACCATCATGAATGCAATCTGCGAGATGGTCGAGAATGCCAGCACACGCTTGATGTCGCTCTGTGCACAAGCCACGGCGGCGGCATAGAAAGCTGTGATGACACCCACCCATACGACAATGCTCATCTGAGGCTGAGCGTACTCTACCCAAAGTGGGAACATACGTGCTATCTGGAACACACCGGCTACCACCATGGTAGCAGCGTGGATGAGTGCCGAGACAGGCGTAGGACCCTCCATGGCATCGGGTAGCCAGATGTGCAGTGGGAACATGGCGCTCTTACCGGCACCACCGATGAACATCAGCACCAGGGCTGTAGGCAGGATGAAGCCTGCAGCAGCGACAGCCTTTGCGGCATTGCCGGCGATGAACGGCGTAGTACCCTCGCCCATGACGATGTTGCCAGCAAACGAGAAGCTGAACGAGTCGGTGTAGTAGCCGAAGAGCAGGATACCGATGAGGAAGAACATATCTGCGAAGCGCGTCACGATGAATGCCTTCTTCGATGCAGCGATGGCGGGCTTCAGCGGGTAGTAGAATCCGATGAGCAGATAAGAGCTGACGCCCACCAGTTCCCAGAAGGTGTACATCTGGAAGATGTTAGTGGCGAGCACCAGTCCGAGCATGGACATGGTGAAGAGGCTCAGGAATGCGTAGTAGCGCTGGAATCCCTTCTCTCCGTGCATATATCCGAACGAGTAGATATGAACCATAAACGACACCGTGCTGATGACGATGAGCATCATGACCGATATGGGGTCCAGGAGGATACCCATGTCGAAGTGCAGGTTGCCCAGCGGCAGCCAGGTGAAGTTGTATGGAACGAGTGTGGCGTATGTGCCGTCTGCCATGCGGTCGGCTCCGAAGTATGCGAACGCCGTGATGTAAGACAGCAGGGTCACCAGTCCCAGTGATGTTGTGCCGATAAGTCCGGCAGTCTTGTGTGACATCTTCATGCCAGCCAGTGCAAGAATCACGAATGACAGCGCAGGCAGCAGAAGTATCAGGAAAGAATAACTATATAATTCCATAATTTTTCACTTTTCACTTTTACTTTTATACCTTAGCTTACCATTTCATATTCTTGATACTGTCAACGCTGTCGCTACGGAAGTTGCGATAGACATTGATGATAATGGCGATGGCCACAGCCGACTCGGCAGCAGCGACGCCAATCACAAAGAGCGTCATGAACATGCCCTCCATGCCGTTGGGATAGAGCAGACGGTTGATGGCGGCAAAGTTGATGTCAACGGCGTTCAGCACCAGCTCGACTGAAATGAGCATGGCGATGAGGTTGCGACGGGTCACAAAGCCATAGACGCCGATGAAGAACAGCAGCGCACTCAGCGCGAAATAACATTCTACTGGTATCATAGCTTACTCCTCCTTCTTTTCTTTACGTGCAACAACCAAGCCGCCGATGATGCAGGCCAGCAGGAACAGCGAGATGAACTCGAAAGCGAGCACATACTGATACTTGCCGGCACCCACCAGGGCAAAGCCAATATCCTTCATAGGCACCTCCACGTTGGCAGGAGCCATCGTGAAGAAGCCCGTCTTCAGCAGAATCAGGCTGACGACGACCAGTCCGGCCAGAGCAGCCAGACCGCCTCCAATCATCTTACCTGACTTCACACGCTCCTCCAGGCCCTGCAGGGTACGCTTGCTGACCAGTTGGATGGCAAACACATAGATCATCGTAACGCCACCGGCATATACTGAGATCTGAGCGGCTCCCAGGAAGGTGTAGTCGAGCAGGAAATAGATGCCTGCCACACCAAAGAGCACGAACAACATGAATGTTGCGGCTCGCATAATCTTCGTCGTGGTGACACACATCAGCGCAGAACCGATGATGAACACCGCGAGAATGATAAACATAATTGTATTGCCCATATTGCGTTACTGCGTTTTAGTGTTAAACTTACCGACTTCCCACTCAGCACCGCCTTCGATGAGGTTAGGCAGAGAACCGCCTTTGTATACTTCCTCATTGAGATGGAGCACCAGCTTAGAACGGTCGAACACGGCGTTCTCGAAATCGTTGGTAAACTCGATAGCATCGAAATTGCAGGCGTTAGTACAGAGCTGGCAGAACATGCAGTCGCCAAGGTCGTACTGATAATCGTCAAGCACCTTCTTTTTCTTGCCTGTCTCAGGATCTTCAGCCATGTGAGCTGTAATCTTAATGGTTCCGTTCGGACAGGCTTTCTCGCACAATGTGCAAGCCGTACACTTGTAGCTGCCATCCTCGTTGCGCTTGAATACCAAGCGGCCACGGTGACGCTTAGCCACGTGGAGTGTCGTCTTGCGGTTCTCGGGATACTGCTCGGTAGACTTGTTGGTAAAGAAGTCCTTGAAATATTCCTTCCAGGAGGTCTTCATACCGGTAGCCAAAGTCTTCAAGCCGTGCCCGATTTCTCCGAAATATGTTTTGTTATCTTCCATTGCTATACCTTATTTAATATATAGGCCAAGGGCCACAACAACAGTCATAATCACCAGGTTGAGCAGTGCCAGTGGCATCAAGTACTTCCACTCCAGCTTCAGGATCTGGTCGATACGCAGACGTGGGAACGTCCACTTAATCCACATCAGAATCCATACCAGGAAGAAAGCCTTACCCATAAACCATACGATACCAGGGATGTAGTTCATCACAGCGTCAAAGGCCTCGATACCGATGTTTACAGGAGCCCAACCACCGAGGAATACGGTAGCAGCGATACCTGCGATGATAAAGAGGTTCAAGAACTCAGCGAGGTAGAAGAAGCCGAATCCCATACCAGAATACTCAGTATGGTGTCCTGCTGTCAACTCACTCTCAGCCTCTGCCATATCAAACGGGCCACGATTAGCCTCGGCATTACCTGCGATGAGGAATACGAAGAAAGCGATGATGGCAGGAATATGACCCTGGAAGATAAGCCACTTCCAAGGACCCGTCTGAGCCTCTACGATACCGCTCATCTGCATGGTACCTGTAAGGATTACAGCTGTAATCAGACAGAGGCACAGAGACATCTCGTAAGAGATCATCTGCACGGCACCACGCATGGCCGATACAACAGAATACTTATTGTTAGAACCCCAACCTGCGAGGAAGATACCTACCACACCGATTGAAGAAACGGCAGTGAGCAGGAACACACCTACGTTGAAGTCGAGCACCGTAGCGCCATTGTTCCAAGGGAGGAACGAGAAGGCACCCACAGAGCCGATAATCACCAAGAGAGGAGCCACAAGATAGAGCAGCTTGTCAGCACGGTCAACGATGAAGATCTCCTTGATGAGCATCTTCAATACGTCGGCAAACACCTGCAGCAAGCCCCAGTAACCTACTCGCATCGGGCCAAGACGACACTGGAAGTAGGCACAAACTTTACGCTCCATAAATATCAGTACGATGGCGATGAGGGCATATCCCACGAGGATAGCTACTCCCACCAACACGCACTCAATCAATATCGCTAACCAGTCAGGACATCCTATTGTAATCCTGAGTAACTGGTCGAACCATTGTGTAAATATAGAAAAGTCGAACATAATTATCTATCAATATCAGGAATTACAACGTCAATAGCAGCACAGGTAGCAATCAGGTCGGCAATCTTCTGACCACGAAGCATCGGGTCGAAGGCACCAACCAATGAGAGTCCCATCGGACGCATCTTCATACGATATGGGCTCTTGTCGCCACGAGAGTCGAGATATACACCAAACTCACCAGCCACACCTTCTACAGAGAAGTACCACTGTCCCTCTGGGCACTTGATGATTGGCTTCTGCTTAACATAGAAGTCGCCCTCTGGGATGTTGTCGATGAGCTGCTCTATGATGTTCAGGCTCTGGTACATCTCGTTGATGTGAACCAGATAACGGTCCATAGAGTCACAGCCAGTAAGTGTGCACTGCTCCCACTCTACCTTGTCGTACATGTCGTATGGGTGGTTCTTACGAACATCGTTCTTCCAACCCGAAGCACGTCCGGCAGGACCGGTAACTGCGTAGTTGATACAATCCTCGAGACTCATCGGGCCACAGTTCTCCAGACGGTTGTGGGTGATGATGTTATCTCCGAAGATGTCCATATACTCCTGGATGGTAGGACGCAGATACTTCACCAGATCCTTACAGTTCTTGACAAAGTTTGGATCGATATCGTCCTGCAGACCACCAATACGGTAGTAGTTCTGAATCAGACGTCCACCAGTGGTCTCCTCCATCACGTTCAGCACATGCTCACGATCACGCATACCGTAAAGCATACCTGTGAGAGCGCCGAGGTCCTGAGCTACACAAGAAGTGTAAAGCAGGTGAGAGTCGAGACGCTGAAGCTCATCCATAATGGTACGGATGTACTTGATACGGTCAGTCAACTCAACCTCCAAAGCCTCCTCAATCACACCTACCAGAGCGTGGCGATGCTGCATGGCACCAAGATAGTTCAGACGGTCTGTCAGAGCCAGTGTCTGAGGATAGGTCATACCCTCCCACATCTTCTCAATAGCACGGTGGATATATCCGAGGTGAGGATAGATACGCTTAACTGTCTCACCATCGAGCACAGTCTGCAAGCGGAGCACACCGTGGGTTGCAGGGTGCTGAGGACCGATGTTAATCACATAGTCATTAGCTCCGAAAAGTTTGTTCTGCTTAGACTGCAGATAACCGTCCTTGTCGATGAAATACTCCAGACCATAGTCAGGCTCTACATCATCCTCAAGTGTGTACTTATCGTTGAACTTCCAGTCCTTACGGAAAGGATAGCCCTGGAAGTCGCTGCGGAGGAACAGACGGCGCATATCGGGATGTCCGAGGAACACGATGCCATAGAAGTCATATACCTCACGCTCCAACAGATCAGCTACTCGCCAGATGTTAGAAACGGTAGGGATATATGCCAGCATCTGACCTTCCATCTCGCTTGTGCCGTTAGATGACATGCCGTCGCCACAAACCTGCTGCTTGGCAATCATCTTAACACTGCAACGCTCGTGGGTCTTGGTATTCTCGAGGATATAGATACAACCAAGGCCTTCCTCTTTACCGAAGTCCTCACCTACGATAGTGACAAGATAGTCGAAGCCCTTCTTGTCCTTCAAGTTCTGCATCTCCTGTGCAAACTTGTCAAATTCAAATGAAAGGAATTCTAACTTCATGCCTTTTCCTCCTCTACTTTAGCTTCTGCCTGAGCAGATTTCATTTCTTCTACAAATTCCTGGGGCACATCGGTGATAACCATTGGCTCACGACGATGATCGCCATGCTTTGAACGGAATGTCAACTCCTCGTTGGATACTCCAAGAGCAGCCTCCTCAGCTGTCTGCTTGTGGTTGGCTCCACCGAAGAACTTCTCGATCTTAACCTTACGCTGCAGCTGCATCATGCCATACATGATAGCCTCTGGACGTGGAGGACAGCCAGGAATAAACACATCTACAGGTACGATCTCCTCGATACCCCTCACTACATGGTAGCTCGACTTGAACGGTCCTCCGCTGATGGCACAGCCACCAACAGCAATCACATACTTTGGCTCGGCCATCTCGTCATACAGACGCTTCAAGGCTGGAGCCATCTTGTGAGTGATGGTACCTGCACACATAATCAGGTCAGCCTGACGAGGAGAGTTACGAGTAACCTCGAAACCGAAACGTGCGAAGTCATAACGGGCACAGCCGCAGGCCATGAACTCGATACCACAGCATGAGGTGGCAAAGGTCAGTGACCACAGAGAATTGGAACGTCCCCAGTTGATCAGCTGGTCGAGCGAACCTGTCACCACATTGACGCCGCCCTCATGGAGCTCGTCAACAATCTTCTCCAACGAGGAGTTGTCATTCCACTCCTCGTAGGGAATACTCTTGATGTGAGGCTTTCTTACTTCCATTCCAAGTCTCCTTTCCGCCAGGCATACGCCAAGCCTAATACCAGAACTACCAGGAAGAAGCCGATGCTAAGCAATGCCATCGCGCCGAACTCCTTCACTACCACTGCCCATGGATACAGAAACACCGTTTCTATATCAAACATGAGGAACAAGATGGCGAAGAGGTAGAATCCCACCGTCATAGGCAACCATGAGCTGCCTCGCGTGGGGATACCACTCTCATACGGCTCACCTTTCACCTTCGCATAAGACCTAGGGCCTATCAGCTTGGCTACTACGTAAGCCGCCACCACCAATGTAATAGCCGTCAATAAGACGGTAATTAACAAAGCAAAGTTCATAAAATAAATATATTGAATTCAATTTGCGTGCAAAGTTACTAAAAAAAACGCAAATTAAAAGCATAAATATAAAAAAAGTACGAAAGAAAAATAAAAGCCGCTACCTTAGAAGGTGGCGGCTTAAATTATTTTGTCTTGGGAAACGCTTCCTCGGACAATTCCTTGAAGAAGTCATAACCAAGAATGACACTGATTCTCATCAGCAGACGAACATCCAAACTCTTACGTTTGAAGATGTTGTACACGTTAGTACGTTCACAAGGAATTTGTGTTGCCAGCCATGCTGCTGACTTCCCTTGTTTCCGAAGAATCTCCTCAATGTGTTTACCAATATTCATACAAATCAGCCTTAAATTTAGTTCTAATATGTCGTATCGGCTGCAAAGGTATGAAATAAATCCCAATAATTAGCACATTGTTGTGGAAATGTTTTCGAAATACCAATTAAAAGTCCAACGCAACCCCAATACATGCATTGGGCTGTTGAATATGCAACAACGAACAGACCGTCGGAGCTATATCAGTAATATGAACTTCCGAAGGAGATGAACCATGTGATATCTTCCATCCATAAAAGAGCAAAGGAATATGTGCATCATAGGGATTCCACTCGCCATGAGTGGTTCCAACTGGCGATGACCATTTGCTGTTGAATCCGTACCATCCAGGTTCCAACATGAATATGATATCGCCAGAGCGGTCGTGATGATAACCTTTCAATGCGCGTTCCTTCAGAAACTCAGGCACAGGAGCTGTAGCTGCCTTTTTAAAATCAAAGGCAAATGCTACATGAGGAAGTTTAAGCAGTTCCTCTACAATAGCATCGCGTAAAGTCTGTTCGTCTATACCCTGCTCTCGGATAGCCTCTTTATCAAGCACCAGGCGATAATCTAAGCAATCCTTGATTACATTCTTGGTAATGTTGAATTTGGCCGTCAGACTTCTCATAGCTTCCTCTATATAAACCTCTTCCCATTTCCAGGCTCCACCATTTAGTTTATGGTCTTCCATATACTTAAAATTGTGTGCTGCAGCATGGTCGCCTGTCAGGAATACCAAATAGTTACCCTCGCCCACCTGCTCGTCAAAAGCTTTCAGCAGTTTGGCAATATCCTTATCCAATTCCAGATAGGCCTCATCGGTATGCTCGCCACGCGTACTCCACTTATGCCCTATCACATCAGTCTGCGAGAAACTCACACACAGCATATCTGTCACCTCGCCCTTACCAAGCTGTTCGCCCTTCATAGCGGCTATAGCCATGTCAGCCGTAATATGTCCACAGATCGGATACAGGCCTATGTCGTCAATCACTTTCTGCAACTCCTTATTCTTCTTCAATTGGGCATTAAAATCTTGAGCCCATTTTGGAAGTTCTTGCATATACCAAGTACTGGTTATGAACTGCCTATTTTTGGTATCAATCCAATAGGCAGCATTGGCACTACGACCTGCAGGCAGAATTGAAGCACGATCCTTATAGCTTACTCCGATAACCTTCGACTTAAAGTCGGTGTGCAATCGCAGCTGGTCACCGATAGTGCTAGCTAACAGGTTAACAGGCGATGCCTTTCCTTTCTTCTCATTGTCAGTGCCAACGGGCATCACGTTTGGATCCTCACAACTACTACGCTTTACGCCATCTATATAAAAGGCATTGCCACAAATTCCATGAAAGGCAGGTGTAGTACCTGTATATGCACTCGTATGCCCTATGGCTGTAACCGTTGGCAAATAATTGATGAGGCAGTTATCGAAAGAGTAACCTTTGTCTATCAAACGATGAAAGCCATCTTCACCAAACTTATCATAATAACGAGAAAGATAATCCCAACGCATTTGGTCTACTACAATACCCACCACTAATTTGGGACGTTCCCCAAACTTGGGGCGATCATTTCCTGCTGACAATTGCAACACTGACAGCAACACAAATGTAACAAATAGTATTCTCTTCATTAGCTTAAAAATTACGTTCTATTATTTCCAAACACATACGACTATTGTGGTATGGGCATTTCCAAAAACCGGCTTTATCATCAGTGGTGTTAAGTGTTCCATCAGAATGACGACTCCAATGCCATTCACCATTGTCCCAATCTATCAACTGATTCTTTATATAGTCCCAGCAACTGATAGCCTTATCAAGAGCAGAAACATCATGGAAATATTGATAGATATTCACCCATCCGACGACATTTTCTGCTTGTACCCACCAATGTAAATCGTCGTCTACATGTCCTGTATCCAGATTGGCTTCGTGTATCATCGACCCATCTGGCCTCAATCCTTTCTCTGAAGCTTTTGCCACCTCACGGACAACAGCCTCAACCTTTTCCAAAACTTTCTGATCACCTAGTACCAATGCAGCCTCATGCATCAGCCATGAACACTCTATGTCATGTCCATAACTCTCCAAATGTCCAGCACCACGTGTCCAATCCATCTCGAAAAACAGGTCAAGATGGTGGGTTTCAGGATTAAGGATCTTATCGGTAAAGATATCTATCAGATTGCGCAAAGATACCTCCACACTCAATAAAGTTTCCAATGGCACACTAACATCTACTGGTAATACCGATCCGATTGCAGGCACGTAGTCACACGATTCCTTGGCACGAAACTCCTTTAAGCACCTCAGTAAATTAGTGTATGGCTCAATAATGTGTAAGTGCGTATTCTGCGACTTAGGATAGTTGGCATCCAGCTCAGACAGTCTCATATCAGCTATCTCACCCCACTCTCTTGTGCAAGCTTCGATATAGCCATTATGTTCGCGATCTAACGCATGCTCTTCTATACTATCATACAGATCAAGCGCATATTCCAGCGCCTCTCTGTCGCCTGTTGCCCGTGCATATTCTGTCAATCCATAGATGGCAAAACCTATCGCATAGAACTGTTTCTTAGTATCCAACGGATTTCCCAAATAATCCACACTCCAATAGACGCCACCATACTCTTGATCTATGAAATGGTCTATAAAATAGTGTTTAGCACGAGTGGCTGCTTCTAAATATTCTTGGCTACCTAATATCCGATATGCTGCTGAGAAAGACCAAAGAATACGAGCATTCAGAATAGCACCTTTCTCTGCATCCTTATGCAGAACTTCCTGCCCATCAATACGCCCATAGAATCCGCCATTCTCATGGTCTTGCATCTTGTCAAGCCAAAATCGCAGGATGTTGCTTTCTACAACATCCTGCATTTCACGTTTCAAAGTCTGGACATTCATCTCACTCCTCAATAGCTCGCACTTTCTTTAGCTCAGTACTTATCTCATTGATACGCTCAGTAGTCAGAGGGTAGAACCAAACTACACACATTGACAAGAGGGCGACACAAGCAGGGACAAAGCTCATCAGCCAGCGCAAACAAGTGAGTGCACTTTCTGGCTGAACAACATTACCTTGAGCCAAAATAGTAGGATCGGTAATATAACCAAAGCCACTAAGCAGCCACAAAACTGCAGCGCCACCAATAGCACCACCAAATTTCTGAGCCATAGATGAAGAAGAGAAAATCAGACCAGTAGAAGCTGTCTTAAATTTCAATTCCGCATAGTCAGACACATCAGCATACATCGACCAAACCAATGGCGACATGATACCCGTAAGAATAGAAATCAGAATCTGGAAAACCAGCATCAGCCAATAGCCTGTTGGTGTGCAGGGAATAAAGAAGAACAGCACGCTCAACACTACTAAAGAAGCATTGACAAGAATGAAAGTCGTCTTCTTACCCAGCTTATTGGAAATAGGCACACATGAAGCAACACCTACCATGTTACTTACTTCGCCAACACCCAAAAACAAACCTGCATAGAAGGCGAACATCAGTCCAAAGAAAACCAGACTCACATTTGCACCAATAATGTCTTGGAAAAAATAAGCTACTGTTGCACCACGAACAGTATTAAACAGATTAAAGCACAAAGCTGCTCCAATAAGCAACCACCAAGGTTTGTTGCTAAGCAATGCCTTAAAGTCACTACCTACTGATACCGTCGAAACTGTCTTCAAATGCTCACGTGTCATCGTGAAACAAAGAATAAACATCACAAAGCAGGCAACAGCAATAGTCACCATAGCCCAGAACCATCCACCAGGCGTATTATAACCTCCCATCATATTAGTAAGAGGTTCCCAAAGGAATAGGGAGATGAATGAACCTCCATAAGCAAAGAACATACGGAAAGAAGAGAACACTGTCTTCTCATTGGAATCATCTGTCATTACACCCAACATAGCACCATACGGAACATTGATACCTGTGTATACCGTCATCATCAAGATATAGGTCACATAAGCCCATATCAATTTGCCGGCATAATCCAAGTCGGGAGTCGTAAACAACAAAATACCGCATATACTAAAGAATGGAGCTACCCATAGTAAATAAGGACGGTATTTTCCCCATTTAGTATTAGTACGGTCAGCAATAATACCCATCATAGGGTCTGATACAGCATCCCAGATACGCGTAACAAGCACCAATACACCAGCGTCGACTAGCGAAAGTCCGAAAATGTTACTGTAGAAGAATGGTAGATAATAAGAGAAAATCTTCCAGAACATGCTGGATGACATATCACCAAAGCCGTAGCCGATTTTTTCTTTTAAAGTTGATTTAGCCATTTTGTTTATTCTTTGAGATTAATTTCTTAATGGTTTCAACTGAGGCTGCTGTATACAACCCATCCTCAGGAGTGTTCATGCAGTAATCGATAAGTTTATCGACTGTAGAGGTAGCCACATGCATACGAGTGTCAGCTGATGCATAATAGATGAAAACCTTTCCGTCCTCATCAGCTATCCAACCATTTGCAAAGGCGACATTCATAACATCACCCAAATATTCATTACCTTCGGGGACAAGGAAATAACCACCAGGCTGGGCAATCACTTTAGTAGGATCTTCCAGCGAAGTCATATACATATATAATACATAACGTAACCCATCAGCCGTTGCACGGACACCATGTGCCAAATGTAACCATCCTTTAGCAGTCTTAATAGGATGTGGTCCTTCACCATTTTTCACCTCAGTGATGGTATGATAATGACGAGCATTAATAATTTTCTCTTCTTTGACTTCAGCTTGGGTAATATCATCGACAAGTGCCCAACCAATACCACCGCCAGAGCCTGTATCAATAAAACCATCCTGAGGTCTGGTATAGAATGCATATTTGCCATTAACAAATTCAGGATGCAATACCACGTTACGCTGCTGACTCTTAGTTTTCAGATCAGGCAGTCGTTCCCAAGTCTTCAGGTCTTTGGTGCGGGCTATACCTGCTGTGGCTGTAGCTGCAGCGAGATTACCTGGTTGTGAATCATCATGACGCTCGGCACAAAATACGCCATAAATCCAACCATCTTCGTGCTGAGTAATTCTCATATCGTAAATATTTGTTGCAGGAATCACGTCGTCTGGCATAGTTATAGGCTCCTCCCAGAAGCGGAAGTTGTCGATTCCGTTAGGTGACTCTGCTACAGCGAAGTAGCTTTTACGATCAGCGCCTTCAACACGAACCACAAGACAATACTTGCCATTCCACTTGATAGCACCTGAGTTAAGTGCGGCATTACACATAATACGCTGCATCAAATAAGGATTGTCCTGTTCATTGAAGTCATACTTCCACTCTAAGGGCACATGCTCTGCAGTCACTACAGGATATTTATACTTATCGTATATTCCATTACCCCACTCCACCTTCTCATTTTTTCTTGTTAGCAGCTCTTCGTGGTGAGCTCTCAAGGCTGCTACTTTCTTTTCAAAATCACTCATATCTTTATTTTATATCTTCTAGGAATAAAACATTCTCTTTCTTAAACATTTCGTTAAAGTATGGTGCATCGGGCTTTGCAGGCGATGGACCAAACCACTCCTCTTTATAGTTACGCCATACAAGGAAGTAACTAATGGCATACTTATCCAACACCGGTGTCAGTGTCGATGTCCACCATGTCGGATCAGTCAGGTTCTTCAGTCCGCACTCCGTCAGAGCGGCTATCTTACCGTGATCACTCGCAAACTTGGTGAGCATGGCCAGATTTTGATCCAGCTGAGCCACAAAGTCCTCTTTGGTGCCCCACTGATAACCATCGATACCTACCACCTGTATACGGTCATCGCCCGGATAGCGCTCCAGATACTTTATCTCGTCCAGATCGGCGGCCATACCTGGTGAGTAGGCCCACAGCAGATTGCTGAATCCGTCCATCACCAGCTTGTCCTGTAGCATATTCCACAGCTCCTTGTATTCCTCAGTGGTGCAGAGTTTCTCGCCCCACCAGAACCAGCTGCCAGTGTTCTCGTGCCACGGACGGAATATAATGGGGACCCGTTCACCGTCACTGGTCTTCAGCTGTGCCAGGAAGTCGCTAACGCGCTGCATCCATGTCAGGAACAACTCGTGCTTCTCGCCACCCTCAAGTATACTCTTCACCACGGTAGTGTCTCTCACGTCCCATGCTGTTCCCTCAGGGAATTTCTGACCAGCATTGCCACCACCCTCTATAGTTGTAAGTGGGTTACGTGGGTGCCAGCTAATGGTTACGATACCACCACGCTCATGGTGCTTGATAATCTCTTCACGCATCTTGGTAAAGGGCACACTGTCCAGATTCTTCGTGTCGCCCATCTCTATGCCGCCCAGTTCAAATCCCATCACGGCTGGCCAGTCGCCACAGGTATTCTTCACATCGCTCGAGTCGGTCTGATACTCCCATGTCAGTCCATAGAACGGATCGTCCTGATGGCCAAACATATAGCCCTTCTTCTTCAGGGTGTCCATTCGTTCAAACAGCTGGTCCATACCCGCCTTCTCTCCCTCAGCGGTATTCTTGCTCCCTGTGCAGCCAGCAATTATCATTGCGCCCACTGCCAAAACCATTAGTTTCTTCATATCTCAACTATTATTTTTCCACATGCAACTGTTTAAGTAGCCAGTTCTCCCACTCGTCCCACTGCTCCTGATGCCAAAAATGCCATGTTGCCTGATAGGGAGATATCTCCTTGGGACCCATCACAATATTATACGTTGCCCAAGCAGTTGTGGGAGGTACCACATCATCGTTGTATCCAAATGAAAACCAGCCTCTCTGATCTTTGGTAATCAAACGGGCAAAATTTACGCCATCATAATAGCGGGATGTTTCAATCTTCTGTTCCTGACCTTTACCTTTGTTCCAATAGAAATAATGAGGCCATCCACATGCTATACCCTTCAAAGATGCTGTATGATCACAAAGAGCTGCATGCACAGGAGCGTAACAAGTAATACGCTTGTCGAGTCCAGCGGTAGCCAAACTCAGGAATCCTCCTTGGCTAGATCCAGTCACACCTAATTCTTTGCCATTCCAAGGAGTATATTGTTCAATATAATCAAGTGCTCGAATACATCCCAGCACAACTCGTTTATAATAACTCTCATCACGGTTGTCCATGCCAAAGTTCCAATAGTTCATCAACGCGCCATTAAAAACATCATCGTAAACTTTCTGGTCCATTGTAACAGAAATACCATGAATACCTATCTCTAAGGTGATTGCCCCCTTGGAGGCTGTATAAACATCTCCACCATAGGGACGAACGCCTGCACCTGGCACTCGTAACAATGCAGGATATTTGCCTTCTTTTACAGGAACACAAAGAATACCATAAGTCCGATAGTTCCAATTCATATTCTGGAATGACACCTCATATACATTGACATCCTTAGTGCAGCGTTCTGGTAACAAACGGTTCGTTGGATTCAAGTCGACATAACGAGCCTCCTTTAAAGCATTCTGCCAGTAATCACTAAAGTCTTGCGGCATTACTGTAGTAGGTTGCAGTTTCTCAGGAGAGAATGCAGCAGCGCATGCACCCTTATATTCTTTGCCATCAATTGTGGCCTTCACATCAACACGATAAAAACCGGGTTTCGTCATTTTCCCTTTCAGGGTCATCGTACCATCTTTCAATAAAACGCCACACTTTTTTTCAGCCTGATACATTTCCGGGCCGGCTTCATAATCGATGCTTATATTATATAATAAGGTGTGCTCCCTTGTAACACTGATTTTAAATGTTGCTGTCTGCCCTACCTCATAGCACCAGTCCTGATGGTCAGGAACCACATTTATCTGGATACTATTACCACGTATCTGTCCTTCAACTGGTATTACCCAGCATATCAGAAGCAGCCATTGAAAAATGATTTTTTTCTTCATCCTTATGATTGGTTTTTAGCATTATTATCAAATTTTCGTTGCAAAGATAACATTATTTTTTCAAAACAAGCTATACTATTTTGCATTTTTAAGGGTAAAAATAGCGGATTTACAAAAAAGTATCAAAAATAAGCAATAAATGATAATAGAAATTAAAAAAATTGCACTATCTTTGCACCGTGTTTTGATAACATCAATGTTATACTATACTATTAACTAACAAACAAAGTATGAATTTAAATTGCAGTAAAAACTCTCTGCTGGCAGGATTATGCGCTATTTTCCTGCTAGGTTTTTCGTCGCAATTGTACGCTGTGGAGGGCAATAGTCCACTACCTGCCGTACAGCAGGCGAAGAAGATTACTGGTACTGTATCGGATGCCATGGGCCCCGTTATCGGTGCAAGTGTGGTTGTGAAGGGAACGACGAACGGTGTTGCCACCGACTTCGACGGAAACTTCGTGCTCAACGTCAATCAGGGACAGACTCTTGTGATTTCGTACATCGGCTACATCACAAAGGAAGTTAAGGTTGGCGCTCAGTCAAATTACAACATCGTACTCGAAGAAGACAAGAAGATGCTCGACGAGGTAGTTGTAGTAGGTTATGGTACGATGAAGAAGAGCGACCTGGCCGGTGCTACCGGTTCGATGGACGAGAAGAAAATGAAGGGTTCTATCATCACCAACCTTGACCAGGCATTTGCTGGTCGTGTAGCAGGTGTGACTTCTATGGCTACATCAGGTGCTCCTGGTTCTTCATCAGCTATTCGTGTACGCGGTCAGGCTACCATCAATGCTGGTGCTGAGCCTCTCTACGTTATCGATGGTGTGATTTGGAACAACTCCAATTCCTCTGGTGCTTCTGTAGGCTTGGGCGACCGTCTGGGTAACGGTTCTGTATCTTCTGTGTCTCCCCTTTCTACTATCAACCCCTCAGATATTGTCTCAATGGAGATTCTGAAGGATGCCTCAGCCACCGCTATCTATGGTGCGCAAGGTGCCAATGGTGTTGTACTGATTACCACTAAGCATGGTAAGTCGGGCGAGGCTAAGTTCACCTACGATGGAATGGTAGCTTGGCAACGTCAGACCAAGCGCATTGATATGCTGAATCTGCGCGAGTTTGCTGAATTCTATAATGACATGGTTGCCCAAGGTAGTGCAACAGAAGACGAGACACTGAGCGATCCCAGTCTGTTGGGTAAAGGTACCAACTGGCAGGATGCCATTTTCCGTACGGCTCTCCAGCACCAGCATCAAGTGAGTGCACAGGGTGGTACAGAAACCGTCAAATATTATGTTAGTGCCAACTATATGAATCAGGATGGTACCATCATTGGTTCAAACTTTATGCGTAATGGTGCTCGCGTTAACTTAGACGCTCAGTTGAAGCCCTGGCTGAAACTTGGTCTCAATGCCACTTATTCGCATACATCAGAGAAACTGTTGAAGGCTGACCAGGATGAAGGTGTGATCACCTACGCTCTGACAACTCCGCCCTATCAGCCTATTTATAACATCGAAGGAGGCTACACTTCTGTATCCCGTGAGGGTATGAGCAACCCTAACCCCGTTGCCTTGGCTCTGATGAATGACTATCGCTACAAACGAAACCTGCTGAGCGGAAACCTCTTTGCTGAGGTCACATTTATGAAAGGATTGGTTTGGCATACTGAAATTGGTTACAACTTCAACTGGGATCGTGCATCAACCTTCGAGCCTACCGTCAATCTCGGTAACTGGACAAAAGCTCAGAACCAGGCTCGCCTTCAGAAGACCACAGGACAGTTCCTGCAGATCAAGAACTACCTGACTTACAATGGACAGATTGGCAAACATGGTTTCTCTGCCATGATTGGTCAGGAATGTTGGGAAAGCAAGTGGGACTATGTCAGCGTATTCAACACCGACCTCCCCGCTAACAACATCCAAAATCCTTCATTAGGTACTGGCGAGCCACAGATTGGCTCTGGCTTTGGATCTGCTGCCATGTCTTCATTCTTCACCCGCGAGACTTATAATTACGATGATCGTTATCTCTTGACTTACACCTTCCGTCGCGATGGTAGTTCGAACTTCGGTCCAGACATGCGTTGGGGTTCGTTCCACTCTTTTGCCGTTGCATGGCGTTTCTCCAACGAAGCCTTCATCAAGAAGTTTGCTGAGAAGTGGCTCTCAAACGGTAAGATCCGTCTTGGATGGGGTCAGACTGGTAACTCGAGCATCGGCGGTGGCAAATGGGCTTCTGACCTTTCGGTGATGGAGTCTGGTCTTGGCACCTCACAGCGTCCTGCACGTATCGCCAACCGTGAGATTCACTGGGAGAAGCAGGAGCAAACCAACGTAGGTATCGACCTTGGATTCTTCAATAACAAGATTAACATTACTGCTGACTGGTATAAGAAGGTTTCTAACGACATGCTTATGCCTATGCAGCTGGGTTCATACATGGGAACTAGCGGTAACGGTTCTTCAGCTCTTGCAGCACCTTGGGGTAACTATGGTAAGATTGAGAACACTGGTTTTGAGTTAACCGTTAACACGCACCCCATCACTACCAAGGACTTCTCTTGGGACTCTGAATTTGAAATCTCATGGAACAAGAACAAGTTGAAGGAACTCGCAGGTACTGCCAGTGCAGCTATCTGGGGTTACGGTATGTGGAGCGACATCGTTTCTAAGAGTGATGTAGGTCAGCCTCTGTTCCAGTTCTATGGCTATGTTACAGACGGTGTTTACACTAGCCTCGAAGACATCGAGACCTCTGCAAAACCCGTATCATATCCTTCTCAAGGTTTCAACCGCTACAACACAGTATGGGTAGGTGATATCAAATATAAGGATCTGAACAGCGATGGTGTCATCGATGAAAATGACCGTACCTATATTGGTAACCCCATGCCTAAATATACTTTCGGTTGGACCAACACCTTCCGCTATAAGGACTTTGACCTGAGCATCTTTATCAATGGCTCTTACGGCAACAAGGTTTTCAACTATCTGCGCATGAAACTTGATGGCATGAATAGTGTTTGGCAGAATCAGGCCGCTACAGTGAGAGACCGCTCTGTCATCACCCCCATCGACCCCAATAAGGACTACAGCAATGGCTATGTTGGCAACAACTCCGGTACCGTATGGAATTGGTATGATGACATCGACAATGTACAGGTTGTCAATCCTAACTCCCTGCCAGCTGTTCGTTTGAACGACCCGAACAATAACCGCCGCATTAGCGACCGTTATGTTGAAGATGGCAGCTACCTGCGCATTAAGAACATTACATTGGGATATACCGTACCAAAGAAATGGTTGAAATATGTTGGACTGGATAATGTTCGCGTTTATTGCAACATTCAGAACCTCATCACTTTCACCAAGTACGATGGATATGATCCTGAAGTAGGTGCTTCTACAGCAGACACTAACGGTTATGTATATGGACTCGACAACGGACGTTATCCGTCACCAACAGTCTATTCATTCGGTCTTAACATGTCATTCTAATATATAATAAGGTATAACTATGAAATTATATAATATCAAATCTATAACATGCATTGCTTTGATGGGTCTGGCACTGTCATCTTGTGATGACTATTTGGACAGACCTACAGAAGACGGCTATGATACTTCAAACTATTATAGCACAGATGCACAGTGCCGTGCAGGTGTCAACTACCTGTACAACTCGCCTTGGTACGATTTTCAGCGTGGTTTCTTCAAGACCGGTGAGGTGATGTCTGGCAATTACTATTGGGGAAGCTCGCCCTATCTGACATTTACACTTAACGGTGAGGACGCTGACCTGGCCAATATGAGTGCGTCTCTTTGGGCTGTCAACACACATGCCACAACTGTTTATAACAACATTAAAAACGCCACAGGTGCCTCTGAGGCTGTCAAGAATGCTACGATGGGTGAGTGTCTTGCCTGGAAAGCAATGGCCTATTTCTATCTGGTACGCACATTCGGTGCTGTGCCCATTATCCACGATCCTACAGATATCATCAACAGTCAGCAGTCTGCCAGTATACACAAGGCTAAGATCAGCACTGTTTATGATTATATCATCATGGTACTTGAGAAGGCTATCGAACTACTGCCTGAGAAGGATCCCACAAACAATGGCCGTATCGACAAGTACTGCGCTAAAGCTCTGTTGGCTAAAGTATATCTGACTAAGTCTGGATTCAGTGAGAGCAACGCTACCTACAATCCTGGCACTTATAGCTATACCATATGTACTGCTCATCAGCGCAATGCTGCTGACCTGGCCAAGGCTGCGGAGTTGGCTCTCGACGTTATCCAAAATAGTGGACGCAAACTGATGGAGAACTATTCCGATATCTTCCGTGGCGAGAACAACGTCTCTGATGAAGCACTCTTCTCATGGGCATGGACCATGGGTGCTCACTGGACCTGCCAGAACACTTTCCAGAGTGACCTCATGATAGAGGGATTCGATGAGAATGGTGACTGCTGGGGTGGATGGGCTGGCCCTTCTGTTGACCTGCAGGATGCCTTCAATGAGAATGCACTCAGCCTGACCCGTCAGAATGTTGATGATCGTCGTAAGGCTACCCTGATGATGGTTGGCGACCACTATGACTACTTCTACAGTGACTGCGGTGGTTTTGAAATCGCCAAGTATGTCTATGGTGGCTATGAGGCTGACGGACATCCTGGACCTGGTCAGTGGGAAAGTCCCACAGGCGCACATGAAGTTAAGCACCTCTACGGAAACAATGCTGACCACACTCGCTTCTACGGAAGCCCTGCTGGTCGTATGGCTTATGCTCTCTATACCCATATTCTTCGTCTGGCCGATGTTTACCTGATTTATGCAGAAGCTGCCATGGGTAATAATAGCTCATCCAGCGATCCTAAGGTGCTCGACGCCTTCTATCAGGTTCGCCATCGTTCTGTAAAGGGTTACCAGTATCCCACAAGTATCACTTGGGACGACATTTGGAAGGAGCGTCGCTTAGAGCTGGCCTGCGAGGGTGACCGTTGGTACGACTTTGTACGTCGTTATTACTACGATCCTCAAGGAGCTATTAATGAAATCAAAGCTCAGCGTCGTAATGGCTACAATGGTCTGAACGACCTTTACAAGACTTACTATGATAGTGGTGCATTCACCGTTGATTCTTCAAAGCACAACTACGACACGACGAAGGAGGCTCCCAATGTAACTGACCGCAGTTTCACTATTCCTCTGCCATCTGCTGACATCACATTCAACCCGCTTATGATGGAAGCTCCAGAAGATTACGATTTAAGCGGCATTTCTTTCTAACCCTTAAAAGCATTTACAGATATGAAATACTATAATAAATTAAGCAGTCTTCTTCTGACCGCGTTAGTCGTAGCATCGAGCTTCTCGCTGCAGTCGTGCAAGAAGGACCAGCCCGACGAGTTTAAACTGACTGGCGGCATACCCACCATCAACTACATTCGTCCTGCAAGTGCCAGTGCAAGTGACTCTCTGCTTGTTCAGGCCTATCCTCAGGCAAATATCTGCCTTGTTGGTTCTAACCTGACCAGCATCCAACAGATGTACTTCAATGACAAGAAGGCTATCCTGAATACGAGTTTCATTACCGACAATACGTTGATAGTTCAGATTCCCAGTGAGATTCCTGACCTAGTCACAGATAAGATCTATATAATTACAACTGATCACGACACGCTGACTTACGATTTCCACATCGTAATTCCTGCTCCTAACGTGTCGCAGATGTCATGCGAATACGCAAAACCTGGCTCTATAGCCACCATCTACGGCAGCTACTTCGTCGACGATCCTAATGTTCCTCTGACAGTTACTTTCCCCGACGGACAGATAGCTGAGATCAAGAGCATTAACAGCAGTCGCAGTGCCATACAAATTATTGTTCCAGAGTGTACCACTGAGGGACAGATTGAAGTTGCTTCCATCTATGGTAAGAGCTTGTCTAAGTTCTACTACCACGACAGCCGTGGTCTTATCACGAACTTCGATGGTGCTACAGATGTTGTACCACAGGGTTGGAACATTGCCGCAACCTATAGTGATGAGAATGGTATTGATGGCCAGTATGTTCAGGTAGGACCTGCAGAAACCGAAGGTGGATGGGTAGAGGAACTCAAGCTCCCATTCTGGTGCGGTAACTGGAATGGTGATCCTATGAGTATCACCTCAGGACCTGGTATCCCTCTGCGTAACTTCCTGAATTTCTCTGATTGGCAGAACATGTCATTCAAGATGGAACTCTATATTCCGAAATCAAATCCATGGTCTGCAGGTGCCATGCAGATTATCTTTGTGAACAATCTACAGTGCGCAAACGACTCTTGGCAGAACAACACCTACATCCATACTAGTGCCGACGGTGGTCTTGACTTGCCTCGCGCTCTCTATCGTCCTTGGGAGGCTACTGGTTCGTTTGATACTGGCGACGAGTGGATTACCGTAACTATTCCTCTTACAGATTTTGTCTACAACGATGATGGTTCTAAGGTTAGTACGACTATGAGCGAGAGCTCGTTCGACAGCTTCATTATCTGGCCTATCAATGGCGGTGTTGCTGGAACAGTTTGTACACCAATCTTCCGTTATGACAACATACGTGTTGTTCCTAATCTCTAATCAATTAAGTAAACGAACATGAAAAAGATAAAGAATATATTTACCCTGTTAGTGATGGCCCTTGTTGGGCTAACGCTGACAGCGTGCAGCAGCGACAGCAATCTGGATACCAACCAGTATAAAGGTGGTGTCTCGCTGAATGTATATGGCCCGTCACCTGTTATGCGTGGTGGTCAGTTGCGCTTCTTGGGAAGCAATCTTGACCAGATTCGCGAGGTGATTATTCCTGAGGGCATCTCGATTACAAATATTGAGGTTGTAAAGTCTGGCGTTCCTAGTGAGATTCGCGTGACTGTACCCAAGGACGGCCCCATGCCTGGTAAAATAATCCTTGTAACCAAGACCGACCAGCGCATCGAGACCAAGACAGATGTCAACTACATAGAAGGTATCGAAATCACTAATGTCACATCATCAGCAATGCCTGGAGATGTTATCAAGATTGAGGGTGACTATCTGAACCTTATTTACTCACTGGCTTTTGCTGACAATGTTATCGTCAGCTCCGAAGACTTTGTTTCTTGGGATCGCTATGCCATCGAGGTGAAGGTTCCAGAGACAGCCAAGACTGGTAAGTTAGAGCTCTATACTGCCGACCTGACTGTGGTTGACAAGAGTAAAGTAGAATATCAGATTATCCAGACAGAGAATGCCATCGAGATTGGCGTACCAGCTATCAGCAAGGTAAAGGGTCGCAACGAGGCCGAGGCTCTTGGTGAGATCACAGCTAAGGCTGGTGAGACAATTACCATCTCTGGTACATATTTCAATGTAGTAGCCGATGTTACAGTTGGTGGTGTTAGCGTTGAGAAATTAGCGATGGCAGAAGATGGTAGTGCACTGACCTTCACATTGCCAGCAACTGCTCCAAGTGGTGATATCGTTCTCGTCTGCAAGTCAGGCGTTGAGGTTCCCGTTGGAACACTGGTTACTGTAAAGCCTACTGAAGGCGTTGCAGCTCCTAATCCTGTAAAGGCTGGTGCCGCATTGACCATCAGCGGTAAGGATATGGATGTTGTGACAGCAGTCACATTCCCAACTAGCGATGCTACTGTTGACGGTGGAGAAATTGAAGCTGCTGCCGACAAGGTCGTCGTCAAGTCTGTTCCAGAAACTGCTGTTGATGGAAAGCTGGCATTGGTAATGGCCAACGGAGAAACTGTTGAGGTTGCCTTTACTTTGGTTAAGCCCACCGTTACTGGTTATGACAATGCAACTGTAAGTGCTGGTGCTGCTCTCACCATTCAGGGTACTGACCTCGACCTGGTGAAGAAAGTACAATTTGGCGAGTCTGATGTTGTGAACGTTGAGGGTTCAGCCAATGCCATCACCCTTACAGTTCCTATGAACGCTACTTCTGGTGTTCCTACATTGACGCTGGCCAATGGTACTACCGTTGCTAATGTTCCTGCTGTCACTATTGAGGAGGCTGTATTCTGTTACTTCACAGAGATGCCTGCCGAGGATGCAGAGCTGAAAGCCGGTGACTCGTTCACACTGCCTGTGGCCAATGGTGACAAGCTGACTGGTGTACAGATTAACGGTGAAGATTGTCAATATGTAGTAACTGCTAATAGTCAACTGATTATCGGTATCCCAACTACTGCAAAGAAGGGTTCTTCTGTTCGACTGATTTCTTCGAATGGTGAGATTACCTATAAGTTCGACTTCATCCCCAACACGGAGGTAACCACTTTGCTGTGGAATGGCTTCGCTGATTTGAAGAATTGGGGCTTCAACTGGGAGATTGGTAAGGGTACCAATGGTGATAACAACCCGAACATGTTCAAGGACATGGATCTTCAGGAGGGTGACGTCATCCGCGTCTATGTAACTCCTGTCGATGGCTGGTGGATGGTTAAGTTCTATGATGGCCACTGGGCAGAGCATAGCGAGGCTGGTGTGGCAGCAGGCATTGGTAGCACTTGCGAAATCAGTGCAAGCAACTATAACCTGGACGAGCATGACGGTGCTATCGAGTTTACAGCTACAGCAAAGATGGTTGAACAACTGACAACTCTGACCGACTGGGGTATGTGTTGGATCATGATGGGACAAGCCGTCATCACCAAGATTGCCGTGACTCACTACAACTCTCTGGAGACTACCGTATGGCAGGGCGAGGCTGTTGCTGACGACTGGGGTAACCAGCCTTCCCTCCTCAGCGACGGAGGTGCAGAACTGCTTGAGGCAGGTCTGAAGGTAGGTTCTGTCATTCGCATCTATCTCACTCCTACTGACGCTGCATGGAACTGCCAGGTTTGGGACGGCCACTGGAACGGGCAATGGGAAGGCTGTGACTTCAATCAGGACAACTACAACCTGGCTGAGCACAACGGAGCCCTTGAAATCATGGTTACAGATGCCATCTATACAAGCATTACAACTGCTGGCGGATGGGGTGGCTCATTCCTGCTCAACGGCGACAACGTGATTTGTACTAAAGTAACGATTGAATAATAAAACACTATTCGAATTATGAAACTAAAGAATATTATTAATACTTTGTCTCTCGCAGCTGTGGCACTTATTGCCACAGGCTGCCAGGACACTGACGCTCAGGTAAGTATTCTTGAGGTGGACGCTCCACAGTTCGTCGAAGCATCACTTGCTGAAGAGAAGCCAGTCTTCTTTGGTGAGACGACAGTGAAGGTTCAGTTCAATAAGAACATTGGCTTTGCTACCAAGAATACCAATCAGATAACCCTGAATGGTACTCCAGTAAGTTCTGCGAAGGTTGCTGGTGCAAGCAATACGCTAACCATAACAAGCAACCTCGATTTCAGCAAATCGCTGACTCTTCACATCCCCGCAGGTCTCATCACAGGTCCTCAAGGCAAGACCTACAACGAGGCTATCGACAAGACCTGGTCAACTCCTGCGAAGCCCAGCAATACAGCTACCGCTATGACGCAGAAGCTTGGCTGGGGCTGGAACCTGGGTAACCACTTCGACACCAGCGGCGACGCCATCAGCCAGGGCTGGGGCTACTGGGACAAGGTGACCACGATGACCGATGCTCCCTTCCAGCGTCTGGCAGGGGCCGGTGCCAAGACGGTGCGCATACCGACCACATGGACCGACCACATGGGCGACGGATACATCATCAGCGCCGACTATCTCGATGAAGTGGCCGGGGCTGTCGACAAGGCCATTGCTGCTGGCATGAACGTCATCCTGAACACCCACCACGATTCGTTCGAGACCGACTTAGGCAATGCTGCCAATGACGAAGAGGTGGCCGCCAAGGACTCTACCATCATCGTCGAACTGTGGAAGCAGGTAGCCACCCGCTTTGCCACCTACGGCGATCAGCTCATCTTCGAGACCTTCAACGAGATTCATGCCGGCGACAACTGGGGTGGCGGCACTGATGCTGAGTACGACCTGCTGAACAAGTGGAACCAGTATGCCGTAGATGCCATCCGTGCTACTGGCGGCAATAACCAGAGCCGATGGATTGGCGTTGCCGGTTATGCAGCCAACATCGACCTTACCATCCAGCACTTGGTACTGCCCAACGACCCTGCCAACCGCATCATGGTAGGCGTACACAGCTACGATCCCTACAACTTCTGCACACAGCCCTATGCCAATGGAGCCGAGAAGGCTCCCATGTGGGGGCACACGTCTAACGCCTCCGGTGCCGACGAACTGGCCGTCATCAGCCAGCTCTACAAGCTGCGTCAAACCTACATCGAGAACGACATCCCCTGCTACTTGGGCGAGTACGGCTGCGTACTCAGAAAGACCAGCGCCGAGAATGCCTTCCGCAGCTACTATCTTGAGTTCTTCTGCCGTGCAGCCAACATGGCTTGCATTCCCATGTTCATCTGGGACAACAACACCAAGGCAGACCAGGACGGCGAGAGCTTCGGCTACATCGACCACGAGAACGGCAACTGGCTGAACGACAGCGAGACTCTGGTTCCCATGATGGTCAAAGCGTGTACCAACACCGACGAGTCCTACAACTTCCAGAGCATCTGGAGCAAGGCTCCGGCAGCATACTAATTGATCATTGAAAATTGAAAATTGTGAAGTATTCACTCATCATTGCCGCCGCACTGGCCATCTGCTCGTGCGGCGGCAATCAGCATAAAGCTGATGACCCATTGGCCGACAGCGGACGTACACAGCGGACGGAGAACCTGCTCGACAACCTCAAGGCCCTTAGCGATAGTACCGTCTACATGTTCGGCCACCACGATGACACGGTGTACGGCATTGGCTGGGAAGCGGACTATAGTAACGACTCAACCATCCATAGTCGCAGCGACGTGAAAAGCATCTGCAACGACCTGCCCGCCCTGCTCAGTTTCGACCTCGGGCATCTTGAATTAGGCCACGAGAAAAACCTCGACGGCGTGCCCTTCAGTCGCATGCGGCAGGAAATCATTGCCCACTACGACAAAGGAGGCATGATAACGCTGAGCTGGCATCTCAACAATCCTCTTAGCGGTGGTTCTTCGTGGGTGGCCGATTCCCTCAAGAGCATCGAGACAAAGACCGTTTCCTCTGTTATAGAAGGAGGAGAAAAGCATGAACTTTTCCTCTCCTGGCTCGATAAGGTAGCCGATTTCCTGAACTCGCTTGAGACTCCTTATGGTGTGAAAGTACCAGTTTTGTTCCGCCCCTGGCATGAGCACACCGGCTCTTGGTTCTGGTGGGGACAAGCACATTGTACTGCAGACCAATACAAAGCCCTTTGGAAGATGACGACAGAGCGTTTGAAAGAAAAGGGCGTTACCAATGCACTTTACGCCTATTCTCCTGGCACCGAGTCTGATGGCGACGAGAGTAAATATCTTGAACGCTATCCTGGCGACGACATCATCGACCTCCTTGGCCTCGACTGCTACTGTTTTGCGCCCGAGGCCGATACCACACAGATTGCCAACTATGCAGACAAGTTAGACAAGAATCTCGGCATGGTATGTGCTGTTGCCAAGAAACACCAGAAAGCAGTAGCTCTGACAGAGACGGGCTATGAATGTATCAAGACCGACAATTGGTGGACCCATACATTGGCTCCCGTTTTGGCTAAATACCCCATCAGTTATGTCCTGGTATGGCGCAATGCCCATAACCGTCCCAATCATTTCTTTGCCCCCTACCCTGGCCAGCAGTCGACTTCGGACTTTATCCGCTTTTACAATGACAAACGAACATTATTCCTAAGCGACCTGAACGGGTTGTATAACAAGAAATAAAAAAAGAGGCTCAGGCCTCTTTTTTTTATTTGCTTGCTGCTACGATACTGTCTGCAACCTGTTCCATACTGAACTTAAAGGTGGCTTCTTTGCGATCGGTTCTGTCAACGATGCCCATCCAGTAGAAGGCGGCAGCACCATATTTCTTGCATAGGCGTGTGATGTCAGCAGCCTGACGTCCTGCCTCCTGTTTCTGCTCGTCCGTCGACGAACCATTAATGGTTTTCTCGTTAACACCATTCGAGCCGTACTCACCAATAATCACCGGATACCCTTTACTGATAAATGCCTTGTCAATATCGTCAAACAGGCGAGTCACCTCCTCGGTACAACGAGCAGTCCACTTCATATCTTCTGTATTCACCCAGTCCCAAGGATCGTAAGTATGAACTTCCACAGCCAGATGGTCCTTAATGCCATTGGGATCAGTAGGAACCACCAAGCGTGAGAGCGTGTTGGGGGTATGAGATCCGGAGTAAGTATTAACTATCAAGTTGCGATAAGTATTCTTGCCACCCGTAGCACGAACGGCATCGACGAAGTCCTGCGCATACTTGTTGATATATTCCAGATTCTTCAGATCCTTAGGCTCACTCCACTCCGCATTCGGATTACTGCCCGTCAGCATCTCATTATAGCCTTCGAAGAGCAACCGTTCGTTGTAGTCCTTGAAGTGGGTGGCTATCTGCGTCCACAGCTTCTTAAACTTCTCGTGGTTTTCCTCGTAGTTCAGACTGTCTGCCTTGATCCAAGCCTCGACAGCGGCTCCTGTATCATGATGAACGTTGATGATACAGTACATGCCATTATCCAACACATAGTTAACCACCGTTTCCACACGAGCCATCCAGACAGAGTCGACCTGACCTTCTGCGTCCATGTGCTGCCACCAGGTTACTGGCACTCGAATGGCCGTGAATCCCTTCTCCGCCATCTTCTTCATCAGAAACTCCTCAGCAACAGGCTGTCCCCAACTCGTCTCGTATTGATCGGTTGGTGAGCCTGGTGCAACGTTCGTGCTGAAAGCATCCAGCGTATTACCCAGGTTCCAGCCAGCTATCATATTCTTGACAGCATCCTTTGCGGTCTCTGCAGGTTTCTCGACATCAGGTTTCGCGGCACAGCCTGTCATCATCGCTACCACTGCCAAAGCAGTCAGCCAACCATAGATTCTCTTCATCATCTTATCCTTTTTTTAGTTAAAACTTCATTCGCTCTACTTGTTCGCGGATAATAGCCAGTGTCGTCGAGTCGCTGGCAAAGACGGAGTTCAGTCCCTGAGCCTCCTGAGCAGGATCATTGGTGTAGTCATCGCCCACCTGCCACTGTTCGTGCTGTGGCTTGGCAAAGCCTCCCCAACCCCAGAAGTTGCAACCGGCAAACTTACCGCCTTGTTCGGCATTATCAGCAACCAGCGAGAACACATATTTATAATAGCCGTCTCGTCCCTTTGTGGGAGTGTCTAACGCGAACTTAAAACCATCGCGCGGATAGCCAAACTCCTCCATCACCAACGGTTTGTTCAGCGAATCGCAGATGGCCAGATGCTTGTCAATATATTCCTTCGTATTCTCGCAAGCCCTTGGCAGATGCTCGATGAGCGAGTCGGGCTTGGCCCATCCCCAGTTATAGGGCCAGAGGTGCACATTACAATAGTCTATGTTCTTGTCAGCACAGATGCGGGTATAGCTGTCGTAGTCGTTTTCGCAACCCCACGAGCCCTCGCTGCCAACGGAAATCAGATGGTTGGGGTCCAGCGAACGGATAAGCGCAGAAGCTTCGGCAAGCCATTTCTCAAAGGCTGGCAACGCCTCTTTCGAGAAAGCACGCGGCTCGTTGCCTATCTGCCACGACATGATGGCTGGGTCGTCCACATATTTCACACCGGTATAACGGTTGGTGCGGCTGATAATGAAACGCACATAGTCGTAGAACAGTTGATGGGCCTTTTCATTAGAGGCATATTTCGACATGGCCTCCATAAATGCCGGATAGCCTGCCTCGTCGGGACGTGGCTGTTTGCCAGCACCAGCATGCTCCAGATAGAAGCCGTAGCCCCCACTCCATTCCCACGAGTTATTCAGGTAGAGCACAGCCACCATCTGGCGCTTGCCCATCTCCTGCAACAGATAATCCAGTCCTGCCAAAATAGTATCATTATACACGCCAGGCTCTATCTGCAGTGTGGGTTCCACCTTTGTCTTGACACCACGTTCGCCATCGCTGCCCACCAAGATGCGCAGATTGTCGATACCCATCCGCTTCATCTCGTCCAGTTCCTTGCAGAGCCGGTCACGATTTCCGCCCTGTCCTTCCGAACCAAGGATGGCACCATACCAGAAATTGGTACCCACATAATAATAAGGTTTGCCCGCACGCACGAAATGTCCGTCCTCTACGCGCACAAAGTCTGTCGTTGTCTCTTGCTTTTGCTGGCAGGCCACCATCATTGCAGCAGCTGCCAAGGTCAGTAATAGCTTTTTCATCGTTATTTTTGGTTATAATGCGCAAAGTTAGTAATTTTTTCGTAACTTTGCAACGTTTAATTTGATTTTATGAAAAAAATACTTGCAATTATATGCCTTTTCGTCGCTGTGCTGCCCTTATCTGCGCAGCTGCAGGATCCCGTTCACTTCCGTTCCGAACTGAAAAAGATTTCTGACACGGAAGCCGAGCTGTTGTTTTCGGCCACCATCGATGCCGGCTGGCATGTCTATTCCACCAACCTAGGCAGTGGCGGTCCTATCAGCGCTACGTTTGGAGCCGACAAGATGGAAGGAGCAGAGACGGTAGGCACTTTGAAGGCCCGCGGCAAGGAACAAAAGCATTTCGACAAGCTCTTCAATATGGAGGTGCGCTTTTTCGAGCATCAGGTCACCTTTGTTCAGAAAATCAAGTTCACCAAGCCACAATACGCCATTGATTGTTATGTGGAATATGGCGCGTGCAGCGATGAGATATGCCTGCCACCCTCTTCCGCAGAGCTGAAGACCAGCGGAACGGTGGAGCTCAAGAAGGACAGCCAGCAGGACGATGCCCAGAATCCTCAAAACACCATTGACACGCTTAGCACGGAAGCTCCTCAACAGGATGCTGTCCGCGATTCATCAGCCACTAGCCTATCCTCCTCCGATCTCTGGCAACCAGTAGTAGAGGAACTTCGTGCTATGGGCGACGGCAGCAATCTCAGCGACCAGTCGCTGCTATACATTCTGCTCATGGGCTTCGTGGGCGGACTGTTAGCGGTCTGCATGCCTTGCATCTGGCCCATCATTCCCATGACCGTCTCGTTCTTCTTGAAACGGGCCAAGAGCGACAAGCAGAAGGGTATTCGCGACGCCATCACCTATGGCATATCCATCATCGTTATCTATCTGGGCTTAGGACTGATGGTGACAGCGCTCTTTGGCTCCGACACGCTCAACGCCATGTCAACCAATGCCGTCTTCAACATCTTCCTGTTTATCCTGTTGGTGGTCTTCGCCCTCTCCTTCTTCGGATGGTTCGAAATCCGACTGCCCGATTCCTGGGCGAATGCTGTCGACAGCAAGGCATCGGCCACCAGCGGTCTGCTCTCCATCTTCCTAATGGCATTTACCCTGGTGTTGGTATCTTTCTCCTGCACAGCGCCCATCATCGGACTGCTACTGGTAGAGACCACCACTAGCGGCAACTGGCTGGCACCGGCCCTTGGCATGTTCGGCTTTGCGCTGGCTCTGGCCTTACCCTTCACACTCTTTGCGCTCTTCCCCTCATGGCTGAAGCAGGCTCCAAAGTCGGGTTCATGGATGAACACCATCAAGATTGTGTTGGGATTCATCGAACTGGCTTTCGCCTTGAAATTCCTGTCGGTTGCCGATATGGCCTATGGCTGGCACTTGTTGGACCGCGAGGTATTCCTGTCGCTATGGATTGCTATTTTCGGTCTCCTTGGCGCCTATCTCTGTGGCTTCCTCAAGTTCCAGAGCGATATGATTGACGGGCAGCCACAACGCCCCATGCCCGTCGTTTGCATCATGGGCGGACTGGTATCACTGGCCTTTGCCGTTTATATGGTGCCTGGCCTGTGGGGAGCTCCCTGCAAGGCCGTTAGTGCCTTTGTACCACCAATGAACACGCAGGACTTCAACCTGTACCAGAAAGTGGTAGAGCCACGCTTTATTGACTACGAGCAGGGCATGCAGGCAGCAAAGGAAGAGGGCAAGCCTGTCTTGATAGACTTCACTGGCTTTGGCTGCGTCAACTGCCGCAAGATGGAGGCTGCTGTATGGACCGACACGCGCGTGGCCGACATGCTGAATCGTGACTATGTGCTCATCTCGCTTTATGTCGATGACAAGACGCCCCTACCCGAGCCTATCGAGGTGAAAGAGGCGGATGGCAGCACCAAGACGCTGCGCACCATCGGTGCCAAGTGGAGCTATCTGCAGAGCCATAAGTTTGGTGCCAATGCCCAACCCTTCTACGTCATCCTCTCGCCCGACGGTCACCCCTTGGCAGGCAGCCGTGCCTACGATGAAGATGTTAATGGCTATCTGAAATTCCTGCAGAAGGGCATTAAATAAAATAAAGGTGGGAACCATCGATTCCCACCTTTATTATTTAATGTGTTCTCTGTTTTTACTTAACCACGAACTTCTTACCGTTCATAATCACAACACCCTTATAGCCAGCATTTACCTTCTGACCAGCGAGGTTGTAGCGAACACCATCCTGCTGTGCAGTCTTGACTGCAGTGATGCCGGTAGGAGCAGTAACAGTTGCATTAACTGTATTGGTTGAAGGGTCGAAAGTAATAGTAACTGTTGAACCATTCTCCTTGACTTCCACCGTAGCGTTCGAAGATGGATAAGAAACACTCCAAGCATTATCTTGACGAACCTTGTACTCATAATTGCCTTTATCTACATCAGCAATAGAGACTGTGAAAATACCATCGCTACCCTTTGTCATTTCGTAGCTGATTTCCCATTTTTCGTCCCCCTTGAAATTACCTCTTACATCATAAGTGTGTTCAACAGCCTCAGCATCACCGGTCTTTTCTGTTTTAACAGAAACTTCCTTACTTTCAGAATCAAAAGTAATGGTAATAGTATATTTGGCTGTTTCATCAACTTTGAAAATATAGTCAGAAGAAGGATAAGCTTCACCCCAAGAATGATTCTTAGCCACCTTAAACTTATATTCAGTGCCCTTTTCGAGTGTAACGTCTTCTTTAACCCAAGTATATATTTTACCATCTGTTGAAATCATGTCATTATTTACATCTTCGGTATTCCACTCTGATCCGAATATATTCTTTACACCTACAACAGTCCAAGTTACCTCTTCTGCAGCAGCCTTTACCTTGTAAGCAACAATACTAACAAGTGAACCTGTTGCGTTTTTGCAAGACCAGAACTGCACACCAAAACCATTTGTATTGTATTGTGTATTTGTGTCATCAAGAGCGGCAGCAAGTTCATTCATTGTAAATGAAATGGAATATTCACCAATGCCCTGTATAGACAGGTCAGCAAGCTTCACTTTACCTCCAAGACTAGCAATTGATCCAATGCCCCAACCAATGACACTTCCTTTTGTACCTCCTTCTTCATAATCTGTCGAACCTTCTATCTTGTAGGTGATAATAATTTTATCGTCGCCAGAGTAGTCTGCCAGTTGGCTCTTAAAAATCTGTCCCCATTCGTTGAACTCAAGAGATGTTCCAGTTTCTTCATATTCCGGAACAGAATAAAGTTCTACCTTTGTAATCTTGGAAGCCATGCCTTGAATAGCCAAGCCATATTCTTTCAATTCTGAAAGCATTGTTGTCTTAACAGTAACCTTAGACTTGTCTTCTTTTTCTTCTTCGATCTCAATCTCATCATCAGTAATTTCGACAGAATAAGTTTTTTCCTCAGTCGCAGCAATGGTATTGCAAATAATAGCCCATCCGCCTCTAAGTGTTTTCAGATAGACCTGTGCACCCCATTCCCAGGTAGAAACCTCTACAGGAGCAGCTGTAATCATGATTTTATCGCCTGCTTTTGCTGAAGCGAACACAGATTTATCAACCTGAAGGTTTGCACCCCAATTATCGAACACCACTTCTCCTTCCCAAGGAAGAGTTTCAGCATTCACACCAACAGCCATAAGGGCCATTACAATTAAAGTAAAAAATTTCTTCATAAGCTTGTTAATTTTTGATTAGTAATATGTTAATGTTAATATTCCGGTGCAAAGATACGAAGATTAATTCAAAATGAACTAATCTTTTTTGTCAAATATTGATACTTTCTTGCTTTTTTACTGCTGATGATAGGTTACAAGGCCCTCCATGGGGCTCTGCATGATGTTGCCTACATGGAATCCTTCGGCTTCGGCAGCCTTGGCCAGCTGCTCCTGATAGTTGAAGGCCATAGAGCCTACGAAATGGACGGGCAGCTCCGGGTGCTGATAGAGCACGATATTGCTGCGGAAGAACTGGCGGAAGTTCTGGACGACCAGGTCGCACAACAGCGGATTGTCCAGATGCTGACTGATAAACAATGAGGTGGTGGCGAGGAAGCGGTTGGCCATCGGCTCGCGATACACCTTATTTATAATATCAGCCTGCGTCAACTTCTCCTTGGCCAGATACTCGTCGCGAATATCGGCAAACTTCGGATTCTTGAAGATGGCATTCATGAAGAGGCGGCCCAGCACCGATCCACTACCCTCGTCGCCCAGGATATAACCCAGGGCTGGCGTGTTCTGCACTATCTCGTTGCCGTCGTACAGACAACTGTTGGCACCCGTTCCCAGAATACAGGCAATGCCTGGCTCGTGCTGGCAAAGGGCACGGGCAGCAGCGGTGAGGTCGCTATGCACCTCTATCTTCTGCGGCGAGAACACCTCGCTCAGCATTCGCTTCATCATGGGCACATGGGCTGGTGTGCATCCACTACCATAGAAGAACACGTCGATTTGCGACAACAGTGAGCCTTCGAGCACTCTGGAATTGATGAGCGCTGCCCTGGGGAATGTCGAGAGCTGCGACATCAGTTCGTGGCCCAGAATCTGCCTGATGGCATCTGGCGTCTGGTGTATCGGGGTTATGCCCTGAGTATGAAAAGTTGCTACAATGTCCCACTTCATGGGGTGTGGCGAATGGATAAGGGTCCAATCGGTCTTGGTGCTTCCGCTATCTGCTATAAGTATCATATCGTTAAAATTTTCTGCAAAGATATAAAATAATTATGAATTATGAACGAAGAAATATGAATAATTTGTTATCTTTGCAAACAAAATTTTGAAAGTGACAATGAAAAAAGGATTACTTGCCATATTGCTGGCAGTGCTGACAACGCTGCAGGTGCATGCCGTGCTGAAAGAGAAAGACCTGCCCCAAACGCTGCAGATTCTGCGCACGGAGCTGACAAGCTACCACCGCGAGATGTCGGTCATGATTATGCAGAACCGCCAACAGAACAGCGGGGTGATGAACCAGCTGATACAGACCATGAAACAGTCGAACCAGAACTCGCTGATGCTCTATTCGCAGAAGCAGGACTATGTGTTCGACCTCACCTATGCCTGCCACGAGGCTACCGAGCTGTATCGCAACTTCCAGCGACAGCAGTTGCCTTTCAAGACCTATCTGCAGAAGACGAGTGGCGACATAGCGCGCTACGACTCGCTGATAGCCGTGCTGCAGGCCATGCCGACAACGATGCTCAGCCACGAGGCGCAGATAGACCGCAATGTCTGTCTGACGCTGGCCACCAATATCCGAAACTCACTGGAGGAGAACCGCTCGATGATGCAGGACTACATCAACTACTACAACAATACCGAGCGCCATCTGAGCCATCTGAACGACTATGCCCAGAAGCGCTATAACGACATACAGACCAGCATTTTCAAGAACGGCGGCAAGAGCTATTTCAATATTCTCAGAAACTGGGGAGAGCAATGGCGGGTTATGATTGGGACGGTGGTGAAGAAGTATCACCCCACCGACGATTCGCAATGGGACAGCCGCTGGATTTTCGGCTTGCTCATCTCCATCATCTTCTATGCCATCATCGCCTCGGCACTCAACTTTGCGGCTATCCGCTATGTGGTGCCCAAGCGCCTGCGCACCGAGGAGTTTATGAAGAAGCGCACCTGCATCACGCTGGCCACCACCACCGTCACCTTTGCCATCATCCTCGGACTGGCAATGGCGCTGACCAAGCAGAACTTCGTGCTCATGGCGTCTAATCTGCTGGTCAACTATGCGTGGCTCCTGGGCGTCATCCTCATCTCGCTGCTGCTCCGTGTAAAAGGCAAGCAGATCAAGAGTGCCTTCCGCATCTACACGCCGCTCATCGTCATGGGATTCATCGTGTTTGCCTTCCGCATCATCCTGATACCCAACGAGTTGGTCAACATGATGTTTCCGCCCATCCTGCTCATCTGTGCCCTCTGGCAATGGAGCGTCATCAGGCGTCACAACCAGAACGTGCCGCGCTCCGACATGTTCTACACCTACATCTCGCTCGTGGTGTTCATCGCCTCCGTCGTCTGCTCGTGGGCGGGCTACACGCTGCTGGCCGTACAGGTGCTCATCTGGTGGATTATGCAGCTCACCTGCGTGCTCACCATTACCTGCATCAGCCAGTATCTCAAGATGTATGGCGGGCGCCACGGACTGGCATTGAAGCCCGTCACTCAGACCTGGGCTTACGACATGATGTATCAGGTGGTGCTGCCCTCCATGGGCGTGCTCAGCGTCATGCTCAGCATCTATTGGGCTGCCGACGTGTTCAATCTGAGCGACCTCTGCTGGCGCATCTTCAAGTATCAGTTCATCGAACAGAAAAACTTCACGGTGTCTATCATCAAGATTTCGATGGTTATCTGCCTATGGTTCTTCTTCTCATGGCTCAGCCGACTGCTCCTGCAACTGCTCCATCTGCACTACGAGATGAAAGACCCGTCGACAGCCGAAAGCCGCACTGCCATGTCGAAGAACGTCATCCAGATATTCATATGGGGCACGTGGCTGCTCGTCTCGCTCAGCATCCTGCATATCAGCGTCTCGTGGCTCCTGGCCATCACCGGCGGACTCTCTACCGGTATCGGTTTTGCATCGAAGAATATCATCGAGAATATCTTCTACGGTGCCTCGCTCATGACGGGCCGCATCCGCGTGGGCGACTGGATCGAGGTGAACGGCACAATGGGTAAGGTGACCAACATCAGCTATACATCGACCGTTGTCGAATCGCTCTATGGCGAAATCATCACCTTCCAGAACTCGCAGCTCTTCACCAACAACTATAAGAACCTGACGCGCAATCACGGCTATGTCCTGGCGGTCATCCCCTATGGCGTGGCCTATGGCTCGAATCTGCAGCAGGTGGTCGAACTGGTGGACGCAGCTGTCAACCAACTGAACCACAAGTGGATGGACCATTCAAAGCGCGTGAAGTCGGTGGTGGGCGAACTGGCCGATTCAGGCATCAACCTCAAGATGTTCGTCTGGGCCGAAGCACCCAAGAAGTCCTACGTCATCAGCGACGTGCTCAACTGCATCTACGACACGCTCAACCAGCACGGCATCGAGATACCGTTCCCGCAGCAGGACGTTCATATCAAGCAGGCATAAAAAAAGAAGTGACCAATAACCCTGGGTTATTTCGCAATAAGGCAGGGTTATTGGCGGATAATGGCGGTTCTAGCATGTTTTTGAGGCCTGCGAGAGCAGGATTTTGATGCATTCTGTCCCTTTGCCGAGGTATGGCATCTTAGGTGTTTTTTGTTTTGAAATGCCGTATCTCATTGATTTATAGCTTTTTAGATGAATTACTGATGACCGAGTATTCCAGTTATTCCAATTCCAGTTTATTTTTTAGGTATCCCCATTCCGCTTATTATATATATAACTATCTATATATCAATTAGTTATATAATATATAAAGAGGGTGTGTATGCTCATTTTTCTAATTGGAATTGGAATAATTGGAATAATGGAATTGATAAAGTTCGCAGTACACTTTGAAAGTGTAGTGGGCGATCGCCATGTTGGTTGGCATCGTCTTGAAGTTCGGACCCAGCGTGCCGTCGTCTCTACGAAGGTACTCTCGTTCGGAAAATTGCAAATAAATTTGCATATTCACTCACTTATTCGTACCTTTGCAGGCAATTAGTGTAATTTTAACCATTATGAAACGATTTATTATCATTATTATTCAGTTTTTACTGCTTGTTACGCAGCTTTCTGCCTACAAGCAACAGTCGATTGACATCACCGTGAACGGCCAGAAGAGAAACATGGTGGTCTTTACCCCCAATGAGCTGCCTGCCAAGTCGCCATTATTTATCGTGACGCACGGCATGAACCAAGATCCTGAATACCAGTATGGTTCTGACAAGATCTACGAGATGATTGATACAGCGAAGTTTGTCGTCACTTATTTGCGCAGCGACGGCAACACATGGGATGTTGGCGGGACAAAGGACCAGAACTTCGTGATCAAGACTATCGACGAGATGGCCAGCCGTTTCGATATCGACAAAGACCGGGTATACTGGTCGGGCTTCTCGATGGGCTCCATGCTTATCCACCATTGCATAGCCAACATGCAGGACAAGATTGCGGCTTTTGCGCCTACCAGCGGCATCCAGTTTTCTGAGGAGCCCTGGAACAATTGTCGGAAGCCCGTGAATCTCTTGGAGTGTATAGCCTATGGCGATGATGTGTTCGGCTATGAGAAATACGGCATTCATGCCTATATCGAGAATTATGCCTTGCATGATAACCATACTCAGTATTCGAAAACGATAGGGTTCAAGCCATTCAATGGTGCCTGGCAGGATGGTGACATGGAGAAATGGACGGGCGGACCCGATGGTGGCGAGGTGTGGCTCTATTCATATAATAATGGTGGCCACTGGCCTACCGACCAGAACCGCCACCTTATCTGGAACTTCTGCAAGCGCTTCACCCTAAACCAGCCTCAAGCGCGAATCACCCAACCAGCAGGCGAGACCACCTATCTCAGAATAACCCCAGAGATGGGAGGCGTATTCCCTGATATCGCCATCGAAGCTACCGCCAAAGCTACCAAAGGCGAGATAGTGAAAGTGGAGATATACGATGGCAACACACTCATTGAAACGTTGACTGCAGCCCCTTATACAGCCACGTTGGCAGCTCCTAAGGCTGGCAAACACGAGCTGCGCGTTGTGGTGACAGACTCGAATGGCAAGAGAGGAGAAAACTCATGTCTGGTGAACTGCGTAGAGTCGAAGGTCAGCTACGACCTGGCTCAGACTTTCACGTCGGAGGGTGTCGTGCCACAGAACTGGTATGTGACTCATGGCAGACAGAAGCGTGTAGGCGGCGGACTCCCATACACCTCGGGCAGTCGCATTCTGCGCTTTACCAACGAGACGCGCGGTTTTGATTACGGACTGATGGTACAGAACACTAGTGGTAAGGAGAAAGAAGCATGGGCAAGATTCGGTGACAATGCTGCCCGTTCCTATATGACGCTGCATGCAGGCCATTACAAGCTGAAAGCCAAATTATGCAACTGGAATCAGCCAGAATTCTCACCCATCATCTTCACCGTTGAGAAACCTGATGGTGAGGAAGTGGCATCGGAGAGTTACAAACCGACTAAAAACATAGGAGGCAACACTGCCAACAAGTTCACGAACAGCAGAATCAAGAGCTTCGACTTTGATATCCCTGAGACAGGCGACTACGTCATCACATTCTATACCGATGCCGCAAAGGATGCCGACTTCGTGATAGGATCGGCCTTACTGGAGGCTAAGACTTTTGCGGAGACAGGCATCCAGGAAATAAGACGTGACGACATGAAAGCCAACAAGAGCGGATGCTATGACCTCAGCGGACGCAGAATAGCAGACAGCGAATTGACGAACAGGCAATTAAAACCAGGGCTTTACATCATCAACGGGCGCAAGGTTCTGATAAAGTAAGGAATCATAGAACACAAAAGTCGGTTCCAGTGTGTACAAAAAAAGCGCTTCCGTCTTGGAAGCGCCTTCTTTTTATATTTCACGAATGATTAGAGAGCGAACTTGTAGCCAATAGTGATAGAGATTGTGCTGTTGCGGCCCTGGTTAGCATCCTTCACAAGCTTGGTAACACCAATGTTGTAACGAGCATCCAGTACGAAGCTCTGATACTCATAAGACAGACCTACAGGAATAGAGAAGTTGAAGCTCTTAATGCCTTCGATAGTTGCTGTTTCGCCATCGTAAGAAGCCTTGTGACGTACATTGAATGCAGGCTGGATACCAGCTTTGATAGCAAAGCCCTTTGCGGGATAGTACTGAGCCAGGATGGGGATATTGATGTAGTCGAGGTTATACTTCAGAGACTTGTTCATACCATCCTCCTTGAAGCGGCAACCCTCCATAGAATACAGAGCACCGAAAGCGATACCAAAGTTCTCAGCGATGCCATACTCAGCCTCAACACCAGCTACGAGACCAACCTTCATCTTCTGATCACCATCACCAGTAACGGTTGAGAGGTTAATACCTGCCTTTGGCTGGAGAGTAATCTGACCAACTTCGTTCTGTGCATTTGCGCTCAGCGCAGCTACCATGAAGGCAGCAATCATCATTAATTTCTTCATAATAATTTAAGTTTAGTTAATATTCGGATTTCTCCATTAGTAATTAATTGATGCTGCAAATTTAGTAATTATTTTTAATTCCGCAAGCTTTTTTAATAAAAAAATGCATTTTTACGAGCATTTTCTTAAAAAAGATGCATATTGAGGTGCATTTTCTTAAAAAAAATGCATTTTGGGGTGCCTTTCTTAAAAAAATTAATAAAAGAAATCCGCCCGACTCCATCGAAAGGAATCGGGCGGACAAAAGTATTAAATCAAATTTTTAATGCTTCCTAAAATTAGAAGTTGTAGTAGAGACCGAAGGTCAGGTTGTTACCATTCAGGTCCAGACCGAAAGTGTTCACAGCCTTTGCACCCTCGTAATCATCCTTTGAGTTCTCGTAACCCAAGAAACCGAAGTGAGTAACGAAGCTCAGCTTGTCGTTCAGGTTTACAGCAACACCTGGCTTGATACCTACATTGAAAGTGTTGTTCTTAAAACCATAGTACTTTGTGTTAGTGTAACCAACAGTACCGTCGATGAACACGTTAACCTTGTCGAGCTTAGCAACAGTGTAACGAACATAAGGAGCAATAGTGAACTTCTTTACCTTAGACTCATCCTTACCAGCCTCACCGTAACCAATTACAGTACCTACTGCCCAATTCTCATTAAGGTTGTAACCAACCTCAGGCATAATTGACCAAACAGTTGTGCTGTTACCGTCCTGAGAAGCTGTTGCGAAACCAAGGCTACCACCGATGTAAGCCTGAGCGTTCATTGTTGCTGCAACTGCGATAGCAGCGAGTGTCATCATAATCTTTTTCATTGTTTTCTATTTTTTTGATTAAACTTCGACATTTGGTCTTTCGACCGCCTGCCATTATCCTTAACACGGTGCAAAGGTAGGAAGAAAACTAATACGACAGACTAAATTCTCCATAAAAGTCTTAATATTCCTTTAATTCCTTGATTTAAATCAAGTCTATATGCAAAAAAAGTTAATGGCGGCTGTTTTATCTAAAGACTGGGCAATATTACACCTTATTTATAATATTATGCAAATTTTCGCCTATTTCTTGCTTGTTTCAAAAAAAATACTTACCTTTGCGTTTGAAATAGATAGAAACGTGAATTGCATGAAGGCAACATTTATAGCGGGCCCCTGCGTGATAGAATCGGCCGAACTGCTTGATACAGTGGCAGCCAGGCTGGTGGAAATCAACAAGAAATTGGGCACCGACATCATATTCAAGGCCTCGTTTGACAAGGCCAACCGCACTTCGATCAGCTCGTTTCGCGGACCAGGCATCGACCACGGTCTGCTGATGCTGAGCGATGTGAAGGCAAAATACGGGCTGCGCGTGCTGACCGACATTCACGAAGCATGGCAGGCAGAGCCCGCTGGTCAGGTGTGCGACGTGCTGCAGATACCGGCATTCCTCTGCCGGCAGACTGATTTGCTGATAGCCGCTGCCAAGACTGGGCGCACGGTGAACATCAAGAAGGCGCAGTTTCTGAGCGGAAAGGACATGCGCTATCCTGTAGAGAAAGCCCGCGAGGCCGGAGCCAGCGATGTATGGCTGACGGAGCGCGGCAACATGATGGGATATAACAATCTGGTGGTCGACTTCCGTAATATCCCCGATATGCTGGAGATATGCGACACGGTGATTATGGACTGCACCCACAGCGTACAGCGACCGGGCGGTGCTGACGGCAAGACGGGTGGCGACCGCCGCTTTGTGCCACAGATGGCAATGGCCGCCAAGGCCTTCGGTGCTACGGGCTGGTTCTTCGAGGTGCACCCCACCCCTGACCAGGGACTGAGCGACGCTGCCAATATGCTGGAGCTGGACAAGCTGGAGGGGCTAATAAAGGATATTATTTCGAAATAACGATATATCGACATTTCGACTAAAAAGATGAACGCAAGAGACTACGCTATACAATGCATCAAGGACGAGGCACAAGCCTTGTTGGACCTGATACCCAAGATGGACGAACAATTCGATCAGGCCGTAGAGCTCATCATGCAATGTCAGGGCAAGGTGATTGTGACGGGCGTGGGCAAGAGCGGCCATATAGGCGCCAAGATAGCTGCCACGTTGGCATCGACAGGCACGCCTTCGTTCTTCATCAACCCGCTCGACGTCTATCATGGCGACCTGGGCGTGATGTCGAAGGGCGACGTGGTACTGGCGATCTCGAACTCAGGACAGACTGACGAGCTGTTGCGATTCATACCGATGGTGCTACACATGGAGATACCCATCATAGGCATGAGCGGCAATCCGCAGTCGCTGCTGGCAAAATACTCTACCTACCACCTAAACGTGAGCGTAGAGAAGGAAGCCTGCCCGCTTAACCTGGCGCCTACCAGCAGTACAACGGCGACGCTGGCTATGGGCGATGCGCTGGCTGTGGCGCTGATGGAGCGCAGAAACTTCAAGCCGCAGGACTTTGCACAGTTCCACCCTGGTGGCGAATTAGGCAAGCGACTGCTGACGACGGCCCAGGACGTGATGATAACCGACAATCTGCCCACGCTGACTGCCGACATGCATTTGGGCGAGGCCATCATCCACGTGAGCAAAGGCAAGCTGGGACTGGGCGTGGCCATCAAAGACGGTCGCATAGCAGGCATAATTACCGACGGCGATATCCGCCGTGCGATGGAGAAATGGCAGGCTGAGTTCTTCGACCGCACCGTCGATGACATCATGACCCGCGAGCCGAAGACTGTCGGGCCGCAGACAAAGATATCGGAAGTACAGAAGATGATGAACAAATATAAGATACACAACGTGCTCGTGGTTGACAAGGAGAACCGACTGATAGGTATTGTTGACCGCTATGCTTGTGTATTATAATATAAAAAGGTGTAAACAGAAATACAGAATATGAGCAGACTCAAACGAATACTACTGGTTTTGGCCGTCATGCTGCCGTTGGCAGTAACCGGTGCCTACTTGTTTAAGACCCTTGATACGCGCCAGGGACTGACAAGTAGCCAGATTAACTGTGTCATGAAAGACTCGCGAGGCTATGTCTGGTTTGGAACCACTGCCGGACTATACCGCTACGACGGTTACACATTCAGGAATTTCCAGTGTAACTCGCAAGACGGTTCGTCGCTGCCCGACAGCTACATCAAGAGTATTCAGGAGACACTGGAAGGCACGCTATGGATTGAGACGCTGGCAGGCTACTGCGTCTATCATCCGCAGACGGAGAGCTTTGAGCGCGACATGAAGCAGGTATATGCCAGAATGGGTATTGAAGGACAGCCTAACGTGGTATACATAGACCGCCACAAGAATTTCTGGGCATCGATTCCCAACAAGGGCGTGGTAGGCTATAACATGCAACAGCAGCTGCTCTATGAGTTCGGCTATACTGACGACGCCCATGGTGTGCCCCAAGGCACTATCTGCTCCATCAACGAATGTCGCGACGGTGCGCTGATCATCTACGACGACGGGCGTATTGTCTGCTGCGACATCATGCACCAGCAGCACACAGTATGGCAAACGAACCTGATTGCCGACCAGCATCTGCGCAAGTCGAATTCACTGAAAGCCTTCTCCGACCAGATGGACAACATCTGGCTCTACGGACAAGGAACGCTGATGTGCTATAACAAGAACACCGACACGTGGGACACCACCTTCGGCAACCAGCTGGGACTCACCTCAGTCACCGTAGACCATAGCGTCAACGGTATGGCGGGCGACCGCAGCGGCAATATATGGATAGGCACCGACCGCGCCGGACTGATTCGACTGAACGTCAACAACCGCGAGATGGAGAATGTGCAGCCCGTCAACCTGAACGACAAGAAGATGTCGCAGGACGTGATTGGCATACAGAGCCTATATGTCGACGATACCGACCTGCTATGGGTGGGAACGGAAAAATCGGGCGTAGCATTCTATGGCGCCAATATCTATAAGTTCCAGTCCATACACAATGGCGATATCACCGCTATGGCCCAGGACAACAACGGCACCATCTGGTACGGAACGAGCGACAAGGGCATCATAGGATATGAAGGACAGCTGGCCAGCCATAAGGTGACCTGCATGACCTACACGGAAGACGGAAGCCTTTGGGTAGGCTCGAAGCAGAACGGTCTGACCCGCATCAAAGACGGCACCAGCAAGTTCTACTCGCAGGCTCGCGACAGCATGAAGACGCTGATAGACGACCACATCAATGCGCTCTGTGCCGATAAGACCGGCAACCTGTGGATAGCCACCAACAGCGGACTGCAGGTATACAATCCGAAGATGGGCACTTTCTCGTCGTATACCAGAGAGAACGGCATGCTGAACACCAACAACATCACATCGCTCTTCTACGGCAAGAACAACAACATGCTGATCGGTACAGGCGAGGGACTCATCATCCTGAATCTGTCGACCCGCGAGAAAAAGGTGCTGACAGGTAATCAGTCGAACCTGAAGACGTTTACCAACAACTATATCACGCAGGTCTACGAAGACACCCGCGGACTGCTGTGGATAGGAACCCGCGAGGGTATCAACATCCTGAATACGCAGACTGACGAGTTGAGCTATCTGACAGAGAAAGACGGTCTGTGCAACAATTCGATATGCGGTATTACGGAAGACAAGAACAAGAGCATCTGGATAACAACCAGCAATGGCATCAGCCGCGTTGTTGTGCAGCGCAACCACGAAGACGGAACATTTAACTACGGACTGTACAACTATAGCATCAACGACGGTCTGCAGAGCAACGAATTCAATATGGGCTCCATTCTGCGTACCAACGAAGGCAATGTCATCTTTGGCGGTCTCTACGGCATCAACCAGGTTCGCCAGGATGCCAATAAGGAAGACCAGGAGTCGCTGCCACGAGTGATGCTGACCCAGCTGTTCATTGGCGAAGAGGAGATACTGACAGGACACGAGCACAACGGACGAGTGATTCTGGCATCGGCTCTGAACGAGAGCAGCAAGATAGAACTGGCAAACAGCGAGAACACCTTCACTATCAAGTTTGCCGCCGGTAATTATAACCAGGGTGAGCGCTTGCAGTTCATGTACTGGATGGAAGGAAGGGACAACGACTGGCACAACGGTGATGCGCTGCTGCACGGCGTGAAGTTCACCAACCTGAGCAGCGGCAGCTATACACTACATGTTAAGGCGGTAAGTGCCGAAGGAGCCGTGAGTAATCAGGAACGCACCATCGAGATTGTCGTTGACCGTCCCTGGTGGCTCTCGTGGTGGATGCTGACAGTCTATGTCATCATTGCCATCCTTGTACTGATCATCTGGCGCTATGGCATCGGAAAGGCCAGAAACATGGTGACCAGAAAGCGCACCGTGATTGATGAGCTGAAGCGCCAACGCGAGGAAATCAAACTGGCCAGCGACGATTTGCGCCAGCCAATGGCCCGCATGACCAGTATCATAGGCAATCTGTCGGAACGTGAACAGACATTGGAAGGACGTGAGCAGCTGAACTCGCTGCACTTCCAATTGCTACAGGTCATCACCCGCATCTCCGAGATGCAGACGACGCTGGAGAATCCGGAGAAGAAAGCTGTGTCGACAGCCAAGGACAAGATGGAGCTTAACGATAAGGGACAAGTGGCATTGGCCAGCTCGACAACCAAGGAGCTCACCGCAGAAATCAAGCCCATCAAGATGGACTCGCAGGCTAAGAAATTCAGCGTAGTACTGATTGACACCAACCGCGACTTCCTGAATATCATGTATGCCCATCTGCACGATGTCTACGATTTCCATACCTATGATAATATCAAAGATGCGCTGCCCGATATCGAGACGCTGAACGCCGACCTGGTGGTTTGTAAACAGGATATGGGCACCATGACGGGTAGTGAGCTCTGTAACCAGTTCAAGATGGATCCGCGCATGGGCAAGATCAAGTTTGTGCTGATGACCGATGGTGTGATGTCGCCACAGGACATGACCGACTTCAACATCACATTGGCAGCCGACGACTATCTGGCCAAGCCGTTCAATATCCAGGAAGCTGTGATGCGCTTCAACAAGCTGATGGGTCTCGGACCTATTGAATTCGACCAGAATGTGATTGAAGGTAGCGAGACACGCATGCTGGAGGGACGCAATGCCAGTATGACGACAGCGACTATGAATTACGACCATCTGGAAGGACTGGACACACAGGTTCAGGACGACGAGACAGAACAGGAAGCCAAGCCTACGGAACAGGTTGAGGAGCCTAAGCCCATTGAGAATGCGCCCATGTCGATTGCCGAGCAATTCTATGGCAACGAGACCATTGGCGACTACTCGATGAGCAGCGCTATGGACCAGCAGCTGATGCGCAACGTTGAACAGTTTGTGCTGCAGAACATGAGCCGCGGACAGATCAGTCTTGAAGAGATGGCCTCAGCAATGGGTATGGGACGCGTGCCGTTCTTCCATAAGATTCGCAACATCACGACGAAGACGCCTGCAGAAATCGTTCGCGAGATACGCCTGAAACATGCTTGCACGCTGCTGACTTCTACCAATGTCAACATGAGCGAGCTGGCTATCAATATCGGATTCATGACTGCCGAGAACTTTATCAATATATTTAAGGAGAAATATGGTATGTCGCCATTGGAATACCGTCTGAAGAATAAGAAATAATCATGTTTCGGACGATTTTCTTCACAATCTTTACTGCTATAAGCCTATCAGCGGGTGCTCAGACGAGCGACTCGCTGATAGTGCAGACGCTGCGCGAAAACGGTATCCGTTTCTCCAACGACAACAGTATCACGCTGCTCATGTCGGGACAGGAGAAGTTCGACGACATGTTCAAGGCCATCCGACAGGCTAAAAGCAGCATTCATCTGGAATACTTCAATTTCCGCAACGACTCTATCGCCTCCTTGCTCTTCGACATCCTCAGGGAAAAGCGGAAAGAAGGCGTTGAGGTGCGCGCCATGTTCGACGGATTCGGCAACGACTCGAACAACCAGCCGCTAAAGAAACACCATCTCAAGGCGCTGCGCGATGACTCTATCGACATCGTAGAATACTCCCCTATCCGATTCCCTTGGGTCAACCATATCTACGGGCGAGACCATCGGAAGATTGTAGTCATCGACGGAAAGATAGCCTATACGGGCGGCATGAACGTGGCCGACTATTATATAAAAGGTACTGAACAGGTTGGTGAATGGCGAGACATGCATTGCCGAATAGAGGGCGATGCCGTCAATGAACTGCAAGCCATCTTCTTCAGAATATGGAACCGGACAACACACGAGAACGTCAGCGGGCCGCAGTATTACCGAGGCGGCACACCTACCATTTTCAAGAACCTGAAGCCTGACACGACCTATACGGCAGGCAAGAAGATGGTAGGCATCATCAATCGGGAGCCAGGGGTAACGCCTAAGATTATGCGCACCTTCTACATCAATGCTATCAATCAGGCTAAGGACTCAATCCATATCATCAACCCCTACTTTACGCTGATTCCTACGGTGACCAGAGCGCTGACAAAAGCCATCAGGCGAGGCGTCAAGGTAGAAATCATGCTGTCGTCAAAGAGTGATATCCCGTTGACACCTGACTGCGCGCTCTATCAGGCACGCAAACTGCAGAAGCGTGGTGCCAGGATATGGCTCTACAAGCCAGGGTTCCACCACTCGAAAATCATGATGGTCGACGGGCGCTATTGCACCGTGGGCAGCACGAATCTGGATGCCCGCAGTTTGAAATGCGACTTCGAAGAGAACGCAGTTATTGTCGATAAGGCAACGACGCAAGAACTGGACGACATGTTCTGGCGCGATAAGCAGCAGAGCTTTGAATTGAACGACAAGACATGGAATGAATTCCGAACAGGGTGGCAGAAATTCCGCGGATGGTTTGCCCATCTGCTGCAGCCATTCCTTTAGTTCCTTTTCTTTTAGACCTTGATGAGGGTTTCCATCATACAAATCTGTATATCATCAATGCCGTGAGCCTTGAGCCACGCCACGTCATTGAAGTCGAAGAAGCCCCCGGCAGGTTTTTTGAAACCAAGCAGTTCCAACCGCCTCATGAAGCTTTCAGCAGCCTCTTCAATGCGATTCATCAGCCAAAGACAGAAGCCATAGTTAAAGAAATCTTCTGCCGTTGTCCGCTCGCTACTTGTCAGCTGCTGATACATTCTTTCGGCTTGTTCCAGTTTATTGTCTGAAGTCAGAGTCCAAGCCAACACTCGTTGGATATTGATATCGTCAGCATGCTCGTAATCCAGTTGATACAGCAACTTAAGCGCTTCATCGTATTCTCCCAGCTTTACCAGACAAACAGCCTTGTTCAGCATGTAGCTGACCTTTTCAGGATGTAACAGCCACAAACGGTCGTAATAGTCGTGAGCCTCGTTATACTCTTCTTTGGCAAAATGACTACGGGCCAATTCGGTTAAAGCACGTTCGTTACCGGGATCCATCTGCAACACTTCCTCGTATTCACCACACCATAAATGGAACTGCACGTCTTGATACTTTTCCGGGAAGAAATCTAACACCCTGTCTGCCATGAGCCGAGCACCCTTTTTCACCATCATGTGCACCACGTCGTGTTTATAAGCATCAAGGGGAGAATTCATGAAGAGATAATAATGGAAGAAATTGACCGGTCCGTCAGCCATGTATTTATCCTCAAAAGGATTGTTCAAGGCAGCGCGATTAGGAAAGAGGCGGAAGAAACGATAGAGGTCCATCAGATAAAGGCGGCGGATATAGGCTGGCGATTTCTTTTCGCTAGACTCCACTTCGTCTAACATTAACGCCTCGTTGTTCGCCAACGCCTCGCGCATTGACGCCGGCAAGCGATTAAAGACCTCGCTTGCAGCAATCACAAACGAATACTTGTCACTACTGCAAAACGGTCCCTTATCCAGTAATGATTCTATGATTCCGCGATATTCCATCCTGTCCACAAACTGAGAAATGTCAGGATGTTCCATAAAGAACGGTACCAACCAGTTAGAGATATCATAGAAGAAGGGATAGCGCTTCATCTGGGAAAAACCGCCAAAATAAATATCGGAGCCTTGTTTCTGCATATCCATCATGCGCTGGATATTGGCTTCGAGATTTTCCATGCGACGCTCAGAAGCATCGGGATGCAGGACCTCCTCCAAGCGGTCTTCCTCGGTTTCCTCGATACCATCCCTGGTCACCTGCAGATCGCTGTTCTTGATCAAATCAGGCATGATTTCACGCTGAATGGTATTGTTGTCTTTCTCTGCATTGATGGTGTAAACCAACTGCATCTGCAGCTCTGTCAGTTCCTGGCATACCCGTTTGGACTTCAGCAGTTCGTGGATAATCTCCTTCTGTTCCGGAAAAGCAAAATTCATATTGGGCTCGATGGAAAACACCCAACCAACCAAAGCACGCTGGCGAACCTGTTCATCTACAGATTCGCGGTAGACATCGGTCAGCACTCGGAACTTGACAATGTCAAACTGGTTCATCGACGACAACATGACCGCAGAAACAATGAGTTGCTGGTCAAAGCTGTCAACGGTGGGAGACAGAAGCAAATCGGTAAAATCCTTGCCAACGCCATCAGTCCAGACACGCGATGTAAGGACATAATTGAAGAGCTCGTTCATTTGCTGCTGGTGCTCCTGATAGAGCTTTCTGCTCTTTTCGCCACGCAGATGCTCTGGCTCAAACTCAAGCATCGCTATCTCACTGACGAAGTTCTCCATCTCCTGACGGATAGCTGTTAACGACCATTCACGGGATGACTTTCTGGCATTCTTATATATTTCCGAGAGGAATGACGATGCCTGCAATCTGCGATGAATGGCGATATTGGCAAAGAGCTGATAGACACGGTTCATCAAACGGTGGTAAGTCTGCTGGCGCTGAGGATCGGCCGTTCCTTTCTTCCAGTATTCCACCATCATTTCATATCCCTCTTTGATAGTATTCAGTCGCTCTGAAGTCTGTGCATCAGGCCATGCAGCCAGATAAATCTCCATTTCGTCAATAGCCCGTCCAACATTACAGGCGACAATTTCATGATGAACCCGCTCTAGAGAATGATCCAATGTCTTCATTTACTTGCCTGTTTTGACTTCAACCATTGTTCGACTATCTCGATATCTTTCTGTTGTGGCCCTTTGGCATGAACATACTTGATATTCTGGGGAAGGGAATCGACCAGTTCTGCTTTCAAACCGCACCGCTGGGAAATGATGTCGCGATAATGACGCAGGCCATTCTTGTTAATGGAGTCGCAGGCCTGATTGTAAGCCTTGACGAAGAGTGACAACTGCTTGCCGCGTTCAGGATGGCGCATCTCCTTTTCGTGGAATGCCAACAATCCCAACTGCATCTTCAAGTCGCGAGTATCAAATACCACGGGGTTCTTCATCAGCCTGGCCTGCGTGGCCTGCGGTTCCGTCATCCACAGCGCGTCCATCTCATTGTTTTGCAACATCTGCAAACGCACAAAGACATCGTTGATCTGCACCTTAAACACGCGGTCATCCTTCAGTTTCACGGAGTCGATAGCTTTATCTGTCATCATGTCAGATACGGAGAAACGCGTCATAGCTATCATCTTATCATCCAACTGCTTGAGCTGATGAATACGGGCATTGCGGTTGCTTATCAACTGCCAATAAGCGTTCGTCGTTACCACATATCGAAGCTTTGTGCCTTTCTTCTCTAAATGCATAGCACGCACTAAGTCGGTCATCATGCCCTCTACCCGACCTCTTGCCAATGCTGTGTCGCAATCCATGTGGGCATGAAAGTATTTCAGCCTTACACCACCATGCACGGTATCGAAGAGCTCGTAATATTGCGCCACGTAAAGAGGCAGGCAATCGAGTGTCGGCATGACTGCAATCTTCAGCGCGGCCGAATCTTTCTGGGCAGCCTCGCGTCGTTGTTGGCGAGTCTGTCGTTTCGTCTCCTCATAACTTTGTCCACAAGCTGCAAAAAGCAACAGGCAGACTATGATTGTCAACAGTTGTTTCATAATTCGCTGCAAAGGTACGAAATAATTAATAATTGACCATTGATTATTAATTATTTTTTATAACTTTGCAGTCGTTATGGCAAAAGACAAGATAATGTATGTCTGCGAGAACTGCGGACAGGAGTCAGCAAAATGGATTGGCAAATGTCCTGCTTGCGGACAATGGAACACGTATAAGGAAATTAAAGTTGCCGACACGAAGAAACAAGTTGCAGCCACCTCTGCAGCTGCTTCTGCTGGTCGTCAGCTACGCGAAAATAAAGTGCTGCGCCTGAAGGACATCTCTGCCCATGATGATCCTCGCATCGACATGCACGATGGAGAATTGAACCGTGTGCTTGGCGGAGGCTTGGTTCCTGGCAGCATCGTGTTGTTAGGCGGTGAACCAGGCATCGGCAAGTCGACGCTGACCCTTCAAACCATGCTGAACCTCACCGACAAGCGCGTGCTCTACGTCAGCGGTGAGGAGAGTGCCCACCAACTGAAGATGCGCGCTGAACGCATTCTAGCTGTCGGTGGTTCCCCCACCGACGACAACTTCCTCATTCTCTGCGAAAACTCCCTTGAAGCCATCTTCGATCATATTAAAGAAATACAGCCCGAACTCCTGATTATCGACTCTATACAGACCATCTCCACGGAGGATGTCGAATCGTCAGCAGGCTCCATTGCCCAAGTTCGCGAATGTGCCTCTGCCTTGCTCCGCTTTGCCAAAACCAGCGGTGTACCCGTCATTCTCATTGGCCATATCACCAAGGAAGGCACGCTGGCTGGTCCGAAAATTCTGGAGCATATCGTTGATACCGTCATCCAGTTTGAGGGCGACCAACACTACATGTATCGTATTCTCAGAAGTATCAAGAACCGCTTCGGCAGCACTAGCGAGCTGGGTATCTATGAGATGCAGCAGACAGGACTGCGACAGGTTTCGAATCCTTCGGAACTGTTATTGACGGATAATCACGACGGGCTATCGGGTGTTGCCATCTCGAGTGCTATCGAGGGCGTTCGTCCCTTCCTTGTCGAGACGCAAGCTTTGGTATCATCGGCTGCTTACGGCACACCGCAACGGTCTGCAACAGGTTTCGACCAGCGCCGTCTGAACATGCTGCTGGCTGTATTGGAGAAGCGCGTAGGATTTAAACTGATGCAGAAGGATGTATTCTTAAATATCGCCGGTGGTCTGCGCGTCACCGATATGGCGATGGACCTAAGCGTTATTGCCGCAGTACTCTCTAGCAATGTCGATACGCCCATCGAAGAGGGTTGGTGCATGGCTGGCGAAGTAGGTCTAAGCGGTGAGGTTCGCCCTGTGGCCCGCATCGAACAGCGCATCGGCGAGGCTGAGAAGTTAGGATTCCAGCATATCATTATCCCCAAATACAACCTCTCGGGGCTGAACCGCAAGAAGTTTAAGATTGAACTTGTTCCCGTTCGCAAGGTCGAAGAAGCCCTGCGAGCCCTTTTCGGGTAAATAACCCAGCATTATTTCGGAATAACCCTGCATTATTCCCAAATAATGGCAGGTTATTTATTCGAGGTATTCCGTCGTATCATCAATACCTGCCTCAGCGAAGGCTTCACGGCGCTCCACACAAGTGCCGCATTTGCCGCAATGGTGCTCGCCGCCCTTGTAGCACGACCACGTCTCGCTATAGTCAATGCCCAGCGCTTTACCTCGACGGGCAATGTCGGCCTTAGTGATGTTTGTATAGGGTGAACGCAGGTGAACGTTGACAAAAGTACCTGCCGCAGCGGCCTGGTCGAAGGCATCGACAAACTCAGGACGACAGTCGGGATAGATGGTATGGTCGCCACCATGATTGGCCATCATCACATATTTCAGGCCATTGCTTTCAGCTATGCCCACCGCAATCGACAGCATGATGCCGTTGCGGAAGGGCACAACCGTCGACTTCATGTTCTCATCGGCATAGTGACCCTCAGGAATCTCTTCTCCACCTTCGAGCAACGAGCTGACAAAGTACTTCGTCATAAAGTCCAAAGGTATCGTGATGTGCTTAATGCCTAACCGCTCGCAATGCAGGCGGGCAAAGGGAATCTCGCGTGCATTATGCTTCGAACCGTAGTCGAACGAAATGGCCAGCGCAATGCGTTCCTGCTCGTCGTATAACAAGGTGACGGAATCAACGCCACCGCTTAATATCAATACTGAATCCTTTTCCATGTCACTTTTTCCCACTTCTCAGCAACAATATCATCTCAGTTTAAACGAGATTGGCAAGGTATACCTCACGCGTACTTTCTCGCCACGACGCAAGGCTGGCTCCCAGTTTTCCATCTTCTTGACTACACGCAGAGCCTCCTCCTTCAACAGTTCTTCAGCCTTCTCACGCATAGAAAGTTTGTCCGTCTCTGAGTACTTGCTGAACTTCTTGTCTGACAGACGGTCCTTGAACTCGGTTTTCAACACTTTCATGCCCGACACAGTACCGTTCGTCTCCACGAAGAAATTAACCAACACACGCCCCTCAACGCCATATTTTTCTGCTAACACAGGATATTTTATGTTGTTTGACAAAAACCTTATCAGTTCCTGCACACCACCAGGATACTGCGGAGCGTGGTCCTGACCAGCCAGTTCAGGAGCCACCAGTTGGTTTGCCTTCTTTAATTCTGCCAACTTTGCCTTCAACTTGTCAATCTCCACAGTTGCCAACAGCACGCGACCTTCGGTATCCAACAGATACATGGTAGGAATCCACTTGATGTGATAGTCTTTAGCCATCTTCGACTCCTTCATCTTCTTCAGATCGCTGATTACGCGCCAAGGCAGCTTCTCCTTGTCCATGAAGTTCTGAAGCACCGAGAAGTCGGTATCGAAGGATACACCGAGGAACTCTACTCCCTCCATGTCGTACTGCATATACAGCTTCTTCATCTCAGGCAAATCCTTACGGCAGTCGCTACACCATGTCGCAAAGAAGTCGAGCACCACGCAACGACCACGGAAATTATCTATATGATGAATTGAATCGTTGGGGTCTATCAAATCAGGAACCTTCGTTCCCACAGGCAACAGGTCGGTAGCATACTTCTCATCCAATCCCTGAGCCATCATCGTGCCGGCTATACCTGTCAGCACTGCAATCATTATAAGTACTTTTCTCATTATCATGTTTCTAATTTATTTGTGCGTGCAAAGGTACAAAATAATTTGGAGTTTAGCGAAAAATTCCGTACCTTTGCATTCGTTTTGCGGAAAAAGCCGCATTTTTTTAAACAACATGAGGTACAAGACACAATTCAATCAGCGCAAAGCCCTCCGCTTCCGCCATTTTTCGCGGAAGGGATATGCCTTGTTTGCCTGTTTGGGTCGCGTAGTCACCATCGGTGTTCTAAGCGTGGCAACGTTGGAGTCGGCATCGGCTGCCCATCGCCACGTCAGCACGGATGAGGAATATGTTGACAGCACGCAGGTAACGGAAAAGGAGGCGACGCTCGACGATGTCGAGGTGACGGGCTCACGCGCTCCGCTTGCATTGGGACAAGCAGCGAGAATGGTCACTGTACTGAGTCGCGAAGACATTCAGGCGGCGCCAGTACAAAGTATTAACGACTTACTGAAGATGGCTGTAGGCGTTGACGTTCGTCAGCGCGGACCACTTGGTGCCCAGACGGACATCGGCATCCGAGGCAGCACGCAGGAGCAAATCACGATTTTGCTGAATGGCATCAATATCTGTGACCCGCAAACGGGCCATAATGCCTTCGATTTGCCTTGCGACATCAGCGACATCCTCCGTATTGAGGTACTAGAGGGACCGGCTGGTCGCATCTATAGCACTTCGTCGCTGGTAGGAGCCATCAATATCGTAACTACTACCTCCCACACTTCCTCCCCTAAGTTAGGGGAGGCCAGGAGGGGTCTGGACATGCGCTTAGAGGGTGGTTCGTTTGGCTATCTTTCAGCGGCAGGTCGCATCGCCCTACCCTTCTCTACATTCAGTGCCAGCTACACCCGCTCTGATGGTTACAGTAGGTCGAAAGCAGGAAGTCTGAATGCAGACTACAATGGTGCCAAAGCTTTCTACCAAGGACATTACAATACAAATCAGCTACAACTGCATTGGCATGCAGGTCTGAGCACGAAAGGCTTTGGCTCGAACACATTCTATAGTGCTAAGTTCGATGAGCAATACGAGCGCACCACGAAACTGTACACCGCTTTGCAGGGCGAGACAACAGGGTGGTTGCATTTCCGTCCTGCCATCTACTGGAACCGTTCGTACGACAGGTTTGAACTGATAAGAGGCGATGAGTCGAAGGTGCCCTTCAACCATCATCGTACCGACGTGTTTGGCATTAATCTCAATAGCTATTTCGACTGGATAGCAGGCCGCACAGCTTTCGGTGCCGAGTTCCGCAACGAAGACATCGTAAGCGGCAATCTTGGCGAAACGCTGAATGCACCTCACGGCAACTATAAATACGGTTTGAACCGTTCGAACCTGAGTTTCCACCTGGAACATAACATCCTGCTGAACCGCTTTACACTCTCCGCAGGCTTCATCGCCGTCAAGAACACATGGAACGAAATGCCCTTTACGCTCTATCCCGGTATTGATGTCAGCTATCGCATCGGAGACAATTGGAAGCTGTATGCCAGCTATAACACCTCGCTGCGCATGCCCTCGTTTACGGAACTATACTACAGCGTGGGAGGTCATAAGGCCGACAAATATCTGAAGCCAGAAGAGCTGAGAGCCATCGAGGGCGGGATCAAATACCGTTCACGCATGGTGACAGCACAAGCTAGCGTGTTTCATCACCATGGGCGTAACATGACAGACTGGGTAATGGATACACGAGAAGCTGAACCCATTTGGCAGAGTGTTAATCTGACAAAAATCAACACTCTCGGTTTCGAGTCTTCGCTCCATTTGAACCTTGGAGAAATATTCAAGGGTCAGCAGTCGATGCTCAATATTGATTACTGCTATCTGCATCAGCAGAAAGACACACCATCCTATCTGCAATCACAATATGCTCTGGAATATCTTCGCCACAAACTCTGTGTCTCGTGGCAACAGCACCTCTTAGCAAAACTCGACCTGACGATGAAGTACCGCTTCCAGGAGCGAATGGGCAGCTATACCAATATAAATGGAGAGATTTGCGACTATCACCCATACTCTGTCATCAACGGGCGTCTCAGCTGGAATGCCGACACCTATTCTATATATATGGAGGCCAATAATCTGCTGAGCAAGCGATACGTCGATTACGGCAATGTGCAGCAACCCGACTGTTGGTTCATTGTGGGAGTCAAATACAAGCTCATGCAATAAAAGAAAGCCATCTTCGTGATGGCTTTCTTTAGTTTGATATCAATCCTTGATGATTACTTTCCTTGCTGTACCGTCGGCACGTCGTTCTATGCAAAGGCCCTGAGGCTTATCCAAACGGCGACCTTGCATGTCGTAATAGGTCTTAGGACCATCATAGTCCTGTCTTGTCAGTTCCTTAACACCTGAACTGCTGTTATCGAGCGTAAAAATATAGGTAACCAAAGATTTGGATGGTAAGTCAACAACCACTCTTTTCGTAGATTCTGCAATGTCGATAGGATATTTCTGACAGAGTTCATCACTCGCGTTACCCCAAGATAACAACATCTCACCACTTTTCACATTGTAAGGCAGCTTGACGATAAAATCCCTGTCAGAATCAATGGTATTGATAGCCATAACAATGAGCGAATCACCCTTTATGAAGGCAGAAGCCTCAATATCGGCATTTGTCTTAAGATCAACAGTTGCCGAAGATTTCAAAAGAGTGGAGCCCGTGAGATGCTTAGAGAAATGGGACATCACATAGGCACGAGGCAATAACTTGTTCTTTTTATTGTCAGTACCATATTCAGTCTCACCAGTTCCCACAAAAGACCAATGGGCACGCATATACCAATAGATATAGCCGGTACATCCTGCCTGGATACATTCGTTAACCTCCTCAGCAAACTCCAGCTGCTCCTGCCAATTGGGCAGACGGCCTTTGATATTGTCGGAAACAGAGTGCTCTGTCATCCAAATCTCCTTGCCATACTTTTTAGCTAACTTGGCAGCATTCTGCATATTCGCAGGAATATTATAAGAAGAATGAGGAGGAGTGTCTCCAAAGGGTGGATGACCATAGATATGACCCGCAACAATGTCTATCTGATTGCGCGCCACTTCATCATTCATCAATGCATCAGAATATTGCGGATCAAAACCTAAAGGCTCGCCACTAATCAGACGAACACCATTAAATTTCTCTCTGTCTAACATGTGAGCATAGTTCTTGACAAGGTCAAGCTGCTCTTCAGGTGTATAAAGACAACCAGAGTAGCTGACCCACCAGTCAGGCTCGTTCTGAACAGATACTGCATCAACGTCAACACCATTATCGTGCATCCATTGCAGGAACGAGTTCAGCCAAGGGAAGAACTTCTCATAACAGTCCTTACGCAGTCTGCCCTCCTGTTTTCCCTGATCATCGCTATTACCACCTTGTGCAGTACCATTGGTCTTAAAGTCTCCTGGGGGTGACCAAGGTGTGCCAAAAACTATACCTCCACGTTCCTTAACAATCTTGGCTGAAGGCAAGGAACCATTCCAGTCGTAAGGAGTATCCCAGTTGCCCCACTCCGGGATTTTCACGTCACCTACAAAGTTAGGAGATATCTCCATGCGCATAATGTTAAGTCCTATAGCGGATTCGTCACCATAGAGCAATTTCGCTGGAGTGGTGTCTTTACCATAAGGCTCCATTGCACCAAAACAGCTGGCAGCACCGAAGCCTGTAATGGTCTGGAGGCGGTCGCTGGTCACCGTAATGGTGAACTTAGGTTTCGCTTGCACAACCGTTATGGCTGTCATTGCAAAAATAAAGGTGAATAACTTTCTCATTGATTCGAATAATTGATTTTTCGGCTGCAAAGGTACAAAAAAAATATAGAATAAAGCAAATTTGGTGTCCTTTAACACGTATAAAACTATTAAAAAAGTAAAAAAAGGCAAATCTCTGTGCTGCTATGCCACTATGTTTCATTATTTATTTGTACCTTTGCAGTCGCATTTGAAAGAAGTTTATTCACATTATTAATAATATTAAGATTATGACTATCAACGAATTCAACTTTGCCGGTAAGAAGGCAATCGTACGTGTAGACTTCAACGTACCCCTCGATGAGAATGGTAAGATCACAGACGACACCCGTATCCGTGGTGCCCTGCCTACCC
>JAEEGG010001556.1_pt1 | contig 61640 bp, 53 predicted proteins | sample 9134161 | NCBI WGS metagenome assembly JAEEGG01 (sample SAMN16246543, study PRJNA631951) | gut metagenome | biome: gut microbiome; feature: rumen; material: CR-attached | host: Bos | place: Iran: Karaj | collected 2018-10
CAGAACTACCATTACCGACATCAAGAAATGGAGAGGGGACAACTTATTGCCAAACCCCTCCATTAAAAGAATGAATGTGGTTAAAAATATAGCATAAAACGGTATGCTAACTTAACAACCTAGGACTATCCCGTGAGTCGTAAACTCCTTATAGTCAATCCCATTCAAAATATTGTGAGTGGGATTGATTTTTTTTCGAAAAATTAAAGGAAAAACATGCTTGAGTGAGCGAGATTTTTTATAACTTTGCACCCAGACTATAAGCCTTGGAAAAATGCATTAAAAATCCATGGTAAACAGTTGCTTATCTTTTGAATAATTAAAAATGAAAGAGTATCGTTTGAAAATAACGGGGGTGCATTATGCGGCCAATCCAGACTCCGTAGCCGGTCAGGCAGACACGGAGGAGATGCACGTGCGTACCCGTAAGATGCTCAGTTGGGTGAGGGACGAGAATCCTATCGTGGTGCTTATGGCTGACCCAACAAATCCTAAGAATCCTGATGCCGTGATGGCAATCGCAGAGGAAATCCGTATAGGCTATGTGGGCGATGACTGGCTTACGACAGCCAAGAGTCTGCTGGCACAGAGCGACTGTGGAATGCTGGGAGCAGAAGTGACGGATGTGGAGGTCGTGGAGCACGGCTGGATATGGGTAACGGTTGAGGCCGACGAGTTGACACAGATGCTGCCGTTGAAATCGTCAGAGATAGAGTGGAGTATCTGGATGAGTGACCTGCCACTGCTGCCGCCCAACAAACAATTGGTAGCTGAGCAGGGTGCGGCTTATGTGCTTGAGAAGAAGCTGCTGCCCAACATCGACCATGCAGATTTTGAGAAGCTGAAGACCTATGTCAATATATGGCTGAAGAACAGTCGCCATGACCTGAGTCGCGAGGCGCGACAGGCACGATCGGCCTATATCGAACGGCTGTTGGCAGCGCAAAACAAAGAGGTGCGCCAACTGGCTGAGCCATTGAAACGCCAGCGAACCTCTATCTGCGGACGGGCAATGCTAAACGAACGGTGTCAGCAGTGGTGGCCCTCGTTGATGGAAACAGAGCGTGTTGAGCGTTTGTGGAATCAGTGGCGCCTGCGTAACGACAATAAACTATGGTACGGCCTGCGTTGGATAGATTCGCTGCTCAGAGAGTTGCCAGGAGAATTGTATAATGACATAGGGAAAATGGATGAGCTCCTTTCTGGTCTGTATTATCTGAACACGCCACGCAAGGCGTTCCAGTCTATTCTGGCCCTGATGATACTGCGTGAACTGACGTGCCGCGAACTGGGCATTGAGATGCGCCCCATGGCAGAAGCAGAGTATCAGCAGGATGGACTCATCACTGACCCCATGGAGATGCCTACGACGATTGGTCGCGTGGTAGAATTTGGAAAGACGCAATGTGAGCTGCCCATTCAGCGACAGACTATCCAGATGCTGGCACAATGGTTGCGCGACGACTATGAGCAGAGTCACTCGAAGGAGATAGAGACATTGGCGGAGGACAGGCAGGAGATGCTGGCCAAGGCGATAGAGAGGGCGGTAGAGAAACCTACGACCGTGATACCCCATATTGATAATTACATGCCTCAGATACAAACACAAAATATTGATCTCCCTAATCTTCCTTTGGATCAGCAAGAACAATTGGATAATGAGTAAAGACAACGATAAGAAGAAGGTATATAACCAAATGGCCTGGATACTGAACTATAAACCTCAGATAGGCCAGCAACATATCCACATGGGTAATCAGGCTGATGAAGAGGAGCCTGTTGATGAGGAAGTCGTGTTTGAAGAAGAAGATGAGAAGGAAAAGATAGATCCTGCCGTAGCTTTCGTAGAGCGTGTGAAGGAAATCATGCTGAAAGCTGAAAAAGACAATGGCAAGCAGAAACAGAATAATTCGAGAAGCTACACCACTACCTATATATATAAAGTGGACGGTAAGGGCTTCGGCATGGTGATGGATGAACTGCTGGCCAACTACGAACATGTCATCAAGGATTATCTGGATGGTGCGACGGCTGAAACGGCTGTTAGCATCAAGTATGTGGCTCCTTTTATAGGCTATGTGCTCGACACTCATCTGTATAGTGCGGCAAAGATGCCTAAGAATGAGTTCAAAGATGTGTTTGAGACAATCTATGGGAAAGGTACTTCTGCTGTCTCGAAAATGAGCGATAAGAACCCCTCCAGCGAGGCCGAGGTTTTATACAAAACGGCCAAGGAAATCATGGAAAAACATAAAAACGGCTGAATTACTTAAGGTAAAAACCAAGTAATTTAACAACCATTGATTATCAGATAGTTACGCGCTGAATTACTTCCTGAATAACTTGCAAATATGGCAGGTTATTCAGAATCTTTGCACCAGAGATTTCAAGTAAGTCTCTGGTTAAATTTTTTATTCATTAAAATATAAAAGGTTATGGCAAAGAAAGTCAAGTTGCAGGCTAAAGCAACTGAAAAAATTAGCGCAGACGAGAAGCAGAAGAATCTGAAAAGCATGGTGAAGCATGGTGAGATTCTGAGTAACGTGCTGATTGAGAATTTATCGCAGTATGGTAATTCTTTGGAGGGATTGCTCATTGAGACGTATGCCGTCTGTAAGGCATATGCAGCGCTGAAGGTCATCGCACTGGATGCGGACTGGGATAATGAGCCCCTGTTTCAGAAAATGCTGCCTTGGTTCATCGATGAGGCAAAGGAACTGCTGGCTGAGGTAAAGAACGAGGAGAATGTTTAATCTATTATAAGTAATGAGGTATGGGCAGAATTGAAAATCAGAATTCGGAGATCAGTCAGTTGATGCAGTATCTGGCGCCTTGGCTGGAGAAGACCGATGGCGAGGAATCGATGGGCTCGTGGGAAACCACAATGGCCACGAAGATGATGGTGAAGTTGTTGGAACTGTGGCTGACTCAGGAGAGTCGCGAGCGTGTAGAGAAGATGCTCGAATATTATCACCCTCTGGATCGCGCTGCAATGGCGTATGCACTGGTGGTTTATGTGATGACCGGCACGAAGATGACGTTTAAGAGTGCCATGGCGACGCAACACTTCAAGAAGGCCTGCAAGATGCTGAAGGAGGATATGCCGCAGCTGATGTTTGCTGGGCACGTGAAATATATGATGCGACGCTATGGACCGAAGAAAGTGAATAGTTAAAAGTGAATAGTGAATAGTGAAAAATAACCGAGTCGGAGGATGAGCGTGGAAATGTGTACGTACGAATGAGCTCAACTAAAACCCGCTTTCCAAAGCTCACAAATTCGACAAGTTATGAAAAATTCGATTAAGAGAGAGCAGAGTCAAACAAGTTTGAATTCTGCCGAGCGTGAGAATTTTGGACTGAAAGTCAAAAAGTACATTGCAATTGAAGAAGAGGTGCTCGCACGCCTCGTATTGGGAAAGTGCGTAGAGGGTCGCTTGTTTCGTGACAAGTGGACGGGTGTAATAACTTTCAATACCTACAATCGTCAGCCGCGTGTGCGACAGAAGGATGCATTGCTGAAAAAGACGCCTTGGGGTTGGCTGAAGGCATCGATAGAGCGAGTAAAGCGCCATACGAGTCTGCCGAAGGATCTCTCCCTTCCTGAAAAGCTGGCAATCCTCGACGAGGAGAACGAGCTGGTCAAGCAGGCACTGATTGAGAACTACATGATCGAATCTGTTTAATTGGTAAGACGTATGTTTACATATCAAAAAGATACTAAGAGCCTTTTTGTCGCCGAGTGCGGCAAAAAGGACTTCTGGAGGGAGATTCGCAAGTCCTCAACAGCCTTCAATATCGACACGCGCAGGGAAATCCTACATGCAGTAGATACGCAGGACGAGACAACGCTGCTGAGGTGGGCTGAACATACTGACTTCCAGAAATTTGAACTCAAGACATTGAAGGGCCTGAAGACCAAGACTGGCAAGGAGAAGTGGCAGAACAAGCCGCTCGATAAGAAACTGCTGGCTTGGGCTGACGATCTGAAAAAGTCGCTCACGGCGTTCCAGTTCTGCTGCTATCAGTTTGATGAGGTGACGGTGAAGACCAAGGACGGCAAGACCAAGAAGGGCGCAAGGCGTCTGCTGAAAGGCTGCCACTTGAACGGTCTGGTGATGCTCGACATCGACCATGTGGATAATCCCATGGAGGTGTGGGAGAAGCTGCAGAAATGTGAAGCGTTGATGGCGCGTGTGGTATTGGTACATATCACCAGTAGCGGTCATGGCATACGCATCATCTTTATTGCAGACAGGCAGATTGGCAACCTGGCAGATCAGCAAATCTCGTTTGCAGCCGTTTTGGGCTATTCGCCTGATCAGAGCTGCATCGATGCTACTCGAAATTCATTCGCTCCAAAAGAGGATGAAATACTGTTTATTGACGAAAAACGACTATTTACGTATTATGATGAAGAATTTGACAGGGAGTTTACTCCACAGTATCGTGACAAGAAAACGCAGCCGCTGCATCATCAATTTTCTGCTGATGGCGTTGCTGACAGTACTCATTGCCCTAAGGCTCATGCTGTGGCCCATAAGGCTGCTGTGGAAGGGACTGGGAATGTCGGCCAGGTGGACGCTGAGCAAGTATCGAACTCTGTAATGTGGCGCGGCTATGATATACAGCGTATTATTGATGCTCGCTATGCAACCAAGCTGCCGTGTGCAGACGACTCCAATCGTCACAAAGAAAGTCTCAAACTGGCCACAGACCTGCTGCTCATGCTCGATGGTGACAAACAGTTGGTGCAGCGCATCGTGGAGAGCCTGCCGTGGGTACAGGAGATCATCGACGAGAGGAATGAGAACGTCACCCAGACTGTGGAGAGTGCTGCCGGTTGTATCGCTGAAAAGGAAAAGAAGTACGTGTCTTCTCTGCCCTCGAAGGCAATGCTCGCCGCGATTCAGGAATACTGTGGCAAGACGTATCAGGAGATCACGAAAACGCAGACGTCGGCGGTGACGCTGAGAGATGACGATATGAGCCGCTGGCTTTGGGAGTGGGGTGCTGAGATTGAGGCGCTGTCGGATGAATTCCCTCTGCTGAAAGACATCTGCAAGGGACTGAAACGTAACCAGTATCCTGCGGCGTTGTTTGTGGGTGGTGGGTTATTGATGACGCTGATGACGAGGTGCACGTATCGCTTCTATCATCGCCCAGAGGAATTGCGTCGTTTGAATAACTCAACACTGATTATTGGCGATCCGGCATCTGGAAAGTCGTTTGCGACGCGATTGTTTAAGCTTCTGGCTTCGCCTATTGTGGCGGCTGATAAGATTGGCAAAGATGCTATTAATGCCTATCGTGAGCAGATGAGGACGAAGGGCGCCAATAAAGAGAAACCTAAGAAGCCAAAGGTGGTTGTTCGCATTCACCCAGCGCGAACTTCGAATGCGCAGTTTATTCAGGATATGGTGAATGCCATTGAGGAGGTTGACGGCGAGCCGATGCAGCTGCACATGCTGACTTTCGATACAGAGTTGGATAATACGTTGTCGCTGCAGAAAGGTGGGGCGTACATCGACAAGCAGGCCCTGCAGCTAAAGGCGTTCCATAACGAGGAAGACGGTCAGGCCTATTCGAATGTGGACAGTATCTTTCAGGAGTTCTATGTCATCTGGAACTTTATCTACACAGGTACGCCGATTGCACTGAAGAAACTGGTGAACGAGCAGAACTTTGGTTCAGGTCTCGCCACTCGTCTGACCTGCATCCCTCTGCCAGCGACCAACTTTGAGATGATGGATCGTGAGAGTCATGTCGATTTTGAGAGCGACGAGCGCCTAAAATCGTGGGCAGAGAAACTGGATCGGATGAAAGGTGAGCTCAGCGTTCAGAAGATCGTTGATGAACTTTACGACTGGACAGCCCGAAGGATGGAGGATGCCAAGGATAATGACTCGAAGGCTGACGAGATGTTGTTGAAGCGTTGCGCCTATCATGGATTGAATTTTGCTGCGCCGTTTATCGTCATGCGTCATTGGGACAAGATGCACCAGGATGGTCAGTATTGGTGTGGCGAGTTTGAGACGGATGAGGTCGACTGGCATCTAGCTGAGTTGATCACCAACATTCAGTTTGCTTGTCAGCGTCACTATTTCGGAGCGATGGCTGAGGCTTATTTCGACAATAAGGTGAAGGACGCTTCTGTGAATATCCAGCGCAAGCAGAAAACACTTGAAGCTTTCGGTCGTCTGCCTGATGAGTTTACCATCGAGGATGTGGTCCGTTGTTTCAACCTGGGCAGTGCTGCCTCCGCTCGCAAGAAGGTGACGCGTCTGTATCGCGACCACCTGATAAAGAAGGTGAGCGAAGAGAAGGGAGGTGAAAAAGCCTTGTTTCAGAAGACTGGCACCATCATGTTATAACTTCCAAATCCTGATGCCGCGGCACTGCGGCAGCGCGGCGGCGCGGCATTGGAATTTTCATATTAATAATAAGATTATGCAAGAAGTAAGTATCAATGAAAAGATGAAACTCTCCGAGCATTTTACCCTCGGGGAGTTGACGAAGACAAGTTATATCACGGCTGATGGGAATATCCCCAGTCATAAGGCCATTGAGAACTTGAAGAATATCTGTGAGAATTGGCTGGAGGATCTGAGGTATAGCCAGAATACGCTTTACGGCGATAAGAATGGAGATATTCCGATCATTATTTCCTCGGGTTATCGTTCAGAGGAAGTGAACAGATTGTGTGGAGGGGCTAAAGGCTCAAATCATCTGACGGGTTGTGCCGTGGATATCAAGTGTTATGGCCCTGAGCAGATGATCCGCATGGCGGGGATATTGCTCGATATCTCTGATGGTACGAAGCGTGACTTCGATGAGTTAATCCTCGAGAAGCGCGGTACCACCTATTGGATTCACTTCGCAGTGAGGCCGAAGGATAATAGGAGGAAGATCCTTTTCGATTGTAGGTAAAAAAACATCCCGTATCGCTTGGCGGTACGGGATTTATTTTGTACTTTTGCACGCGGATTAAACTTATCTTATATTCATTACATGGAGCAGAAAAAGAAACTGATACCGAAGAAGTATCTGCTGACGTTTATCCTCGTCACCTCGTTGTTCGCACTTTGGGGCTTCGCCAACGACATCACCAACCCGATGGTGGCCGCCTTCCAGACCGTGATGGAACTGTCGGCCGCCAAGGCCTCGCTGATTCAGTTCGCCTTCTACGGCGGCTATGCCACGATGGCCATTCCGGCGGCGCTGTTCATCAGGCGCTATTCCTATAAGAGCGGCATCCTGCTCGGACTGGCGCTCTATGCCGTCGGCGCGTTCCTCTTCATCCCCGCGGCCAACTACCAGCAGTTCTCGTTCTTCTGCATCTCGCTGTATATCCTCACCTTCGGCCTGGCCTTCCTGGAGACCACGGCCAACCCGTTCATCCTCTCGCTGGGCGACAAGGAGACGTCGACGCGAAGGCTGAACATGGCGCAGGCCTTCAATCCCATGGGCTCGCTCTGCGGCATGGCCGTGGCCTCGTTCATCGTGCTGCCGCAGCTGCTCTCCGACAAGCGCGACGAGGCTGGGCAGATCATCTTCCCCCTGCTGAGCGAGGCTGAGAAAGCCGACATCAGGCTGCACGATCTGGCCGTGATCCGCGACCCGTATGTGGCCATCGGACTGGTGGTGCTCATCGTGCTGGCCGTGATCGCCATCACCAAGATGCCGATGACGCAGAGCGAGGAGGAGAAGGCGGCCGGAAAGACCAACAGCGTAGGGACGACGCTTAGCAACCTCTGGCATAACAGCATCTACCGTGAGGGTGTGTTTGCGCAGATGTGTTATGTGGCCGCACAGATCATGGTGTGGACCTTTATCATACAGTATGCCGACCACCTGGGCATCAACAAGGCCAAGGCACAGATGTTTAATATCTGCGCCATGTCGCTCAACCTCATAGGACGATTCCTGGGCACGTATTGCATGAAGTGGGTGAACACGCGTAAGCTGCTCACTATCTTCGGCGTCTGCGCCAGCATCTTCACGCTCGGCGCCATCTGCATCGAGGGGATGTGGGGCCTGTATTCGCTGGTGATGATCAGTCTGTTTATGAGTATCATGTTCCCCAGCATCTATGGCATCGCGCTCGAGGATGTCGATGCGAAGGATACCCATCTGGGCGCTGCCTTCCTGGTGATGGCCATCGTGGGCGGTGCGCTCATGCCGCCGCTGCAGGGACTGCTCATCGACCAGGAGGTGATCTTCGGTCATCCGGCTGTCAACGTGTCGTTCGTGCTGCCGCTGATCTGTTTCCTGATCATCATCTGCTACGGCTATCGGGCGTATGTTAAAGGAGTAAAGGAGTAAGGAGATTTATCTAAAGAAAATATATGAAAGCAATTCAGATTAGTGAGCCTTCGGTGATGAAGGTGATTGAGATGGCCGAGCCGGAGATGGGCGACGGCGAGGTATTGTTGAAGATGAGATACGTGGGCTTCTGCGGGAGCGACCTGAACACCTTCCGTGGCGGCAACCCGATGGTGAAGATGCCCGTGGTGCCCGGTCATGAGGTGGGCGCAGAGATTGTCAGCGTGGGCAAGAACGTGCCCGATATGCTGAAGCCCGGCATGATTGTCACCGTGAATCCCTATACCAATTGTGGCAAGTGCGCCTCGTGCCGGAATGGCCGCGTGAACGCCTGCGAGCACAACGAGACACTCGGCGTGCAGCGCTGGGGTGCTATGCGCGAACTGCTCGTGCTGCCCTGGGAGAAGGTGATCCCCGCTGAAGGTCTCGATCCCCGAACCTGTGCACTGATTGAGCCGATGAGTGTCGGTTTCCACGCCGTGAACCGTGCCCAGGTGACGGATATCGACGTGGTGATGGTGATTGGCTGTGGCATGGTGGGTATGGGCGCCGTGGTGCGTGCCGCCCTGCGTGGTGCTACCGTCATCGCTGCCGACATCGACGACGAGAAACTGGCGCTGGCCAAGGAGATGGGAGCCACCTACGCCGTGAACACGCTTCAGGAGGATGTGCATGCCCGTCTGCAGGAACTGACCGGCGGCTTCGGTCCCGATGTGGTGATCGAGGCGGTGGGCAGTGTGCCGACCTATCAGATGGCCGTCAACGAGGTGGCCTTTACCGGTCGCGTGGTCTGCATCGGCTATGCGAAGAGTGAGGTGGCCTTCCAGACGAAATATTTCGTGCAGAAGGAACTCGATATCCGTGGTTCGCGCAATGCGCAGCCCTCAGACTTCCGTGCCGTGATTCACTATCTGCAGCGCGGCACCTGTCCTGTAGACCGCCTGATCAGCGGCGACGTGGCACCGGAAGGCGCTCTCGAGGCCATGCAGAAGTGGGCGGAGAATCCCGGCAAGGTGTTCCGTATTTTGGTGCACTTTTGATATTGAAAATTGAAGATTGAAAAATTGAAAAGTAAAGATTGAAGGATGAGACGGTCGGTTGCGTTACTGCTTGGCCTGTTGATGGGAGGGCTTCATGTCTGGGCTCAGGAAACCATCAATCTGGCAGGTGACTGGGAGTTGTCGCTGGGCGATTCCCTGCATTACAATGACTATGTGATGTTGCCTGGGTCGCTGCTGACCAACGGCAAGGGTGATCCCGTGTCGGTAAAGACCAAGTGGACAGGCTCGCTCTACGACTCGTCGTATTACTTCAATCCCTATATGGAGAAGTATCGGGTGGAGGGTAACATGAAGTTCCCCTTCTTCCTGACACCCGAGACGCACTATGTGGGCTATGCATGGTATAAGAAGAGCGTGTATGTGCCATCGTCGTGGAAGAATCGGCGGGTGATGCTGTTCTTGGAGCGTCCACATATCGAGACCACGGTCTACGTCAACGGGGTGAAGGTGAGGCATCAGATGTCGCTTTCGACGCCCCATACGTGTGACATTACCCGTTGGTTGAATGTCGGTCAGCGCAACACCATCGCCATCTGCGTATATAACGGTATCGAGAACGTGTGCGTGGGTCAGGATTCTCACTCAGTGACCGACCAAACGCAAGGCAATTGGAATGGTATCGTCGGCACGATGGAATTGCGGGCTCAGCCGAAAGACCTGTATATTGAAAAGGTACGTATCCGGCCAGACCTGACCACCGGGCGCGTGCATCTGAGCCTTGATGCCGGTGGTTCGTTCTCTTCGGATAGGTTCAATGACTATAACAATTATTATACGATTGCTGTGGTGAAAGATGGCGATGATCCAAGCAATGCTAACGTACATCGTCGGTATTGTTCTGAACCTCACATCGAGTACGACGTGAATTTCTTCGATTCTGTCTATATCTGGGACGAATATCATCCCGCTGTCTACCGTATCGGCATCTCGCTCGGGGATGACTATTATGAGACGACCTTTGGCATGCGGACTATTAGTGTGGAAGGTCGGCAAATCAATATGAACGGCCATCCCATTTGGCTGCGTGGCACCGTGGAGAATTGTTGTTTCCCAGAGACGGGTTATCCCCCGACAGACGAGGAATCGTGGATAAAGATTTTCCGTAAGTGCAAGTCCTATGGGTTGAACCACATGCGTTTCCACAGCTATTGCCCGCCAGAGGCAGCCTTTGCCGCTGCCGACAGAGTGGGCTTCTATCTGCAGCCCGAAGGACCGTCGTGGCCGAATCATGGCGTCAGACTGCGTCGCGGTCAGAAAATCGACGAATACCTGATGGAGGAGTCGAAACGTATTATCGATACCTATGGTCATCACCCTTCGTTTGTGATGATGGCGGCCGGTAATGAACCTGCAGGCGATTGGGTGAGCTACTGTAATGACTGGGTGAAGGAAATGAAGGATTACGACCCGTCGCGTCTCTATTGCGGAGCCTCCGTCGGTGGTGGCTGGGCATGGGATGATGGCTCGGAGTATCATGTAAAGGGTGGAGCCCGGGGACTCGACTGGGACCGGCATGCACCGCATTCGGATGATAATTATTACGACCAGATCCTGCGTCCGCGCAACTATAAGGATACGGTGGATAACAACTCGCCCATCATCGCCCACGAGCAGGGACAGTGGTGTGCTTTCCCTGATTTCAAAGAGATATCGCAGTATACGGGTGCCTATAAGGCCAAGAACTTTGAGATTTTCCGCGATTTGTTGCGTGACAACGGCATGGAGCCGATGGCGGAGAAATTCCTGATGGCGAGCGGCAAACTGCAGACACTCTGTTACAAATATGAGATTGAGCGCAACTTACGCACGCCAGATTATGCCGGGTTCCAGTTGTTGGCCCTCAATGATTACAGTGGACAAGGAACGGCCTTGGAAGGTGTGCTGAATGTGCATTGGCAGGAGAAGGGCTACACCAATGCGAAGGAGTGGAGGGAATTCTGCAATGCAATCGTGCCATTGGCAAAGTTTCCCAAGTTCATCTATTCCTCTGATGACACCCTGAGAGTACCTGTCGAAGTGATGAATGCCTATAGTTCTGATGTCGACTCAATGCGTGCTGCCTATTATATCACCGATGGTGAAAAGAAAGTGGTGGCAGGCGGTTCGCTTGCCAGTGGAACTTTGCCTGTTGGCAAGAATATCAGCATCGGCACACTTGTCTTCCCGCTTGACAAGATTACTAAACCTCAGAAAATGACACTAACGGTTATTCTTAGCGGAGCGTTCCGTAATCATTGGGATTTCTGGGTATATCCGGATAGCGTGAATAGTGAAGATGAAGTAGTGAATGATATATATATTGCGGATTCGCTGGATGCAGAAGCGATGAAAGTACTGAAGAACGGTGGCAAGGTGTTGTTGACTGCGGCAGGGAAGATTCGCTACGGACGCGATGTGGTGCAGCATTACCTGCCCGTTTTCTGGAATACGTCATGGTTCAAGATGCGTCCCCCGCACACTACGGGTGCCTATATCGACCAAAAACATCCGTTGTTTAAGTACGATTTTCCCACAGATGACTGGAGCAATTTGAATTGGTGGGAACTGTTGAATCGTGCCCAGGTAATGAATCTTGCAGAATTTCCAAAGGACTATCAGTCGCCGATACAACCTATTGATACCTGGCACGTTAGCCGGAAATTGGGAATGCTGGTTGAGGCGAAGGTGCTGAAGGGCAAACTGTTGATGACCACGATGGACATTACTTCTAATCTGGAGCATCGATTGGTCGCTCGTCAGATGCGTCAGGCTATCCTCACCTATATGCAGAGCGATGACTTCCAACCCTCGCTGACCATTCAATCGAAGGTGATCACAGACCTCTTTACGAAAGATGCGCCAAAGGTGGATATGTTTACCAACGACTCACCTGACGAACTGAAACCCAAGTTAAAATAAATACCACAGCATATATGAAACGATTTGCCTTTAAGATGTACCTCAAACCTGGGTGCGAGAAAGAATACGAGAAGCGTCATGCCGCCATCTGGCCGGAACTCGTGAAGATGATTAAGGATGGTGGAGTACGTAACTATAGCATCTTCTGGGACAAGGAAACCAACATCCTTTTTGGTTATCAGGAGTGCGAGGGTGAAGGAAACTCTCAGGACACAGACCATGTGGATCCCATCACCCAGAAGTGGTGGGACATGATGGCGGATATCATGGAGGTTAATCCCGACAACTCGCCCGTGACCGTACCCGTTCAGGAAGTATTTCATCTGGACTGACCTTGACTTATCTTAATTTTAACAAGGATTAATCTAAAATTTCGGAAGAGAATGCGGGATTAATCCAAGGATTTTGTAACTTTGCACCCTAATTGCATTATTTATAACGTTATAATAGAAAAAATGGCTGATACAAAGAAAATTAAGACCGCCCTGGTGTCTGTATTCCACAAGGATGGATTGGACGAACTCCTTAAGAAACTGAACGAGGAGGGCGTGAAGTTTCTGTCGACAGGCGGTACGCAGAAGTTTATTGAGTCACTCGGCTATGAGTGCCAGAAAGTAGAGGATGTAACTACTTATCCCTCTATCCTTGGCGGTCGTGTGAAAACACTTCATCCGAAGGTGTTCGGAGGAATCCTTGGACGTCGTGACAACGAAGGCGATCAGGCTCAGATGAAGCAGTATGAGATCCCTGAGATTGACTTGGTGATTGTTGACCTATATCCCTTTGAACAAACGGTAGCCAGCGGTGCTTCCGAGGAAGATATCATCGAGAAAATCGATATTGGCGGCATCTCACTGATTCGTGCCGGTGCCAAGAACTTTAACGATGTGGTTATCGTACCGAGCAAGGCTGAGTATGGCGTGTTGCTTGACATTCTGAACAAACAGGGTGCAGAGACTACTAAGGCTCAGCGCCGTATGTTCGCTACCCGTGCCTTCGGTGTCAGCTCACATTATGACACCGCTATCAATGCTTGGTTTGAGAAGTAATAGTATAAAGTTAAGAGTTTAAAGTTTATAGTTTATAATGGGATTTTTTAGTTTCGTTCAGGAAATAGCAATGGACCTGGGAACGGCCAATACCATCATTATCAGTGATGATAAGATTGTGGTAGACGAGCCATCTGTAGTGGCACTCGACCGTCGTACGGACAAAATGATTGCAGTAGGTGCCCAGGCCAAGATGATGTATGAGAAGACACACGATAATATCCGTACCATTCGTCCGCTCCGCGACGGTGTGATTGCCGATTTCTCTGCTTGTGAGCAGATGATGCGTGGCTTGATCAAGATGGTACACACCAGTAGTCGTTTGTTCTCACCTTCTCTGCGTATGGTGATTGGCGTTCCCTCAGGCTCTACCGAAGTGGAATTGCGTGCTGTCCGTGATTCTGCGGAGCATGCTGATGGCCGTGACGTTTATCTGATTTTTGAGCCGATGGCTGCTGCTATTGGTATAGGCATCGATGTGGAGGCCCCAGAGGGTAATATGATTGTAGATATCGGTGGTGGTTCTACCGAGATTGCTGTGATTTCACTTGGTGGTATCGTCAGCAACAACTCCATCCGTACGGCTGGTGATGATCTGACAGCTGATATTCAGGAATATATGAGTCGTCAGCACAATGTGAAGGTCAGTGAGCGTATGGCAGAGCGTATTAAGATTCATGTGGGGTCAGCCTTGACCGATCTGGGTGAGGATGCGCCAGAAGACTTCGTGGTACATGGGCCTAACCGTATTACTGCCCTGCCTATGGAAGTGCCCGTCTGCTATCAGGAGATTGCACACTGTCTGGACAAGACGGTTTCGAAGATTGAGAATGCTGTGCTGTCAGCCCTCGAGAATACACCGCCAGAGCTGTATGCCGACATTGTGAAGAATGGTATCTATCTCTCCGGAGGTGGTGCCCTGCTTAGAGGTCTAGACCGTCGTCTGCAGGAGAAGATTAATATTCCGTTCCATGTGCCTGAGGATCCCCTCCATAGTGTGGCCAAGGGTGCCGGTATAGCACTGAAGAATATCGATCGTTTCAACTTCCTGATGCGATAACATATAAACATAGGGAATGAGCAATCTGCTGGATTTCCTGAGGAAGTATCATCATTGGCTCCTTTTCGTTTTCCTGGAAGTGGTCAGTGCCGTGTTGCTGTTCAAATTTAACAGTTATCAGGGTAGTGTATGGCTCTCTTCGGCCAATGTGGCAGTGGGAAAGATGTATGAAATGGAGAGTGGTGTTACTTCTTTTTTCAGCATGACACGTGCCAATGAGGAACTTACCTTGCGCAATTTCTATTTGGAAAGACAGGTGGACCAGTTGCGTCGACTCTATACGGAGATGACACACGACACCACGGTGATAGAGCGTCAGGAATTGCAGTTTCTCAGCAAATATAAGCTTATTCCGGCTAAGGTGGTGGCGAACACGGTTAACAAGCCTGATAATCTGATGACGATTGACAAGGGTGCTGCCGATGGCGTAGAGGTGAACATGGGCGTGGCCAGTGGCAATGGTATTGTCGGCGTGGTCTATCTAGTGTCCGAGCATTATGCAATCGTCATTCCGGCCCTGAATACGACAATGTCGCGTATCAGCTGCTCCATCCGAAACAGCAATTATTTTGGTTATCTACATTGGAGTGGGGGAGATCCTGCCATCGCCTATCTGGAGGATGTGCCGCGTCATGCCCGCTTTAAGAAAGGAGAGTGGGTCGTAACCAGCGGCTATTCTTCAATCTTTCCTTCGGGGGTGTTGGTGGGCCAGATAGAGAAAGTTTTTAATTCGGCCGACGGTCTGTCGTATAAGTTACAATTACGTCTGAGTACCGATTTCAGTTGCTTGCGTGATGTCTGTGTCATTAGTGATAAACGCGTCGCCGAGCAGGTCAAGCTTTTGGAAGCAGCCCGCGACTCGATGGCGTTAACCAATAGAGACAGGTAACATTCGAATAAGTCAGTTTAAAATAATAGAGGGTGTCAGTAGAGTTCTTCAAACGTTTGGGATGGTTCATCGTCCTTTGTGTGGCTCAGGTGTTGATTCTGAACCATATTCATCTGTATGACATTGCTATCCCTTTGTTGTATGTCTATTTTACCATCACCTTCCATCGTGGTACGCCAAAGTGGATGATTCTATTGTGGAGCTTTGCGTTAGGACTAGCCATCGACGTGTTCTCTAATACCCCAGGTCTGGCTTCGGGCTCCATGACGCTCATCGCTATCGTTCAGCCTTATCTGTTAGAGTTGTTCGTACCCCGTGATTCAACTGAGAATCTAAAGGTGTCGGTTTCAACTTTGGGTATTGGTAAATTCATCATCTTCAGTTTGGTGCTTGTGGTGGTCTATTGTCTGGTGTTCTTTGCTTTGGAGGCTTTCAGCTTCTACAATTGGCAGCATTGGTTAGCATGTGCAGGTGCCAGTTCTCTTCTGACATTTGCGCTGATGATGGCAATCGAAAGTGTTCGTAGGAAGTGAAGGAAAAAAACGATCTTGCTGAAAGGAAATATATCATCGCTGCGGTGGCCGTTGTCATCGTGGTTGTTTATATCATCCGTCTTTTTACGCTCCAGATTACTAGTGATGATTACAAGAAAAGTGCCGACTCGAATGCCTTTTTGAAGAAGGTGGATTTCCCGTCGCGTGGGAATATCACCGATCGCAATGGCAAACTGTTGGTGTTCAATCAGCCTGCTTATGACATCATGGTGGTGATGAATGAGGCGAAGGATCACTTGGATACCCTTGATTTGTGTAATGCCTTGAATATCACAAGGGAAGAGTTCGACCGCAGGATGGCAACCATCAAGGACCGTTCGAAGAATCCTGGCTATTCGCGTTTTACCCAGCAGTTGTTCCTGCCTCAACTCAGTGACAAGGATTTCAGTATCTTCCAAGAGAAGATGTTCCGCTTCCCCGGTTTCTATGTCCAGCGGCGTAGTATCCGTCAGTATCAGTACAATCTGGCGGCACATGTCTTGGGAGATGTCGCAGAGGTGTCACCTGCCGATATAGAGGAAGACGAATATTATCAGCCAGGTGACTATATTGGAAAACTGGGCGTGGAACGTTCCTATGAGAAACAGCTGCGTGGTGTGAAAGGTATTCAAATCTTGTTGCGTGATGCCCATGGCCGTATCCAAGGCCGTTACCAGAATGGTGCCCTCGACCGAAAACCTGTGCCCGGGAAGAATCTGACGTTGAGCTTGGACTATGAGTTGCAAGCCCTTGGTGAACGGTTGTTGGAAGGCAAAATCGGCAGTATTGTGGCCATAGAACCCTCTACCGGTGAAGTGTTGTGCATGGTCTCTTCGCCTTCGTATGACCCGCGTATGATGGTTGGTCGTGAGCGCAGTAAGAACCATCACATCCTGAGTCAGGATCAGTGGAAACCCTTGCTCAACCGCAGTATCATGGGACAGTATCCGCCAGGTTCTACCTTCAAGACCACCCAAGGCCTGACCTTCCTGAGTGAAGGAATTATAACCCCGTCGACACCCTATCCGTGTGGCCATGGTTTTAATTTCAAGGGCCTTCATGTGGGTTGTCACGGTCATGCATCTCCGTTACCTTTAGTGCCTGCGTTGAGTACCTCTTGCAATGGCTTCTTCTGTTGGGGACTATACCACATGATCAATACCCATATATCCAAATACGGTACAGTACAGAATGCAATGGATACTTGGCGTGACTATATGGTTAGTATGGGTTTTGGGTATCGCTTGGGGGTGGATCTTCCTGGAGAGAAACGCGGCCTGATTCCGAATGCCTCGTTCTATGACAAAGCCTATAAGGGCTCTTGGAATGGCCTGACTGTCATCTCAATTGCCATCGGACAGGGTGAGGTAAATGCTACCCCGTTGCAGATTGCCAATTTGGCTGCCACCATCGCCAATCGTGGATATTATTACGTGCCTCATGTGGTGAGAAAGGTGCAGGGTGAACCCCTCGACACTGCCTTTACACGTCGCCATTTCACGAAGGCCGACCGTAAAGCCTACGATTATGTGGTGCAGGGTATGCGCTCGTCTGTCATGGGAGGTACTTGTAAGGCGTTGGGCCGCTATGAGTTCATGGCCTGTGGTAAGACTGGTACGGCACAGAATCGAGGGCACGATCACTCGGTATTCATGGGATTTGCCCCGATGGACAATCCGAAAATTGCTGTAGCGGTGTATGTTGAGAATGGTGGTTGGGGTGCTACCTATGGTGTGCCTATTGGTGGCCTGATCATGGAAAAGTATATCAATGGAAAACTGTCCGAAGCCTCGGAGAAAAAGGCAACGGAGTTCCAAAACAAACGAATTGCATATGGCTCAGCAGACAGATAAAAAAACCAGTGTGTTGCGTTCCATCGATTGGCTGACAATCTTGTTTTACTTAGGATTGCTCACCTTTGGCTGGGTCAGCGTTTGCGGTGCTAGCTATACCTATGGCGAAACCGATATCTTCAGCCTCGACAGTCGTTCGGGTATGCAGATTGTCTGGATTGGTACGTCTATTGTGTTAGGACTGGTCATCCTGTTGTTGGATAATCGCTTTTATGATACTTTCGCCTATCTGATTTTTGCTGTTTTAGTGCTATTGTTGATAGCGACCATCTTCAATCCCCATACCATTAAAGGTTCGCGATCGTGGTTGGTGTTAGGTCCTTTGCGTGTACAACCTGCGGAATTTGCGAAGTTCGCGACGGCATTGGCGTTGGCAAAACTGATGAGTACCTATGGCTACGATATCAAAAAATGGAAAGACTTTGCCATTGCTCTAGGCTTTATTTTCCTGCCAATGCTCTGTATTGTGCTTCAGCGAGAAACGGGTTCGGCCCTTGTCTATCTGGCCTTCTTCCTAATGCTTTATAGGGAGGGTATGTCGGGCAGCCTGCTCTTTACCGGTGTGGCGATGGTCATCTATTTCGTGATTGGTATCCGTTTTGCTGACACAATGCTACTGTATACGCCTACCTCGGTGGGTAAATTCGTCGTGTTGTTGTTGATACAACTGTTTTCTGGCTTGATGGTCTTCTTCTATTGCGGAAACAAACGCGACGGCATGAGGGTTATATTGGCCGGCTTGGGCATTACGCTGATATTCTCGCTGTTCTCGCTATATGTGATTCCCTTCGACATCGTTTATGTACAGTTGGTCACGACGGCGTTAATGATTGGCTATCTGTTGTGGCAAGGTGTGGCCACCCGTGTGCGTAATTATTTATGGATTGCTCTTTTCGCCGTCGGTTCAATTGTGTTCTTCAATGCAGCCGACTATGTGCTGAATAATGTGTTGGAACGCCACCAGAGGGTACGTATCAATGTGCTGTTGGGGCTCGAGGAAGACTTGAAAGGTGCTGGCTATAATGTGCATCAAAGTCAGATTGCTATTGGCTCTGGCGGTATTGAAGGAAAGGGCTTCCTCAATGGTACACAGACCAAGTTGAAGTATGTGCCTGAGCAGGATACCGACTTTATTTTCTGTACGGTCGGTGAGGAGGAGGGCTTTGTCGGCTCTGCAAGTGTATTATTGCTTTTCCTGGCATTAATCCTGCGACTGATATACCTTTCTGAACGACAACCATACCGCTTTGGAAGGGTGTATGGCTATTCGGTGCTGAGCATTTTCTTATTCCATGTGTTTATCAATGTGGGTATGGTCTTAGGACTGACGCCTGTGATTGGTATTCCTTTGCCGTTCTTCAGCTATGGTGGCTCCTCATTATGGGGCTTTACCATCCTACTGTTTATTTTCCTGCGTATCGACGCTAGTCGGCATCTCGCTCGATCTTAATGCCGATGTCTGTTACGCCAGGCATGATTTCCCGTTTCATGTTATGCTTGACGAGAATGTGAAGAGAATCGCCTTCTGCCAGGCGGATGGTATTCACGTGGAAGGTGTACTGGTAGTGATTGATACCTGTGCCTCTGATGGTGCCCTTCTTGTCAATTAAGTGACAGTTTAGCGTGTCGTAATGACAATAGCCCGAAGGCAGGACAGTCTGCTGGACAATCAGACACAAACCCAAGAATGGGTAATCTTCATTGATTCTCAGACCTAGTTCTTCTTTGTAATAACCAGCCTCTTTAACAGGGGGAATGCCGAAGCAAATGGTGTCATTTTTCTCCCAGCCCGTTATGGGGGTAGGCTCATAATGACTATAGATTGGCAGACGGTCGCATGAGGTGAGTCCGCATGCAACCGTCAGCATCAGTCCTATGATGACCTGTCTGCGAGATTTAAGCATTATCTTTCTTTTTATCTGCTTTTGGAGAACCGTTGCCGCCACTCTTCTTCTTTTTCTTCTTTTTCTTGGCTTTGTCGAAGCGGCTGATATCACCACCTGCCAGATCTACATGTTGTTTGACGGGTTTCGTGTGGCCGTCTTCCTGCAAAGAGGCTGGCTTCTCTCCATTTCTGTTCATCTCAATAATCTCTTTGGCGCGTGCAGCAGAGATGGTTTCCAGATTGGCAGCGATATTCTTGTCCGTCGAGTAAGTGACGATCTCTGCGAGGATATCGCTCTTGAAAAGATAATAATCGGCATCAAGGGTTTGTAGAACAATATCTTTGCCAGGCAACTTACGACTAGCCTCCAAATAGTCGTCAACCTCATAGTTCAGACAACATTTCAGTTTGGCACACATGCCGGCGAGTTTCTGAGGATTCAGGGAGATATCCTGGAAACGGGCCGCATTGGTGGAAACAGAGACAAAGTTCTTCATCCAGGTGGCACAACAGAGTTCACGGCCGCAGGGACCAGTACCACCGATGCGTCCAGCTTCCTGACGGGCACCAATCTGCTTCATCTCAATGCGCACGTGGAAGGCTGCTGCCAAATCCTTGATGAGTTGGCGAAAGTCCACACGTTCGTCGGCGATATAGTAGAAGATCGCCTTGTTGCCATCACCCTGATATTCCACATCACCAATCTTCATGTCGAGACCCAGTCCTTTGGCGATGACGCGACTTTCGATCATGGTTGAGTGCTCGCGTGCCTTTGCTTCGCGGAATTTCTGCATGTCAATCTCGCGGGCGATGCGGTAGACGCGTTTGATATCGTCGAGCGATTTCAGGTTTGCCTTCTTGATTTGGAGCTTCACCAGTCTGCCCGTCAATGTCACTACACCGATGTCATGACCAGGACTAGCCTCGACCGCCACGATATCGCCCTTCTTCAAGGGCAGATTGTTGACGTTGTGGTAATAGCCTTTGCGCGTATGCTTAAACTGTACTTCTACCAGGTCGGTGTCTTCGGCATTGCCTGGAATATCAGCCAGCCAGTCGTAGGTGTTCAGTTGTCGGTCTTGACGGCCAACAGCTTGATGGCAGAGTCCTCTGTCACATCCCACGCGTATTGGTAATTCTTTTGTCTTTTCTTCCATATTTTTATTATTTATAGGTTGTCCTGGGCTTTCCTAGGCCTTTCTGGACTTTCCTAGTTTTTTTGTAAAAGCAGCACGATCATTTGCAGTGCCAGGTCAAAGAATACAATCTTCGCATTGGCGTTCTGTCCGATGTCGCGGATATCTCGGTTGGCCAGTTCTGAAATGGCCAGGATATTGTTTTCATTGATGAAACGGGCGAAGTTCTTGGCAAAGTCCTCTTCTTTCTGAGTCATGTAGGTCAGTTCTTCCTGGTGGAAGTTATATATGAAGTTCTCACGGCCCATCTTAAGGAAGTAGGTCAGCCATCGCTTCTGTTTCTCGCGGCCGTAGCTTGCCATCGTCTCGCTCCATTTACGCAGATCCTTGATCTTTCGCTGATAGGCTAGACGCATCAATGAGATATACATGTCGAGGAACAACTCGTTCTCTGAGCCTATCTGCAGTTCCTCGAGTGCACTCAGCCAATTGCCGTTTGCCAGACGGCCGATGCGGCGTGCATCCGCTTCGTTGATACCCCGCTTTTCAACAAGTGCCTGAGTGAGGCTCTCGTCATCAATCTTCTTGATGTCGATGCGTTGTACGCGGCTACGGATGGTTTCCAACAATTTGTCAGGTTCTTCGCAGACCATGATGAACACTGTCTGGAGTGGAGGCTCCTCGATGAGTTTCAGCAACTTGTTGGCACATTCAATGTTCATACGCTCCGGCAGCCAGATGATGCTGACCTTATAGCCCCCCTGGCTCGACTTAAGCGACAGCTTACGCACCAAGTCGTCACTTTCGCCAGCCGTGATGATGGCTTGTTGGTTCTCTCCGCCCATTGCCTGCATCCACTGGTCCATCGTGAAGTAAGGACCATCCATGAGGAGTTCATGCCATTCCTTGGCAAAATCATCACTTACAGGCTTGTGATCTGCACTCATCGAGGGGAGTTTGATGGTGGGGTAGGTGAAGTGGAGGTCGGGATGCTCCAACTTGTCGAGCATGGCTTTCGACGAGGCCTTGCCGTCGTCCAAAAGCGAACAGCCGAAGGCAATTGCCAAGGCCATCTTTCCAGCACCCATAGGACCACAGAGCATCAACGCGTGGGGCAGACGGTCTTCGCTGACCATCTGCATCAAACGCTCTTGCGCCTCTTTCTGTCCTATCACCTCATTCCAATGCATAATTTATAGCAGTTGCTTTGCCACTTCTGCGACGCTGTCTACCGCCGACACGGTGTAAAAATGAATATTGCCGACACCATGCACGTAGAGGTCACGGCATTGCGCTGTCGTCCATTCGATACCTAACTGTCGGGCATCGTCGTCAGTCTTGCACTTCACGATCTCTTTGGCCAGCGGCTCTGGGATGTCGCAGTGGAAGGTCTTGGGAACAACAGTCAGTTGCGACAGTTTTGCCAGCGGTTTGATGCCTGGGATGATGGGAATGGTGATACCCATCGCCCGCGCCTTCTCCACGAAGGAGAAATATTTCTCGTTGTCAAAGAACAATTGTGTCACCGCATATTGCGCACCGAGATCCTGCTTCTGCTTCAGATACTCCATGTCGCGCTCCAGATTCGGCGATTCCTCATGCTTTTCCGGATAGCAGGCCACGCCAAAGTCAAAGGGCTTGCCCGGATGCTTGATAGGTGTGCCGTCGGCAAAGAATCCTTCGTTGAAACGTGTCACCTGCTGAATCAGTTCTGTAGTGTGGGCATGCCCTCCTGGCGTAGGTACGAACCGGCTGTCCTCTTTGGCTTTGTCACCACGGAGCAGAAGCAGGTCGCTGATGCCCAGAAACTGTAGGTCGAGCAACTCGTATTCGATATCCGCGATGGTAGCACCACTACAGATAACATGCGGCTGTACGGGAATGTGATATCTTTGCTGGATAGCAGCTGCAATGGCGATTGTACCAGGACGGCGACGGATGCGCTGCCGTTCAAACTGCCCGTTCTCCAGTTCGCGATACACAAACTCAGAGTGGTGGGTCGTGATATTGATATAGGCAGGATCAAACTCCTTCAGCTTGTCGATGTCGGCAAATAACTTGTCAGTGCCCGTCCCTTTCAGTGGGGGCAGCACCTCAAAGGAGAATCGTCTGCGGTCTTTATCTATGTTCAGTATACTCATAATGCGGTGCAAAGATAGGCAAAAATCCCCGAACTGCCAAGCAATTCGGGGATTATTCACTCTTCACGATTATTTCTTTACCTTATAAAGGCGGAATGACAAGGCTGGGACATCGTCAAGCAGCAGAGTGGCTTTCTTGCCTGCATCGAGTTTCAGTGAGCCGTTCTTTGGGGTGATCTTCTCAGGATTGTCGAGCGTGTTCTCGTCGTCCATCCCATTGTGCGAGAGGGTAATGGTCTGAGCTGTACGCTCTCCCTTCATACCTGTCAACTGAATGCTGATGGGCTGAGCCGTCTTCGAGGTGTTGACCACCTTGATAATGACCTCACCGCTATTCTTGTCGAAAACCGACGAGGCGAAGAGTCCGTCCTGTCCATCCTGACCAGCCACAGGCTTTTTGTCCATTGTCAGCGAGAGAACGTTGGTACCCTTGTTCATGGCATACATCTGTTGCACATAGTAACTGACGGATTTGAACATGCGGAGATTGTCGAACCAGATGGCATCCGGACGCCACTGCCAACCCTCAACGTGGGCAAAGAGTGGGGCATAGGTAGCCATGTGCACGATATCGGCGTTGCGCTCGATACCCGTCATGTGGGCAGCCTCTAATAAAGAGGTATAGTAGTGGTTCCACTTATGATTGTTGCTGCCGTGACAGGCATACTCGCCAGCAAACACCTTCGGACCCTTACGATCGTAGCTGTCATAACGCAGGCCATGCGAGAGAAACCACTGCTCATTGCGATAGTAGTGTTCATCGTAGAGATCTACCTTCAGTTCCTTCATACGGGGTTGCAGCAGGTCGAAGTCCCAGCCCTCGGAGTTGGGGCCTGTGGTGCCGATGAGTTTCAGCTCGGGATACTTAGCGCGGAGGGCAGCGTTGAATTTCTTCAGGCGCTCCGTAAACACAGCACCATAGCCACCGTGCTGCTCATCATAGTCCCACTGCTCATTACCTACACCGAGATATTTCAGGTTGAAGGGCGCTGGATGGCCCATATCTGCACGAACTTTACCCCATTTCGAGTCTACAGGACCATTGGCAAATTCCACCAGATCGAGGGCATCCTGGATATAGCTGTCGAGATCGTCGAGAGCCACGTGAACGCCAGGTTTCGTGGGATCTGGGTTCTGGAACTGACAACTCAGTCCGCAACTGATCACAGGCAGGGCCTCGCAGCCGAAATCCTCACAGAGCTGGAAGAACTCGAAAAAACCAAGGCCATAGCTCTGGTAATAGTCGGGGAAGAAACGATGGCCGAAGGTGTAGTGCCAGCGGTTCTCGTTCAGTGGACGGTTCTCCACGGGGCCCACGCTGTTCTTCCACTGGTAGCGTGTCTCCAGATCGGTACCCTCCACAATACAGCCGCCAGGGAAGCGGAACACACCGGGGTGCATGTCATAAAGCGCCTGAGCCAGATCTTTGCGCATACCGTTCTCACGACCTTTCCATGTGTCGGTGGGGAAGAGTGAGATATGCTCCACATCAGTCGTCGCCTTATCGCCTGCCAGGAAGATGCGCAAAGCGCCTTTGGCCTCTGTGCGTGGCGCTTTCAGTTCAGCGGTATACTTCTTCCAGTCCTTACCGCTGATGTTCACTTTGACCGTTGCGAAGCGCTGATCTTCACCCATCGTGTCGTTGTCTACAAAACTTACTTCGAGTGTCGACTTGCCACCTTCCGGACAGCGTGCCCAAAGAGAGAAGCGATAGGTGGCGTCTTTCTTCACGGCAATGCCGAAGAATCCTTCATTCTCCAGACCTGTGAACTTGTCACGATGTCCAGAGTTGGAGAGACGCACGTAGTGGGGATTGCGGTCGAAGGGACCATCGTTGCGCACCTCAAACTTGCCGTAGGCGCGCCAACCCATCAGACTCTGGGGGAATTCAAACGAACGGTTCTTTACCATTTCTGCATACAGACCACCATCGGCAGCATAGTTGATGTCTTCAAAGAAGATACCATACATCGTTGACTGAACAGGAGCACCGACCTTTTTGGTGTTTACCTCCATCACATGGGTCTGAGCCGACAAAGCGAGGGCTGAAAAGAGTGTCAGAAAACTGACGGAAATTCTTAATTTCATCGCATTTTGATTTTAAAAGTGATTAGTTTTTACTTTTTCTGATGCAAAATTAGTTAAAAAAACTATGAAATGCTTGTTTTTTCAAATTTTAGTTGTAATTTTGTGAATTATTAAGATATCAATAAATCAAAAAAACTTTCTATTAAGTAAAAAAAGAGTGGTATGAAGAAGATTCTTATAGCAGAAGACAATGACAGCAACTTTATCCTGATGACCTACATCTTGAAGAAGTATTATGCGTACGAGCGTGCCAAGAATGGCAAAGAGGTCGTGGATCTGGTAGAGAAAAATACCTACGATATGGTATTGATGGATATTAAGATGCCTATTATGGATGGCTTAGAGGCCACCAAAGCCATTAAGGAGATTCGTCCGGAAATTCCTATTGTTGCTTTAACGGCTAATGCTTTCGACAGCGACCGTCAGTTGGCCATGGAAGCAGGATGCATTGATTTCCTGTCAAAACCAGTCAGCAGTGACTTGTGTATCAAAACCATCCGTAAGTATCTGGGCGAGTAGCCTTCTTTGCAGAAAATTAAAAAAAGGACACCGCATGGTGTCCTTTTTTGTTGTTAAGGAAGTGATCCGTTTGGGGCTCGAACCCAAGACCCCAACATTAAAAGTGTTGTGCTCTACCGACTGAGCTAACGGATCTACCTTGGGGTGCAAAGATGGTGCAAACCGAATGCAGAAAGCTCGCTTTTTGCTGAGGTGCAGCCCATCTTCGCAAGCGATTTTTTTTTAAATCGCGTGCAAAGGTACTACTTTTTCCCGAAACTGCCAAATTTATTTGGATGTTTTTTCGTCTTTTGCCTTTTCTTCTGCGATTGCCTTCTGATAACATTCCCTGCACAAAGGCTCATATTCCTGCGTCTCGCCGAGCAGTACGCGCTTGTCATTTTCCACCGTACGATGGCTGACATAGGCCAGATTTCCGCATCTCACACAGATGGCATGCACCTTCGTCACGTCGTCGGCAATGGCACAGAGCGCTGGCATCGGACCGAAGGGCACACCCTTGTAGTCCATGTCGAGACCGGCAATGATGACACGCACACCGCGATAGGCCAGTTCGTTGCACACATCCACTAGACCCATATCGAAAAATTGTGCCTCGTCGATACCCACCACGTCGATGTTCGACGTCAGTAACAGAATACTTGCCGACGAGTCGATGGGTGTCGATTGGATATGTTTCTGGTCATGACTCACGACATCCTCTTCAGAGTATCTGACGTCGATGGCGGGCTTGAAGATTTCCACCCGCTGTTTGGCAAACTGCGCACGACGCAGTCGGCGAATCAGTTCTTCGGTCTTTCCAGAGAACATGGACCCGCATACCACTTCTATTCTGCCAGGGCGATGAGACTCGCCAGAGATGAATTCTGCCATTTTCTTCCTAATTTTGTTGCAAAAATACAAATACGTTTTAAAAATTGCAAAGATTTTAGTGATTTTTTTGTCAGTTATGATTATTTGAACTATATTTGCGCCCGAATATGGGCATATTGTATATCGTTCCTACTCCTGTTGGGAACATGGAAGATATGACTTTCCGTGCCGTCCGCATATTGAAAGAGGTGGATTTGGTGTTGGCAGAGGATACGCGAACGTCGGGTATCTTGCTGAAGCATTTTGAAATCAAGAATGCCCTGATGTCGCATCATAAGTTTAACGAACATGGCACGAGTGCCGGCATTGTCAACCGTCTGCTGGCGGGCGAGAATGTCGCTCTCATCAGCGATGCAGGTACCCCCGGCATCAGTGATCCCGGTTTCTTCCTGGTTCGCGAAGCTGTCAGGGCCGGGATCGAAGTGCAGTGCCTGCCTGGTGCGACGGCTTTTGTACCGGCTTTGGTGTCGAGTGGCCTGCCTTGCGACCGTTTCTGCTTCGAAGGCTTTCTGCCTCAGAAGAAAGGCCGTCAGACGAAGATCCTGTCCTTGAAGGACGAGGAGCGCACCATGATCTTCTACGAATCACCCTTCCGCTTGGTCAAGACATTGCAGCAGTTTGCCGAAGTCTATGGCGCTGACCGTCAGGTAAGTGTCTGCCGCGAAATCTCGAAGGTATTCGAGGAGAGTGTACGTGGATCGCTCGAAGAGGTGATTGCCCATTTTCAGGCGAAGGAGCCGAAAGGCGAAATCGTCATTGTGTTGGAAGGAAAGAATGAAAAATCAAAATTGTCTAACTAAATAAAAGCATTATGAAGAAATTAACCATCTTGGCCGTTTGTGCACTGGCCATCTTAAGCAGTTGTAAGAATGAGGCACCGAAACAGGACCTCCTGATGACTCAGTTACGTGATTCACTCAATCAGATCATTTCCCAGAAGGACAATGAGATCAACGACATGATTGCCACTTTCGGCGACATCGAGGAAGGTTTCCGTGAGATTACCGAGGCCCAGAGCCGTGTCACACTTGCCAAGTCGGGTGAGGGCACCAATTCGGCCAAGCGCATCAAGGAGAACATGCAGTTCATCCAGCAGACCATGCGTCAGAACAAGGAACTCATCAACAAACTGAAGCAGCAGTTGCGCGACAGCTCATTCAAGAGTGAGGAATTGAAGAAACTCATCGACAATATGCAGCAGCAGCTTGAGGAGAAAGAACAACAGTTGCAGGCCCTGCGTGAGGAACTCGACAAGAAGGATATCCACATCGCTGAGCTCGACGAGACGGTGGCTAATCTGAATACAAATGTCAACCAACTCACCGAGGAGACTACACAGAAGTCGCAGACGATCAGCCAGCAGGATAAGGAACTGCATACGGCCTGGTTCGTATTCGGTACGAAGGACGAGCTCAAGAAGCAGAATATTCTGACCAAGGACGGCTTGTTCAGCAAGACCAAGATTCTGGAGAAGAACTTCAACAAGGATTACTTCACCAAGATCGACATCCGCATCGACAAGGAGATCAAACTCTACAGCAAGGATGCCAAGATGCTGACCTCTCATCCGTCAAGCTCTTACACGCTGGCTCCCGATGCTAACAAGCAGTATGTGCTCCGCATCATCGACCCGAACCTCTTCTGGTCTACCAGCAAGTATCTGGTGATTCAGGTGAAGTAAAAAGACATAAGAATGGTGCTCAACGAGCACCATTCTTTTTAGAGAATACGGTTGTCAATGATGATTAAACGACTCAAAACGATGTGGAAAGGCTTGCTGACGATGGTGTTTGCCATTGCGGTCTATATCTTATGCCTCTTTCCATACAGAGCCTTAATGAATTATCATGAGCAACGACACCTCTTCAGATGGAACGTCTATTATTTCCAGGAGCAATGCACCAGTCTTGACGGACTCGGTGAATATGTCGTCTCGTGGATTACCCAGTTCTTCTATATCGGCTGGTTAGGCGCCGCAGTTATCACCATCCTGGCCGTTGCCATACAGCAAGTCGTCTGGTTGTTCGCCGGTGCAATCCGTCTGAAAAAGGCCTATGTCTATCCTTTGACCTTTATCCCTTCCGTTTTGCTCTTCTGTTACACTTTCATTCCTCAGGAATACAAAAACGATCCGCAGTTTCGCGAAGCAGTGGAATACGATTATCTTGTCAGAGCGCAGAAATGGAACAGGATATTGGCAAAATCCTATAACCATCCTCCAGTGACCATGAATGGCATCTGGTGTACAAACTTTGCCTTGGGAATGAAAGGTATGCTTCTCAACAACATGTTTTTCTACAAACAGGATGGCCCCGATGGATTGCTGATGGATGCCCTGAGGATACAACCACTGGCCCTTTACTCTATCAGCGACATCTCTTTTGAGATAGGCATGATCAACAGTGCCGAGCGTTTTGCCTTCGATATCAAGCAGCGGCTCCCTGACAATCATAAGAGCGGAAGAATCTATAAACGACTGGCAGAGGCAAACCTCGTCAACGGCCATTATAAAGTCGCCCGCAGATATATGCATGTGTTACAATCCACTTTGTTCTATAGGAATTGGGCAAATCACTATATCGCAATCCTGGGCGATGAGCAGGCCATCAACCGCGATGCCAGATATGGTGCACTCAGGACAAAGCGCCAGAAGCAGAATGACCAGCTCATCTATGCCAAAGACCAGATTCTCGCCCAGATGGTAAAAGAGAATCCCGAGAACAAACTGGCTGCTGACTATCTGTTGGCATATACCATGTTGCGGCTCGATCTGGAAAAAGTCACACAGCTTACGTTGGGACTCAAGGATAAGGTATATCAACTTGTACCGAAAGCTGTACAGGAGAGCATCGCTGGTTATTGGATCCTCTCGCATCCCAACGATTCGCTGCCAATACCTATTAACAAGGATATCTTCCAAACCACAGCATCCTATCTTTCCATCATAAACAAGACAGGAAATATGCGCGATCCTTCTCTCGATGTGCCGCCCTACAACCAGTCATACTGGCACTACCATACGCAGGCAACGGTTAAACTCAAACAACAGCGGCAATGAAACAGCTACTTTTCCTCACTTTCGCATGTCTTGCCCTTTGCGGTTGTACTTCTTTGCCGAAGAACCCCGTAAAGAGCGATTCCTGGCCTCGGATAGTGCCCGATTATATCGGCGTTACCATTCCCTCTGATATGGCTCCGCTGAATTTCTATATCGAGGATGAAGAGGTGGATCTGGTGGATGTCGTGGTCAGAGGTAATAAGGGGGATGAACTCCACTCCAATGGAGAATATGCAGACTTTGACATCGACGAGTGGCACGCGCTGACACAGAATAACAGAGACGACAGTCTGCAGGTTACTGTTACCGTGAGGAAAGATGGCCAATGGACAGCATACAAGCCTTTCTCTGTATTCATCAGCAGTGATTCTTTGGGAGAGTGGGGCGTCACATACCGTCTGATCCCGCCTGGCTATGAGACCTACGGATCGATGGGCTTGTATCAGCGAAATCTTAGCAACTTCGAGCAGAAACCAATCCTTGAAAACAAGCTTGTGGACTCTGACTGCATGAACTGTCATACGCCGAATCGTACCAATCCCGGCCAGTTTACATTCCATGTTCGTGGAGAGCATGGCGCTACTGTCGTCAGAAACGGTTCGCAGCTTCATGTCCTGGCACCACGTAATCAGGACTTGGGCGGCAGTATGGTCTATCCCTTCTGGCACCCGTCAGGAAAGTATATTGCCTACTCAACCAACCAGACACATCAGAATTTTCACCAGCTTCGCGACAGAAAGGTCGAGGTCTATGACGACCGGTCTGACATTATTATATATAATATAGCGGCGCAAGAGATACAACTCAACAGCATCGTAGCCACCGACAACCATCTGGAGAACTATCCCGTCTTCTCTCCTGATGGCAAGTCGCTTTATTTCTGTGCAGCAGACCGGATCGACAGTATCTGGACGCAATATAAGGATATCAAGTACAACATCTGCCGGATAGACTTTGATGCCGAGACAGGCAGGCTGGGCGAAAGCGTCGACACCATCGTCAATGCCCGGCAGTCAGGCAAGAGCGCCAACATGCCACGTCTGTCTTACGATGGTAGGTTCCTGCTCTATACCATCAGCGACTACGGATGTTTTCCCATCTGGCATCCTGAGGCTGATCTGTGGATGATGGATCTGATATCTGGAGAGAACTGGCCCCTGAAGACCGTCAATAGTCACGATTCAGAGAGCTTCCATAATTGGAGCCTTAACTCCCGATGGATCCTGTTTACCACTCGTCGCGACGATGGACTCTACACCCAGCTCTATCTGGCCCACATCGATGCCGATGGCAAGGCATCCAAGCCTTTCCGCCTGCCGCAGCAGAATCCGCGCGAATACGATCTGGAGAATATCTACTCCATCAATACGCCCGAATTCACGCAGGCTCCTATTGATATCAATGAAAAACAACTCGCACGTCAGCTGATGCGCCAAGAACGCATCGCCACGTCGCTTCGGCGTGCGAAGTAAGGCTGCGCCTCGGCACAGTAGTCGCGACTATCTCAGAAGAATGACACTATGTCTGCTATAGGAAAGCGTAACGGCAGATGAAGAGGATGGCCAGAAGAATGGTGGCCCAGTTCATGTTGTTACGTGCATCCTTGTCCTTGAGCGTGCCAGACAGCAGGTGGATAAGCACATAGGAGATGACACCCATGAGAATACCGTCGGAAATGCTGTAGGTGAGAGGCATCAGCACGATACAGATGAAACAGGGAATGCCCGTCACATAGTCGGAGAAATCGACCTTGCGCACATCGTACATCATCATAACGCCTACCAGCACCAATGCTGCTGCTGTGGCCTGTCCGGGGATGGCCAGAAAGAGTGGGGCAAAGAGCAGCGCCACGACAAAGCACATGGCAGATGTGAAACTGGTGAGGCCGCTACGACCACCGGCATTCACACCCGAAGCACTCTCTACATATGTCGTAACAGTTGATGTGCCAAGCATGGCGCCTACGGTGGTTCCGATGGCATCGGCCATGAAGGCCTGATTCAGGTTTTTCACGTTGCCGTCGTCATCCACCATTCCTGCACGGTTAGACACACCAATCAGTGTGCCAATGGTGTCGAACATATCAATGAACAGGAAGGTAAGCACCACTACAATCATGTCGACAGTCAGTATGTTATGCCATTCGAATTGCCAGACAATAGGCGCTATGGATGGCGGAGCTGAGAGAATGCCGGAATAGTGGGTGATGCCCAACGGGATGCCCACGATGGTGGTGATGAGTATGCCTAGGAGCAATGACCCCGTGACACGTCTGACGAGCAGGGCGGCTGTGAGTATGATGCCAAAGATGCCTAACAATACAGCCGGATCGTGCATGTTGCCCAGGGTGAGGAAGGTGGATTCCGACGAAGTAACGATGCCGGCACTCTTCAGGCCGACGAAGGCGATGAATAGTCCGATGCCAGGACTGATGGCGCGTCGCAACACCAACGGAATGGCATTCACAATATGCTGGCGCAGTCCGGTGACGGTGAGAAGAATGAAGATGAGACCTTCGATGAGCACCGCAGTCAGCGCAAATTGCCAGCTATAGCCCATAGTGAGCACCACGGTATAGGCGAAGAAGGCATTCAGACCCATGCCTGGTGCCAGTGCGAAGGGCAGTTTGGCATAAAGGGCCATGACCAACGTGCCCACAACGGCTGAGATACAGGTGGTCGTGAATACGGCGCCTGCATCCATGCCTGTTTCAGATAGAATACTGGGATTGACAGCCAGAATATAGGCCATCGTCAGAAATGTGGTAATGCCACCAATCACCTCCTTGCGCAAGGTCATCGTGGCAGAATCGAATCCAAAAAGCGTTTGCAACATACCTTCAATGAATTTTGATGCAAAGTTATAAATAAACGAGCAAACAACCAAAAATAAATCGCCAATAATATGGTTGGTTCATTTTTATTCCTTATCTTTGCACCTGCAAACAATAGTAGTTATGTCATTTCTTACCCGAAAATATCCGTTTAAGCAGAGCAAGCACTGGTTGAGAGACAGCATTGCCTACGGCATCTTCATCTGGGCGATACTCTGGTTGTTGCAGCCGTTCGGATTCAGTATGTATAGCGGAAATAAATGTTTGGCGGCCGCATTATTCGGACTTGTCACATCTTGCTGCTATGTGCTGTACGGATGGGTAATATTGAGGCGTTTGTATAAGCGAATAAAGCCCTGGCGCATTTGGCATGATGGATGTACCGTACTTGGACTGATTCTCTTCATCGCCATCTGCAATTTTATTCTGTTCTCCTTTATTATCCATTATCCTTTCACCATTAAGATTTTCCTAATGTTCCTGTATTGGACAATGCTCATTGGTATCATCATAACCACATTATCTATTGGCATTGAGTATAACCGAAGTCTAAAAGACAGGTTGGAGACCATGCTGAGTAACACGGCGGAGGAACAGAAGGATATCTCAATCACCATCCACGATACCAACGTGCGAGGCCGCTCGACCTCTGGTCGCTTGCTACCGCAGGGACGCAAGAATGACCTTACGATTCCCATCAACAGCCTGCTTTATATTGAGGCGCAGAAGAATAATGTATCTGTCTGCTATTTGAAAGACGGCAAGCCGACAAACTTGGAGATTCATACCACGCTGACTGCTGTAATCGATGAATTGAAAGCCTACGAGAACATCTTCCAATGCCACCGTTCGTTTGTCGTCAATGTGAACAATATCACCGCTGCCAAGGGCAATTCCAACGGCTATCAACTGACACTCGGCCCCTGTACGAACAGCATCCCCGTATCCCGATCGTATGTGCCTCAGCTGAAGTCTTTTGTCGCTTAGCCATATTCCCGAGCAAGCTCGCCTACCCGTAGCCATTCGTCCGCAAACTTAGTCATTCGTCCTTTGGCTTAGCTTTCCGTCAGCGTTTCTAGCTGTCTGTCACGGATATTTGGAAACTTCAGTTACTTGCCGTATCTTTGCGGCATGAAACATCGAATCGCACATATCGTTTTAATGCTGTCGACAGTCTGCAATCTGACTGCACAGACCACCGTTACAGGCGTTGTTACCGACGGCCGTGAACCACTCACCAGTGCCAACGTATTTATATTAGGTACGATTGACGGATGCCTCACCGACTCCCTTGGCCGATTCTCGTTTACGACCTCGCAAACGGGTGAAGTAACCCTCAAAGCTACCTTTATAGGCTATGAGGACTATATGCTCACAGCCGACATCAGCCACATGCATAATCTCACCATACCGATGAACGAACAGGCCACCACCATCAATGAAGTGGTCGTCACAGCCAGCACCTTCAGCTTCGGCAAGAGTGATAACTTCAAAACGATGGACGCACTCGATGTAGTGATGGCAGGCAACTCGTGTGGTGACATCGTGGCGGCACTACAGACGCTGCCTGGGACGCAGATGGTGGGCGAGAACGGCAAACTGTATGTACGTGGTGGCGAGAGCGATGAATGCCAGACATTCGTCAATGGGATGCATGTCCTCGTGCCTTATAGCACTAATACGGAAAATACGGCCGTTCGCGGTCGTTTCTCGCCCTTCCTGTTCAAAGGCATCAATTTCTCGTTGGGTGGTTATAGCGGTGAATACGGCCAGGCATTGTCGTCAGTACTTCCCATGGAGACGACTGATGCAGCCACAAGCGACAAATTCGGTGTGAGCGCATCCTTAGTCGACTGGAACATTGGCGGCACCAAAGCTTATCAGAACAGTAGCCTGTCGTTTAATGCTGCTCTCACCAGCACGGGGTTGTACGACCAGTTGTTCACGCAACGGCAGGATTTTACGCGTCCTTATCGCAAGTTGTCGGGCGAGGCACAATATAAAAAGGAGTTCAGTGCTTCAAGTGTACTGAAATCATACGTCGGCTATGACTTGACATCAGTCGGACTGCATATCGACGGGCGCAATCTTTCATTGAAGGAGCATAATATCTATGCCAACGTCACACACCGTGCTTCGATAGGACGTGGCTACAGTCTCTTTACGGGTATCGCCAATTCTTCAGTATTTACCGATATCGACGATGCACGCATGGCTGGCGATCATTATCATAATTTCCGTAATGAGGTGCATCTGAAGACCGAAGTCCACAAGGTCTGTTCCGACGTGTTAAAGCTGTCGGCAGGCATTGAAGACTATATCCGCAATAGCACGCTGAGATACGAATCCAATCATTATCAGCTTGACTATAATATCCTCGCTGCTCATGTCGATGCCCAGTGGCGCATCATTCCCCGTCTGTTCCTCAATGTCTCGGCAAGAGCTGAAAGGCTACGGGTAGACGAGCTCTGCTCGGGAATGTTTATGAAATCCGATTGCTCGCTGATGCCGAGGACGACGCTCAGTTATATCCCCAACAAACATCTGCAATTCTCATTGGTGGCAGGACGTTACAGTCAAACGCCAGAGGATGATTATCTGGCACAAAGCCGAGGTGACTTCAGCCAAAGCCTTGCCGACCACGCCATTCTCTCCATGCAGTATAAGTCGGGAAGCACGCTTCTCCGCATCGAACCCTATTGGAAGAAATACCACCGTTTGCCTTTGTTAGAGGATGGCGTTTATCGGCCTAACGGCTATGGTACAAGCCGGGGCGTGGATATCTTCGTTGAGGATCACTCGCTCGTCAAATATCTGACGACCACGATTTCCTATTCATTCAACGACTCCGAACGGCTCTATCTCGACTACACCGAAGTGCAGACACCCGATTACGCCTCACGTCACAATCTGCGACTGACTGCCAAATACGCCATTGGCAAAGCCATCATCGGACTCGCAGAATCATACGCCAGCGGACGGCATTTCCCTGCTGGCACCACACCGCATTACAATAGTGTGGACGTGAATCTTACTTATCTGCTGAGCCCTAAGGTCATCGTCTATACTTCATTCAACAATATCTTCGGTCGCACTAACATTTTCCGCTACGACACGAACGGCTGCCCAGTCGTTCCTTCCCGCGACCGCTTCCTGTATATTGGCATTTTTGTTTCACTTAAAAATAATAAAGCGTATGACATCTCTAATTTCTAAACATCGTGTGTTAGTTATCGCCTTCTTCATGATGGCATCAGTAAGTAGCCATGCCCAGCAGCCAGCACAAGCTGACATGCTCAACAATGTTGCCAAACTGAAGCGTATCGAGGCTATGCAGCCCGATAGCATTCAGCCAAAGTATCAGCTGGCTCTGCAGAGCCTGTCTTTTGCGGTAACCTATCCCCATGCCCCTCAGACGGAAAACATGATTGCCGAGGCCGAACAGACCATCGCGAAAATGCAACAGATGAAACATGCTGACCAGTCGGACATCTGTACCCTGCATGGCTTCCTCTACATGGTGCGCATCGTGCAGAATCCCGCCCAAAACGGACAGCGTTACTACCTCGACGTGATGCAGAACTTCGAAAAAGCACTGAAACTCAATCCCGATAACCAACTGGCCAAACAACTGCAACAGAAGTTCTTTGAAGGAATGAAACAGCAAACGGAAAAGTAAAAAGGGTACTCATTGTGAGTACCCCTTTTGATTATTTGACGTATTTCTTTCCGTTTCTGATATAGATGCCTTTCTGAGGCGTTTCTATTCTTCGTCCGTACAGGTCGAACGTCTGCTGGCGCTGGTCGTCGGCAATGACAGTACGGATGCCCGAAGCGGGGAATACAAACTGTTTCTCGTCGCTCCAATTCGAGACGGTGCCCTCCTCGCCTAAAGCGCGGACACGATAAGAGAAACGGTTGGTCGTATTCAGATTCTCGAAGGTATAGCTGTTGGTGTCGGTCGTGTAGTTCTTGACAACAGTAGCCCTGCGAGCAGCCATGCGGGCAGCGCTTGTGTTAAGACCGAGCTGTTCAGCTGTCCAGGTGCCATCGTAGAGGGCGAAGTAGTTGAGTGATACTTGTGCCTCCGGACGGAATTCAATCCTGACAATCTCTTTACGGGTGCTGAAATTGAACACGAGTTTCGTCTCTCCCGAAATCTCAAACGATTGTTCCTCAATTTCATCGTCAGAATCACCGGAATTGAATGCGTTGAAGACCACTTTTCCTTTGACGGTACCCTCCTTAGCGGGTTTAACACCATATACAACCGTCAGCTCCGACGATGAGGTCATATACCAGTTGGGTGTCCTCAGATAGCCTGTTTCCTTTGAGGTTCCGATGCGTAAGCCGTCAGGTGAGGTAAACAATTTGCTGCCACCCCAGTTGGGGAGCCCGTAGCTTCCCATTTTGGTTGACGCGTCGCTAAAACCTACAGATTTGCTCACGAATTTGTCGAAGGTGGTGCTGGTTTGCAGCGCTTCCTCAGGATTACTGGCAGCAGTGCCCACCTCGGTGAGTTCCAGTTCATAGCCAGTGGCGCCTGCGATGGCAGGCCAGGATACCTTGAACGACTGTGTACCCTCTATATAGGAACCTTCCTCAGGCTGTGGGATGCCCAGTTCCGGACGACAGGCCACGAAGCTGATCAGACGCTCTTCATTCTCCATGATATTGTCGATGGGCTTGCTCATCAGCTTGCGACCGTCGACATTCTCATCATAAAGCGTGGCAGCGGGATTGGTGTAATTGGTCAACGACGTGTTTTTCGCCGTTCCTGGGAACGGATCGCCATTCTGATCATAGTTACCGGTCTTTCCGTCGGCAGGGATAATGGTCACGTGCTGTCTTTCAGAACTCACGTTGACAACGTTACTTCTCCAGGCTGCTTCATTATAGTCCACATGCAGCACCAACAGACCATGGGTTGGCAGTGCTTTGTCGAAACCTACATGCTGACGACTCTCCAACAAGTAGAACTCATTGTGGTTAGCGTCATTGTAAAGCACGTAACACTCTGGATCGGTTGCAAGCGGTTTCATATTGGTGATGCGAGTCATCTCTTTCAGTTCAGTGGGTTCCAGCCATCCTGAGAACCAGCGCTCGTAGGAGGTGTAGCCTGCAGGCGTGTGACTGCTCTCATTGTAGTTTCCACTGCACATCACATCCCATGAGCCCATACCGAAGTTATCGCCAGAAGTATCATACATATCGGGCAGACCTAAGCAGTGGCTGAACTCGTGGCAGGCTGTTCCAATACCCGACATCGTCTTATTGGGATTGCTTTTTTCGTTACCCCACAATTCTGTCGACACACCGTAGGTATTGAGTTTCTTGCCGTTATATTCTCTTGAAATACCCTGAGCCCCCAGAGCCCACTCGTGCGGCCAGATGTATTTTGAGTCGGCGCCTTCTGCCTCATCATAACCGGCACAGATCAGGAAGATCTGATCCACCTCGCCGTCATTATCCCAGTCGTAGGGTGTAAAGTCTATTTCCTTCGCTGCGGCATCGATTGCTTCCATGACCATTTCAGTAGGGCGAACATCGTGACTGTCTTCATCTGCACCACCGTAGTGCGCAATCGAACCATTACAGGTATAGGGACCTACCACATCGAAATTGATTTCCAGTTTCCCATAGCTCTGCTTGAGGAAATAGTCTCTCACTGAGCCGGCATTGCCGTTTTCATTGTAGCCTTCTTCATTAAAGAAACGGTCGAATGCCTTTTGAGGATCGGCCGCGGCCATTTTCTCATCCTTGAATTCTACCAAGATGACCAGTCCGCGATGTTGTCCCGTTGTTGATTCACTTGGTTTTCCGACCCTGCGGAGTGCTTGCACTCTTGCTGCCGTGCGCTTGTCTTCATTGCCAAGGCGGGCCTTACGGCGGGCAGTCCATGTTTCCGACACCTCCTGAAGCGTCATCGGAAGCAGCTGTTCGCCTACGCTCAGACGGAAAGCCTGACCATTGTCATCCGTATAATAGGAGAAATGCTCATCGCCGCGGAGCGTTAGTTCTTTCATCGTACCGTCGGCCATACGGAACATCTTTTTCACGCCGGGTTTAGCCGGAACGGCCTGTGTCGACAGCGTACAGAAAAACAAGACTGAAAATGTAAGTAATTTTTTTAATGTCATTTGTATATGGTTTGTCGGTAAATACCTTTATTTTTAACAACCGAAGAGGCGTGTCCACTTTTAGGGTGGTATCACGCCTCTGTCGGCTATACTGATCATTCGACCTGTTAACAGGTCAAAAACGATTACTTGAGAATAACATCCTTCTTTAAGGCAATACCCTTGATGATCTTATTAGCCTTCTTGGCGTTCTTATCAAACTGGGCATAGCCATTCAGATGACGTGCGAAGGTTGTGGCCTTGGCAGCTCTTCTGGCTGTCGTACGGGCTGCATCAGCGGCACTTGGGAAAGTGATCTTGAACTCACCAGTGGAACCTGAGTAATAGTTCTTGCCGCCAGAGTGGAAGAAGCCCTGGTAGGTAGACTTCACTTCGCCAGTCTCCTTGTCCTTGTTCTCAAATACAGGGAATGACATCACACCATTCTCCAGCTTTCCGAAGTAGCCATAGCCATACAGCGTGTCAAAGTCGTAGTTTGACAGATAGTATCCGCCTGTAGTAGAAATTGCATAGTCGTTGAAACCAACAGTCTGAGGCAGGATGTATACACCATCAGCCACTGTGGCATTCACCTCAATATTGGTTGGCTTATAGTCTGATGAATAACCCAACAGATCAGCAGCCTTTGCGAAGGCGTTAACGATGCGGTAAATACCTGGCTCGTCCTTGTTCTCCAGAATCTCTACCTCGTAGGTCTGAGGCTCGAATGTAGTCTTTGTTTCTGCATTGGAATAGAACATGGTGATAAGCAGATTGTCGCTCAGATAACCAGTACCGAGTGACTTCCAAGGATTAGAACCACCGCCAAAGTACTCGAACGGAGCAGCGGCCACGCTCTTCAACTCACCATCGACGATCACGGCAGATACAATCTGGAGCTTGCCGGTCAGACCCTCTGGCATGGGAACATAGATCTGGCTGCTTGCTGCAGTGACGCTTGCTTCGATGTCACCAGCCACGATGGCGTCAGCAACGGCATCGGGATCGGCATCGGCCTCCACAATGACAGATGAAATCTCTGCCACATCAGGACCAGCGGTTACCTGTGCAACAGCATAGGGGACATTAGCAACGTCGGTGAAGATTCCGCCATAGGTAATATCGAGACTATAGTCGGCACGTACATAACCATCGATGTACATATACTCATAATCTGCACCGAAAGAACCTGCGCTAACATAGTAAACTACCGGACAAGCCAGAATACCCTGCTCCTTGTCGAAGTAACCTGTAGGTGACGCTGTAGGATTGCCTTTTACAACGGTCTGATAGTAACAATAGTCAGACACTGTTACATTACCATAGGTGGCGTGTACATCAGCGAACTGCGGAGCGACGCTTACTATGCCTGTCTCTTCATCATAGTCCCAAATGATATCAACATCGCTACCCCAATGGGTCATCTTGAACTGATAGAGGTTGGGCTTGATCATGTTGTGACGATAGGTGAAACTCTGCTGATCATCACCTCCCCAGTAAACGACGTAAGTATAGACTGCTGTACCTGCTGAGTTCCACTTCTGCCAGGGACCCCAGTCGGTCACGCCTGCTGTGAAGGTGAACTCCTGGGTACCCCAAGAAGTGGCCTGGGCGTCGTCGGCAATCTTAATGGTCAGACTGTCATAACGGCCATACTCAATCTTGGCAGGGTCATAGCTGACAGGAATATTTGCCTCCTTCTCGCCAGCGTTGAAAGTAACGCTAGCAGGAATGGAGTACATTGGGTTGGCTGTCGACGATGTCAGATTGACAGTCAGAGAGCCGGAAGCATCTGCACGGCTGATGGGCACGTTGAAGCTTGTTCCCTCAGGGTCAATCTCAAACTGAGATTCCAACTGGTCGCTGAAGAATACCTGAGGTCCGGAAGCAGTTGCCCACTCGTACTTGTCGTCATCAGAGCAGGAAGCCAGTGTCAGGGCTGCCACTCCGAAGAGTCCGAGGAATAACTTATTTAATTTCATATTCTTTTCTGTTTATTCGTTAAACTACTTGCTGAATTATTTGGCAGGTGAATACTGACCAACAGGTGACGGACCTGTCACTTTCTGCGATGGGTCAGGATTGTTCCAACCCTGGAGAGCCTTGTTGTTGTTCAGCTCGGAGATAGGAATCACGAAGTTCCAGTTAGGCTTGATACCCTCGCAGTTGATCTTGAAGATGTTTGCAGGGGCATTGGTTCCCTCGTAGTTCTGCATCACACCGGGCTTCAGACGCTTAGCTGAAGGGAAGGCGTTACCCTCGCCCCAGAACTCGATTCGCATCTGAGTAAGAACCTCCAACTGGAAGTCACGCAGATTGCTTGTAGCCTTACAGTTGTAGTTCGGGTCACGATAGTTCTGCATGAAGTTGTTCAGCAGCTGTACACCACCGGCCAAATCGCCGGCAGCAGCCTTGGCCTCGGCCTCAATCAGCATCATTTCCTCAACACGCATGATGGGGCAGTCAGAAGCACCACCGGTAGCATAGTTCTCCCAGTCACCGCCCTTACAACGGAACTTCAGACCCAGGCAAGCAGGAGCATCCTCGATGTACTGACGATCGCGAACGGTCTTGTACTCGTAGTAATTGTACTTATCGGGGTGCAGGAAGGTTGTCTTACGGATATCAGACTTGCTCATCTTGTCGAAGAGCGACTTGTCCATAGAAGGACGTGTCAGTGAAGAGTAGCTCCAATCGGCCTCACCGCTCATCCAACCAGTGAAGTTGGCCAGGTTACGCATGTTCTCAGCATCATAGCTGATGTACCACATCCAAGCCTGGTTAGCTACGCAGAAACCAGAGGTGGGATCCTCCCACTGAGCTGCTGTTACAGGGCTTGCCTTGCTGGCGTCGATAGCCATACGGGCATACTTGGCTGCCTCGGCATATTGCTCGTCCCAAAGGAGTACCTTTGCGCGGATACCGTATGCTACAGCCAGATTGGGCAGGTGGCGGTCCTTCGGACTCCAGTCTGCCAGCAGTGCTTCAGCCTTGTCAAGGTCAGAGAGAATGAATTTTACCATCTCCTCGTGAGTCACACGGGGATTCGACTTCGCCTCCTCATTGGTGGTCTTCTCACTGACGATGGGCACTGTCAGACCCTTAACCTTACTAATATCGGTGTAGATATTCTCTACCGGCTCGAAGCAAACCATCAGCATGTAGTAGTCGAATGCACGCATAGCGTATGCGGCACCGGCCATACCCTTGATCTCTTTGCTTGTGCTCTCGCTCTCAATATCAACAACTGAGATCACATCGTTACAAGCCTTTACAAAACGGTAGAGTGTAAACCAAGGCAGATAAGCGAAATAACTCGTCTCACCTACGTTGGCAGCAAATGTGTTATAGTTACGATACCAGTCATAACCAGAGTTTGATCCAAGGGGATACATATCACCCAACAACTCGGTCTGGGCAATCATGAACAGAGGATAAGCCATATCAGTCTCATGAACCTGATCCTCGTAAACATAGTATCCCAATGACATCTGAGCGGGAATACCATTCAGAGAACCTTCAAGAGCGGCAGCAGACGCACCCACCTGTTCGGCAGTAGCTGTTCCGCCCTCGGGGAAGGTTTCTTCAATACAGCTTGTCAGCGAGAATACAGCTGACAGAGCCATCACAGTAAATATTTTATTTAATGTTTTCATAACTTTCTATCCTTTTCGTTTTAGAATGTAAGCGTGATACCACCAGAGATAGTGCGGATGGGAGAATAACGCGTAGCGTTCGTCATATCAGAGTAAGTCTGACGTGGGTCGAATCCCTTTCGCTTTGACCAGTAGAATACATTCTCAGCTGATACATAGACGCGCAGACTGTTGATCAGAGCTGCCTTGGTCCACTTGGCTGGGAAGGTATAACCGAGGTTGATATTCTGGATATTCAGATAGCTGGCGTCCGTCAGGAAGCGAGTAGAGCTAGCAGCTGTATAGAGATCATCAAACTGGAAACGGGGAATACCTGCATTAGGATTCGACGGAGTCCATGAGTCGTAAACATCTTTATGGAAGTTACGGCCAGCTGTACTGCTGTTAGGAGGCGTCATGAACGACTGATAGGTACCGTCGAACTGCTTACCACCGATCTGATAGGTGAAGTTGATGGCGAAGTCGAAGCCGTAAGCCTGCAGGCTTGTTCCGAATCCACCGAATACAGGAGCGATGGTCGTCTTGTCAACTACATAGTAGTCAGCATCGGCAAACACGTCTGTGGTCTCACGGTCAATCACCTTACGGCGAGAGAAATCGTCGTCATTCTGGCTATCCAACAGTCTGCCGTCGCGGCCATACCAGCTGTCTGCCATCACGGGATTACCATCTTTGTCAACCTGAGGCTCGCCGTTGACCACTACCTGGTGCTGCTCGTAGACATTCTTGTACCACAGAGACTTACCGGTCTCAGGATCAACACCGGCATAGTCCTTCAAATACCAAGAGTACATTGAGCAGTCCTCTGCGATGTAGAAGTTGCCGCTGTTGTAACCTTCGTAAGCCTTACCGTCGGTACCGTATACCACGTTGGTCTTCTTGTCGTCATCCAACTTGCTGATGCGGTTCTTCAGGGTTGATACGTTCAGACGAACATCCCAGTTGATGTTCTTGGTGTGCAGGATATTATAGTTCAACTCCAGTTCAACACCGGTGTTGTACAGGTCACCTACGTTGTCGTAGTAGCTTGAATAACCGTTAGAGGGAGCTACAGAGAATGAGTAGAGCATGTCGGTGGTCTTACGATAGAAGAAATCCAGACTACCACTCAGTTTCTTGAACAGCTGGAACTCAAAACCGGCATTGATGTTGGTATTGGTCTCCCAAGTGATATCCTTGGTACCCTTTTGCTTGAATGAGGTACTTACGTTACCACCAGAGTTGATGATACGGAACACGTCGCTATAGCGATAAGAGTTCAGAACATCGTCAGAGGCCACGATATTATCGTTACCCTGAGAACCGATAGAGAACTTCACCTTCAACTCGTCGATCCACTTGATGTTCTGCATGAACTTCTCCTTGTTCATCAGCCAAGCAGCACCAACAGACCAGAAGGTACCCCAGCGGTGATCAGGATGGAAACGTGAAGAAGCGTCGCGACGCAGAGAACCAGAGAAGAAGTACTTGGTGTCGTAGTCATACTGAATACGGCCGAAGTAACCCTCGTTGTTGTAGCGGGCCTTCATTGAAGATGCACCCTGACCATCGACAGCGGCACCACTCAGTTCCTTATTCTCCTGAGAGAACATCTTGTTCTTCTGAGCAACCAGCTCATAGTAGCGCTGATCGTAGTACTCGTGACCAAGCATGACGTTCAGGTTGTGAACATCCTTGATAGTGGTGGTGTAGTTCAACAGCTGCTGAAGGTTGTAGTCGTAACTGCGGGTGTGATATTTCTCAACAGTACCGCCAGTAGAATCGAACTGTCCGTAGTAGGGGTTGTAAACGTATGTACCACGTGTCTCATCGAGGTTGATCGTACCATTCAGGGTCAGTACGAGACCAGGATAGAATGTGAAGTCGGCAAAGGCGTGACCTGTATAGGCATTACCCTCGGCGTTGCGGGTGTTCAGACGGACGTCCTGAATAGGGTTAGCGTCCTGAATGAACGGACGGTCGTGACCGTTGTTCATGCCATCACCGTAGTCCATCATCTGGATGCCGTTAGAATCGAGCTTGATGCTACCGTCGGCATTGCGTACGTAAGCGGGATAGATCGGAGCCATCTGCTGGGTGAATGCAAAGATGTTACCAGTAGAAGTCTCGCTACCATTGTTACCCAGTGAGTTGTGATCGAAACGTGTATAGCTCATGTTCGTACCCACTTTCAGCCATTTCTTGGCCTGATAGTCAGCCTTCAGACGAGCTGTGAAACGCTGCATGTCACTCTTGCTGGTGATACCCTGGTTCTTCAGGTAACCTAATGAGATATAGGTGTTTGACTTTTCTGTAGAACCGGCAATAGAAACATTGTACTCCTGACGGTTGCCAGTACGGATACCTACATCCTCCCAGTCATCGGGCGTAATCAGGTAGTCACCCTCAACGCGGCCGATTGTAGCATTGGGATTCAACTTGCCGTTGCGACCGATGAGCATCTGACCCTCGGGATAGCTCCAGATATTGTAGCCCAGACCACCGCCAGCCTGCTCTCCGAACAGACCTGCATTGGTTGCCATCCAAGCTGAGTTGGCATCCATATTCTTGCCTGCGGGATCTCTGTAGTAATTGTACACTGCATCGTAGTGCTTCTCGAAGTAGGCTGCAGGATCAGTAATGATGTCATACTGCTGTAGGGCCTTTGAGTTCCAACCATATTTGGCATCGAAGGTGACAACTGCGTCGCCGCTCTTTGCCTTCTTGGTAGTGATCATCACAACACCGTTGGCACCACGGGCACCATAAAGAGCGTTAGAAGCAGCATCCTTCAATACGGTCATCGACTCTACATCGTTCGGGTTGATGTTGGCCATGTCACCGCTGTAGGGAGCACCGTCCACAATGATCAGTGGGTCCTTACCGGCGTTCAACGAACTGAAACCACGGATACGGATGGTGGGCGAGCCTGAAGGGCTACCTGTTGACTGAGTGAGCTGTACACCAGCCACGTTTCCTGCCAAAGCACCAGTTACACTGGTGGTCTGAGCAAGAGCGATCTCCTCAGAACCCACAGCCTTGGCAGCTCCGGTAAATGCCGATTTCTTGGCTGTACCGAAGGCTACGACGATCACCTCGTCGACCACCTTGGCATCGGTCTTCATAAACACGCGCATGCCATTCTTGGCTGTCACCGTCTGAGACTCCATGCCCAGATAGGTGATTTCCAACTGGGTCTTACCAGCTGGCAGAGTGACGGTAAACTTACCGTTCACGTCTGTGAGCAGACCTGTACTTGTGCCTACCACCTTGACGGCTGCACCGATAATCGGCTGTCCGTCTTCCTGTGAGAGCACAGTACCGGAAACTTTTGTCTGTGCCAGCGCACTACCCACGCAGAGCAAGAGGCTGACCAAAAACATCGTTAGTCTTTTTTCCATAAAATCTCTCTCTTTAGTTAATATTAAAATGTTTATTATAAATAATGTTTATGCGCATTGTGGCTGATTCATCCGCTTTTAGCTTGCAAAACTAAATATAAAATTCCTAAATGACGAATAAAATTGTAAAAAAATCACCTTTCTATGCAAAAATTAACATTTTGAAAGGGAAAAAACCGACTGATTGAGAATAATCAATAAAAAGTTTGGCGGTTCAGAATTTAGTTCGTACCTTTGCAGGGATGAAACAATTGAGGCTGCTGATTGTCGCGAGTGTACTGATGCTGCTGGTAGGGTGCCTGCAGGATAAGGTCGGAGGTGTCAGGATTTATTCTGAACCTAGTGTTGAGTTGTATTCGGTTCCGAACCAGGTCAGTATGTTCTTGTTTCATGCCAGCGGTCCGTGGACGGCTACCTGTCCAGAACCTTGGTTGCAGGTGATGAAGGAATCGGGTCCTGGGGGGACTGACACACTGAAAGTGGTGACCACGCAGAAGAATCTCACAGGTCAGGAGCGCAAGGTGCTTGTCACTTTGGTGGCTGATGGCGAGTTGCGAACGGTTGAGGTCACACAGCGGGATGAATATGCTGAGTTCGATCAGGAGGAATTCAGCGTGCCGGCAGAAGGCGGTATGATGGAAGTGACGTTCAAGACCAATGCGGCCGACAGTCTGCAACTCTATGTCACAGGCAGTCTGGCCCAATATCTGGAGGATACCCGCAAGAAAGATTCTACGGAAAACACGCGCGCTGACGAGCGCAAAGCGTATGAGGGCAATCTGAAGTGGTTGCGCGTGCTGCCTAATACCGACACCGTTGCCCGTAAAGGCTTTTTCTATTTAGCCATCGGTGTGGGCAATAACCGCCACGTCAGTCTCGACACCCTGAATTTTTATCAGGAGGCCTTCGTGCCTGATTCTCTGTTGTCGGAGAATCCGTAATTATGTTCTTCGCTGTTTGAAGAAATCCTGCATCAGTTGCCGGCATTCTTCTTCCAAGACGCCGCCAACGATGGTGGCTTTGGGATGCATGGCTTGTGGCGCATAGGCGTGATAGCCCCGTTTCTCGTCGAGACAGCCGTAGACAATGCGTGGGATCTGTGCCCAGCCGATGGCACCGGCACACATCACACAGGGTTCGACGGTGACGTAGAGGGTGCACTCCGTGAGATATTTCCCGCCTAAAAGGTTCGCGGCCGAGGTGATGGCCTGCATCTCAGCATGGGCCGTCACGTCGCAGAGGGTCTCCGTCAGGTTGTGGCTACGGGCGATGATGCGGTCTTTGCACACCACGACGGCACCGATGGGTATCTCGCCTTCTTTATAGGCCATACGGGCCTCGTCGAGCGCCCGCTGCATGTAGAATTCGTCTTTTTTCTGTTGTTCTTGTTCAATCATGGTGCAAAATTACAAAATATTTTGTATCTTTGCAAGCGGATTATGGATTTTAAGATTATTCATATCGAAGAGACCGATTCCACCAACCGCTGGCTGAGGGATTCCTCCAAACACTGGGGACGGTTCTTCCTGTTTGACCCGCTGTGCCGTCAGCGGAAGCAGTCAAACAAAAAAGAACCGTCCCCAAGTGTTTGCGTCGTGGCGGACTACCAGACGGCGGGGAAGGGCTGCGGGAGCAATTCGTGGGAGAGCGAAAGGGGTAAGAACCTGACGTTCTCGATGCTGATTCATCCGGAGAAGATACCTGCCAATGAACAGTTCCATATCACAGAAGTGGTTTCCGTTGCGCTCTGCGAGACACTGGAACCTTATATCAACAAGAAGGTAGAGATAAAATGGCCGAATGACATCTATGTGGGCGACAGGAAGATCTGTGGCATACTGATAGAAAACCGTCTGCAGGGCTCAACCATCAAGGATGCCATCATTGGTATCGGACTGAATGTGAACCAGCGCGTGTTTCTGAGCGATGCCCCCAATCCTGTGTCCTTGTATCAGCTGACAGGGCAGGAGACCAATCGCGATACATTGCTGAACCGTTTTCTCGAAGCTTTCGAACTGGGCTCTCAAAGTAACACAACTAGTATTGACTACAGGGAAAGGCTCTTTAGGAAAGGAAAAGAGGGGCTCTACGAGGATAAGACAGGCCGTTTTACTGCAAGGCTGACGGATGTGTTGTCCGATGGAAGACTCCAGCTTGTGGATAGCGAGGGGCAGACACGCATTTACGCTTTTAAGGAAGTTCAATTCATTATTTAATAATAAAAGGTAAGAAAGATGGCAAGATTTAAACGAATTCTATTGAAGCTGTCGGGCGAGAGCCTGATGGGTAAGCAGGGACACGGCATCGACCCTGAGCGTCTGGGCGACTATGCACGCCAGATCAAGGAAGTATCGGAGATGGGTGTCCAAATCGGTATTGTGATTGGTGGCGGTAACATTTTCCGTGGCCTGAGTGGTGCCAAGAAGGGTTTCGATCGTGTGAAGGGCGACCAGATGGGCATGTGCGCCACGGTGATCAACTCGTTGGCTCTGAGCAGCGCCCTCGATGCTGAAGGTGTGAAGAACAAGGTACTCACGGCCATCCGTATGGAGCCTATCGGTGAGTTCTACAGCAAATGGAAGGCTATCGAGGCAATGGAGGCCGGTTATGTGTGCATCTTCTCAGCAGGTACGGGGCAGCCTTATTTCACCACCGATACGGGCTCAAGTCTGCGTGGCGTGGAGATTGAGGCTGATGTGATGCTGAAGGGTACGCGTGTGGACGGCGTCTATACCGCTGATCCGGAGAAGGACCCCACAGCCACGAAGTTCGAGGAGATCTCGTATCAGGAGGTGCTCAATCGCGGTCTGAAGGTGATGGACCTTTCTGCAGTCTGCATGTGTCAGGACAATAACCTGCCGATCTACGTCTTCAATATGGACGTAGTCGGTAATCTGAAAAAGGTAATGAACGGTGAGCCTATCGGCACGCTGGTGCACCCTTAGTCCTCTTATACCTCTTCGAACTCGACGTATTCGCCGTCGTCGTGGCTGAAGATCTTCTTGTCTGCGTCGCGCTCGTCGATAATCGTTACACCACTGCTCGTCGTTGTTGTGCGGGTAGTGGTTTTTTCGGTCTGCTGCTCTTTCTGCTGAGTGGTTTGCTGACTTCTCTGCTGGCGCTTCTGCTGATGTGGCTGCTGGGAACCACTGTCTGCGCTCTTGAAATAGTCATCGCCAAAAGGATTTTTCTCTTTCTGCTCCTTGCGCTTTTGGTTCAATTCCCACTGGTCTTCAGCAGCCCTGCGAAGTTGGCGAAGGCTCTTATAGCTGAAATTAATGACTATCAATATAATGATGGCCAGGGCTATCAAACCGAAAATGATGAGTCCGATGATGAATTTAATCATGATAGGTTCTTAGTTTGTTTTAATTTTCTTGGTAGTGATAATGGATAGGATAACATACCATGCGATGATGGCTGCAAGACCGCTTACGCCCAAAAAGAGCAGTAGTGGTATGCACGAGAGGATAAAAATGTATTTGACCTCATTCCCCTTCCAGCCCCAGGTCTTGAACTTCAGGGCGAACATGGGTATTTCGGCAATGAGCAGATAGCAGCTGATGAAGGTGCCGAGAAGGATGAGGTAGGGGAGTTGAGCGTCGAGGGTCGAGAGTGGAGAGTCTGCTACCGCACTCCAGTTTTCCAAACCGACGATAAGCGAGCCCCAGAATAGCGCATTGGCAGGCGTGGGGAGTCCGATGAATCCTAATGCCTGGCGTTCGTCAAGGTTGAACTTCGCCAGTCTGAGGGCTGAGAATGCCGCCATGACGAAGGCGAGGAAGGGGACGAACAACAGATGGATGTGGAATGTGCAGAGGTAGTTGAACACGATAGCCGATGGCGCAAAACCAAAGGTGATATCGTCGGCCAGAGAGTCGAGTTCCTTTCCGATCGGGGAGGACACATGGAGCAATCGGGCAACCATGCCGTCGAAAAAGTCGAATACCGCACCAATCACGATGAAGAGCAAAGCCATCTGTGCATCGCCCATGAAGGCGAAATAGGTGGCGATGCAGCCTGAAATCAGATTACAGCACGTAATTGTATTAGGTATATGCTTCTTCATATCTCCTTCTCTCCTTACTCCTTCTCTCCTTCACTACTTCAACTTCGCAATGACTGTCTGGTCGCCTATGGTGGGCTGTCCCATGGTGACACAGGACTTGGCAGTAAGCGGCAGGAAAACATCCACACGCGAGCCGAGCTTGATAAAGCCCAGGTGCTCGTCAATATAGCACTCCTCACCTTCCTTGGCGTAAGTCACGATACGACGGGCCATGGCACCTGCGATCTGGCGCACCAGCACATCCTCGCCATCGGGCGTGGTAATCATGATGTCGGCATGCTCGTTCTCCTCGCTGGCCTTGGGAAGCCAGGCCTTGTGGTAATTGCCATTCTGATGGTGAACGAACTTCACCTTACCGTCGATGGGAAACCAGTTGGCATGTACATTCAGCGGACTCATAAAGATCGAGATCATCAGGCGCTTGTCGTGGAAATACTCGTTTTCCTCAGCCTCTTCCACCACCACGATCTTACCGTCGGCAGGTGCCACTACCAGTTTCTCCGTATCACCATTGTAATAGCGGATGGGGCAACGGTAGAAATTCAGGGCCATTAGCCAAGCTGCGCCAAAAACGATGATAAAGATCCAAAAAGGTATCGTGCTACTGAATGAATACCAGAGCAGATAAGCGATGGCGATGATGGCCAAAGCGCTCAAAGTGAGTTCGTGAGTACCCTCACGGTGAATCCTGATTTTCTTCAGTTTCTTGATTCGTTCTCCCATTATATAATTAGGTGTCTTTATGAATTTGTGTGCAAAGGTACAACTTTTTAACGTAAGTTACAAATTTTTCTGCCATTTCTTTTGGTATTCTCAATATTTAGCCGTATCTTTGCCATCTGCCAATAGGGCATTTTATTGGAATATATGGAAGATTTCATACATCTGCACGTACATACCTATTATTCAATCCTCGATGGACAGTCGAGTATCCAACGGCTTGTAGACAAGGCTGTTAAGGACGGCATGCGAGGCATGGCCATTACCGATCATGGTGACATGTTCGGTATCAAAGAATTTCACGACATATGCATCGGGGTGAACAAAAAACGTAAGCAGGAAGGCCTCGAACCGTTCAAACCTATCTTCGGTTGCGAAATGTATGTGGCTCGTCGTGGAGACAAGAGCCTGAAAGAGACAAAGGAAGACCTTGGCGGCTATCACCTCATTGTGCTGGCCAAGAATGCCAACGGCTATAAGAACCTCATCAAACTCGTCAGCAATTCCTGGGTCGACGGCTTCTACAACCGACCACGTACAGACCGAATGGAACTTGAGAAGTATCACGAGGACCTGATAGTCTGCTCTGCCTGTATCGCTGGGGAAGTGCCTGCGAAGATCCTGAAAGGCGATATTGCAGGTGCCCGCGAGGCCATCGAGTGGCACAAGCGCCTTTGGGGCGACGACTACTATCTGGAGTTGCAGCGCCACGAGGTGACCGACCCCATGCAAAGGGCAAACCGCGAGACTTTCCCCTTGCAGCAACAGGCGAATAAGGTACTCATCGAACTGGCTAAGGAATATGGTATCAAACTCATCTGTACCAACGATGCCCATTTCGTGGATAAGGAGAATGCTGAAGCTCACGACCATCTGCTTTGTCTCTCTACGGGTAAGGATCTCGACGACCCTACGCGTATGCTTTATTCCAAACAGGAGTGGTTTAAGACGCGTCAGGAGATGAACGATGTCTTCAGCGATGTGCCTGAGGCTTTGTCGAATACCCTTGAGATTCTGGATAAGGTGGAGGTATACAGCCTCGACCACGACCCCATCATGCCGTTCTTCCCCATACCTGAGGACTTCGGAACGGAGGCGGAGTGGCGGGAGAAGTTTACGGAACAGCAACTCTACGATGAGTTTACCAGTGATGAGAATGGTCAGAACCAGCTCTCTCCTGAAGACGGCGAGAAGAAAATCAAGAAACTGGGCGGCTACGACAAAATCTACCGCATCAAGTTCGAGGCCGACTATCTGGCAAAGCTCGCCTATGAAGGGGCGGATAAGCGATATGGCTCACCGCTTTCGAAAGAGGTCGAGGATCGTATACGATTCGAACTCCATATCATGAAGACGATGGGTTTCCCTGGCTACTTCCTCATCGTGCAGGACTTCATCAATTCCGCCCGTGACGAACTGGGCGTGATGGTGGGACCTGGACGTGGCTCCGCAGCGGGTAGCGTGGTGGCCTATTGCTTAGGTATCACGAAAATCGACCCATTGAAGTACGACCTGCTGTTTGAGCGTTTCCTCAACCCCGACCGTATCTCGCTCCCTGATATCGATACCGACTTCGACGACGACGGGCGCGGCAAGGTGCTGAAATGGGTGGAAGATAAGTACGGTCACGAGAACTGTGCCCATATCATTACCTATGCCACGATGGCCACAAAGAACTCTATCAAGGATGTGGCCCGTGTCGAGAAGTTGCCGTTGGCTGAATCGAATGCCCTGTGTAAGGCCATTCCTGATCGTCTGCCTGAGGTTGATGGCAAGACACCGAAGATGAACCTTACCAACGCCATCAAGGCCGTGCGCGAACTCCAGGAGGCTGAGGCTTCCAGTAATCCGCAGTTAGCTAATACTATCAAATATGCCAAGATGCTCGAGGGTACGGTGAGAGGTACGGGTATTCATGCCTGTGGCTTCATTATCTGTCGCGACCCTATCAGCGACCATGTACCGGTATCCACAGCCGACGATCCTGATTTCAAGGGCACCAAGACCAACTGTACGCAGTATGATGGTCATGTCATCGAGTCGACGGGACTCATCAAGATGGACTTCCTGGGGCTGAAGACCCTCTCGGAGTTGAAGGAGGCTTGTGCGAATATCAAACTTTCACAAGGCATCGACATCGACCTCGACAATATTCCCATCGACGATGCCAAGACCTATGAACTCTACCAACAGGGACGTACCGTGGGCACCTTCCAGTTTGAGTCGCAGGGCATGCAGAAATATCTGCGCGAACTCAAACCCACCGTGTTCGAGGATCTCATTGCTATGAACGCCCTCTACCGTCCGGGACCGATGAGTTATATCCCTCAGTTCATCCGTCGTAAGCATGGTGAAGAGCCGATTACCTACGATATTCCCATTATGGAGAAATATCTGAAGGATACTTATGGCATTACGGTCTATCAGGAGCAGGTGATGCTGCTGTCACGACTGTTGGCTGATTTTACCCGTGGTGAGAGCGATGCACTGCGTAAGGCCATGGGTAAGAAGAAAAAGGATATCGTAGATGCCATGAAACCCAAGTTCATCGAGGGGGGTAAGAAGAACGGTCACGATCCGAAAGTACTGGAAAAAATCTGGGCTGACTGGGAAGCCTTTGCTTCCTATGCTTTCAACAAGTCGCATGCGGCCTGCTATTCGTGGGTGGCTTATCAGACAGCTTACCTCAAGGCAAACTATCCTGCTGAGTTCATGGCTGCCATTATGAGCCGCCGTCGTGACCAGATTACGGAAATCACAAAACTCATGGATGAGTGTAAGTCGATGGGCATCGCCACCTTAGGACCAGATGTTAACGAGTCGTACGAGAAGTTTGGTGTGAACCATCATGGCGAAATCCGTTTCGGTCTGGGCGCCATCAAGGGTATGGGCGACTCAGCGGCCCTCGCTATCATCGAAGAGCGAGAGAAAAACGGCCCCTACAAGAGCATATACGACTTCGCGCAGCGCGTCAGTTTCTCATCTGTCAACCGTAAGGCTTACGAAAGTCTCGCGCTGAGTGGGGGCTTCGACAGCTTCGGCATTCGTCGTGAGGACTATTTTGCTACGAATGCAAAAGGGGAGATGTTCCTCGACACCCTCGTGCGCTATGGACAGACCTATCAGCAGGAGAAGGCTGAGCAGCAGAACTCGCTTTTCGGCATGTTTGGCGATGGCGTGGAGATAGCACAGCCACCTGTGCCTAAGAACGATGTGCGCTGGAGCGATATCGAACGCCTGAACAAGGAGCGAGATCTGGTGGGCATCTATCTCTCTGCCCATCCGCTCAACGAGTTCAAAATCGTAATCGACAACTTGTGCAACATCAGTTGTGCGGAACTCACGGATATTGGCAGCGTGACTGATCGCGACGATGTGGCATTGGGCGGTATCGTCACAGCTGTACGTACAGGATTCACCAAGAATGGAAAACCATTTGGTATCGTCACCCTTGAAGATTTCGACGGCTCTGGCGAGTTGCCGCTCTTCGGCGAGAACTGGGGACAGTACAGTGGTATGTTCTCCATCGGGGCCTCCGTTTATGTGGTGGGCAAGATACGTCCCCGCTTCCAGTACAACAACGATGGCCCTAAGGAGTTAAAGGTGAACCGTGTGGAATACCTGCAGACGGTGAAGGAGAATGCCATCGACCGCATTACCATCTCGATTATTACCGACCGGGAGGTGCTTGACGAGCAGATTGTGGCAGAACTCAACGAATTGATTGCTGAGAACCCCGGCAAGACAAAACTGTTCTTCCAGCTACGCGACTCCTTAGGCAAAAACCACGTGTTGCTGCGGTCTCCTAATAGGGGCGTGGATGTGCGACACACACTCATCGACTACATCGAGAGTCATCCCAATGTCATGGATTATAAGATTAATTAATATTTAGTATAAACTTTTTAAAGCGAATTATTATGGAAGTAACAATCACAAGTGAGAATTTCGAGACTTACAAAAATGGCGACAAACCATTGGTAATTGATTTCTGGGCTACATGGTGCGGACCATGCCGCGTCGTTGCCCCTATCATCGAGAAAATGGCTCAGAAGTACGGCGACCGTATTGTCGTAGGCAAGTGCGATGTTGAGGAAAACGAAGATCTGACGCTTCAATATAACATCCGCAACATCCCGACAATTCTTTTCTTCAAAGATGGACAGGTTTTCGACAAACTGGTCGGCGCCCAGAAGGAAGCTGCAGTTGAGGAGAAATTCCTGAAATTCCTGTAAGTGATGGCAAGTATCGAAGAAGAACTCCGCCTTGACGACGAGGAGAATAAACGCGAACTGGCGTTTATTCGTGAACGCATCCCGTTTGATGCAGAAGAACATTACAGCGATAGTTCTATCCTGTATATGTTGGACTTGATTGTAGACTATTACTACACAAGTGGCATTCTGGAGAGCGAAGAAGAGGAGGTCGACATCGACCTTCAGGCGGTGACCGACTATGTCATTCAAAGGGCTAAGGAGGACGGTGTCAACAACCTCAAACCGGAATTTGTGTTCTTCATCGTACAGACCGACCTGGACTTTCAGGAACAGAACCTTTAGAAGAGGATGGCTCGTGAGCCGTCCTCTTTTTCTTGGATGCTCACTTTCACGGCATCCGAAGGCAATACTTCCTCTATCAGTTCCGGCCACTCTATCAGACAAAGCTCGCCTGAATAGAAATAATCCTCGAACCCCATGTCGTAGACTTCCTCCAACTTCTTGATGCGGTAGAAGTCGAAGTGGTAGATAGGGCTGCCTTGAGCTGTGTATTCATTGACAATGGCGAAAGTGGGCGAGGTGATGACGTCGTCGACGCCCAACGCCTCGCAGATGGCCTTGATAAACGTGGTCTTGCCGGCTCCTATATGGCCGTAGAAAGCAAACACAGTATGGTCGCCCATGTTTTCGATAAATGTCCGCGCAGCCTCGTTGAGATGCGCTAAGTCTTGTATCTGTATTTCCATAATCTATCTCTTTTTTCCTGTCATTGTCATTAGGGGGATAATCATCTCTTCCATCGAGATCCCTCCATGCTGGAAGGTGTCGCGATAGTAGCTCACGTAGTAGTTGTAGTTGTTGGGGTAGGCCAGGAAGGCATCCCCTGTCGCAAACACATACGTCGTTGAGAGGTTGGGCGCTGGCAGTTGCGCCTTCTGCGGTTCACGGATGGTAAACAGGCTCTTGTCGTCGTAACTCAGGTTCTTGCCCAACTTATAGCGTAGGTTCGTATTTGTGTTCCTGTCGCCAACAATCTTCACGGGTTGCGTACAGCGGATACTGCCATGATCGGTGGTCACAATCACCTTGCAGTCCTCCTGTGCCAGCTGTCGGAAAAAATCGGCTATCACAGAGTGGCGGAACCAGGAGAGAGTGATTGAGCGATAGGCACTCTCGTTGTTGGCCAACTCGCGAACCATCTTAGATTCCGTACGGGCGTGACTCAGCATGTCGATGAAATTGAATACCACCACGTTCAGATCATTCTTCCCGAGGTTCGCCATCTGCTGCATCAGCTTGTCGGCATCGGAAGAATTGTTCACCTTATGATACGAGAAAGTGTTCTTCTTACGATAACGGTCGAACTGTGTCTGAATAAGCGGGGCTTCGTTCAGGTTCTTGCCTTCTTCTTCATCCTCATCCACCCAGAGGTCGGGAAACATCTGGGCAATCTTGTTGGGCATCAAACCTGAGAAAATGGCGTTGCGGGCATATTGCGTAGCGGTGGGAAGAATGCTGAAATAGAGGTCTTCCTCGATGTCAAACTGCTTGTTGAGTTCCTGGGCCAACATACGCCACTGGTCGTAGCGGAAATTGTCGAGTACCACCAGGAATACTTTCTTGCCTTCGCTCAATAGAGGGAAAACCTTGCTCTTGAATACTTCGGGGGAGAGCACAGGACGGTCGCCAGTTGGCTTGGTGGGATCGAGAGAGGCAACCCAGTCCAGATAGTTCTTCTTGACGAACTTTGCGAAACCTAGGTTTGCCTCCTCCTTCTGCATACGGAGCATATCGGTCATGTTACTGTCTGTCGAGCTCAGCTCTAACTCCCAGTGCACGAGCTTCTTATATACCTCTACCCAGTCCTGCCAGGTTCTGCAGTCCATAATCTGCATGGCTATCTGCTGGAACTGCTGCTGATACTGTGTCTGCGTTACCTCCGTCTCGATTTCCTCACGGTGGATGTTTTTCTTCAGCGTCAGCAGAATCTGGTTGGGATTCACGGGTTTGATCAGGTAGTCGGCAATCTTCTGGCCGATGGCCTGGTTCATGATATCTTCCTCCTCACTCTTGGTCACCATCACCACGGGCAGCGTGGGGTGTATCTCCTTGATGCGCTGCAAGGTCTCAAGACCACTGAGACCCGGCATCTGCTCATCGAGCAACACAAGGTCGAAATGGTGCTCACGACAGAGGTCGATGGCATCGGTGCCGTTGCTCACCGTCATCACGTCATAACCCTTACTTTCAAGAAACAAGCGCTGCGCCCGCAACTGCTCGATTTCATCATCCACCCACAATAAATAGCCGTTGATCATATCTCTTACATCTTACATCTCACATTTCACATCACCAGAAGTCTTCGTCGAAGTCGAAGTCCTTGGCCTTCTTCTGTTTCTTCTTGTTCTGAGGCGCATCTTCTTCTTCCTCATCCTCGTCATCTGTCGTGCCAGACTTTGGCGTAGGAATATCCTCAGGATCCACCGCTTCGATGTCTTCCGGACGGATGAGCAGTTTGTCGCTACTCGTCTTCATAGGCACGAAGATATCCTCATAAAACTGTTCGTAGTCGTCGTAACTGAACTGTATGCCCAGCAACGGAAGGTTCACCTCGCTGATGATGAGGCTGCGACAGCTCGCAATCTTCTCAGCCATCACCTCGTTGGCATACAACTGCCGGGCGTATTGCAGAGCCTCGTCATAATTCTGGAATCCGCTGATGAGCATGCGCTGAAGCCCGTTGTCCTCGTCGGTGGAAATTTCGAAGTTGCGTACCAGGAAGTTGGTGAAATTATAGCGTGCCATCTCAAACAGCAGCTGATTCTGATTCACACTGTCTGGCTCGTAGGCGAGGATGAAGACGAACCGTTGGTTGGGGTCGGCACTCAGCGTGTCGGCTTTCGTCGAGTCTGCCGTGAGGGTGATATCACGACGCGACCACACATCGCCGATGTCGAACTTACCACCATGCAGCCTGCGACCTTCCTGCACGCCTTTCACAATCATACCTGCCATCTCGGCCACCTCGCTCTTGGGGTGTTTTTCCACCACTTCCTTCAGTCGTTCCAGACAACCGTTGGCGTCGCCGTTGTTCAACCGGCTCAGACCGTCGATGAAGATGAACTTCGCGCGGTGCTCACCCATGGGGAATCTGTCGGCTGAGATGCGGGCATTACCGGCCACATCACCAAACTTGTCGTCCTTGAAGGCCTGATAGGTGGCTGCATAGAGAGAGTCCTCAATATGGGTGCCGAAACGGGCATTGTCAGCATAATAGGGGTCGGAGAGCAGGGTGGTCCACTCGCTCTCAGGATGCTCGGCTTTCAGATGGCTCAGACAGGCTTCTGCCGTATCATGACGCCCTAAGCGCGAGTAGAGCAGGAAGAGGTGATACCACGCATCGTCGAGCTGCTCGTATTGGGGATAGTCTTTGGTCAGACGCAACAGTTGTTTCTCGCTGAGTTTCAGGTTGTCGAGACGGTCCTTGAAGATGATACCCGACTGCAACAACGCCTCCTGGATGATGGCGTGGCTCGTTGCCTTCTGATCTTCGCTGAAAGGAATCTGTGCCAGGTAGAATTCACGGTTGTGGGGATCGTTGGCCAGGGTGTCAGTAGTAGCCTTCTCGCCCTTGATGCTGTCGCTGGAAACAGTACCCTGCGCGGTCAGAGAGTCGGATAACGCGGCGTCTTCAGCGGTGTCGGAATGCTCAGCAGTCTCGCTATTTTGGTTGAGGTTCACTACCGTCTGGTTCAGTCGCTGCCAATTGTCGGCATTCTGGCGCTGGCCCCACTGGCGCTGGAAAGTGGTCTTTCCCTGACTCACAGCGGTGGGGTTATAGAAATACCACTGTCCGCCGCTCTGCGCTTGGGTGGTTGGACGCGTCGGCTGGTTGACGTTACCGCGCTGTCCCACAGCCTGGTTCTTCTGCAACTGACGCTCTGCCTCTGCCATCTGCTCTGCCTCACGGGCCTCTTTCTCCTTACGCTTCAGCTCCTTGATCACACGGTCGATGGCATCTAGACGTTGCGCCTCGGGCATATCAGCCAGGGCGAGGAGCGAGTCCTGTAGATGAATGGCATCGGTATGGGGTACGAGCTCGTCGAGCACCTTCGAGCGTTCCGACAGCTCTTGATAGTCCTTACGGTCCTTGTCCAAAAGACCAATGGCCTCACCATAGCAGCGCTGAGCATCGTTGTATTTCTCCAACTGCCAGTAGAGATTGCCCAATGTGAGCAGCAGTACACCTTTCTCGATGCCGTTGCGGGTAGCCTTTTCATTACCCTTCTCATAGGCAGCGATGGCATTCAGCGTGTCTTTCTGCATCAGGTGGATATTACCCATGGCGTAATACACCTGGTCGAGATAATCCTTGTTGTTATCGTTGGATGCCATGCGTTTCAGACGACTGATCATCGCTTTGGCATTACCTTTGGCCATCACCTCTGTCTGGGCGATGCGGGCATTGAATTCCAGTTCGTACGAGGGATGACAACCGATGGCCTTGGCGAAGGCGTGCTCCGCCTCCACACGGTTGCCCAGCTCCTGCTGTATCTGACCCATGAGAAACCACTCGCGGGCTTTCTGCTGGTGACGACGCTCGTGCTTGATCACCTTGCGCAGATAGGGCACGGCCTTCTGGTAGTCCTTCGTGCGAATATAGTAGTCGGCGTAGGTGTAGTCCCAGTCCTTAACGGTACGGAAGTGCATCGAGTCGCGACTCATGTTGCGAATCACGTCCTCGGCATCGTAGAGCCAGTCGAGTTCGGTATAGCATTTCGCGAGCCACGCCTTAGCCATTCCACTCTGCATGGGCTGTGTCTGGTAGAGACGTATCATATAGCTGAAGGTGGCTGCAGCCTCGTCGAAGACTCCCTTCTGGAACTGCGACTTACCCAGCAGCATCCACGCCTTCCACAGAAAGGGATTGTATTCCTTGCGCCCAAGCCATTCCTTGTCTTTGTCGGTCTTCTTTTTGCCGCCTTTCCATTCGGGCTTGGCCTTGATGCTGTGACGACGGATGTCCTTTTCGGCCTTCTCGATGGCACGGTCGTATTGCCCGCTGCCTAGCGAGCGGCTGTCTTTGTTACCCACCATGTAGAGGGGAATCTGTTCGGTGAAATTGTCCTTGTTGCCCTTCTCCTTCTCCAGATTACCGTCGATGAAGGCCTGCTTGCCGTTGTAATAGATGTTGTAACGGGCATTGAAACTGTGCCACCAGCGGGTGCCTGCCGTGTTCTTCTGCGTAGAACAGCCGGCCATCGTCAACAAAACGATGGCGCCTATGGTCCATATATGGGCAAATTTGCGCATCCTATAATTAAACCTCTTTAGAGGTTGTTTTATTGTGTGATGCAGCGTCTTTTTGTCGTTTTTCCTCTAAAAGGCAGTGAATTTTGCAGTCTCCCTCATGGGCAGCGGTGCAGCTCGAGCAGTCGTGGCTCACAGCAATGGTGTCGTCGCCCTTGTCAAAATGATTGGCAATCCAGGCGAAAATGCCCAGACCTACAATCATCCCGATACACACCAACGTAAACGTCATTAATCTTTGGTTTTTACTTCTATCTCGAAACCGGCTTCTTGCAGACTCTGCCAGAAGTGCGGATACGACTTTGTTACAACCTGCGGGTCGTTGATAATCAGACTGCCGGCCTTCATGGCGAAGGGGGCAAACGAGAGGGCCATGCGGTGGTCGTTGTAGGTGTCGATGCCTTCCTCCAGCGAGGGCTCGCAGCGCTCGCCGTCCCAGAAGAGCTCGCAGTCGTTTCGGTCGTGGAGCACGTAGCCCAGTTTCCGCATCTCGCGCTTCATGGCCTCGATACGGTCGGTCTCCTTAATCTTCAGTGTGGCCAACCCCCTGAAGTGGAAAGGAATGTCGAGGGCGGCACAGGTCACAATCACCGTCTGAGCCAAATCGGGGGAGTTCACGAAGTCATATTCCATCTTGGGCACCTTGCGGCCATTGCATTTCAGTGTCACGGTCTGAGGCTTGCCCGAACTCTTCGACTGGAAGGTGGTCTTCACACCCAGCACGCTGAAGATATATCTTACCACCGAGTCGCCCTGCTTCGAACCGTCCATCAGCCCGTTGAGTGTCACCTGAGCCTCACGGGCGCCACTCAGGGCGAGTATCTCATACCAGTAGCTGGCACCGCTCCAGTCGTTCTCTATCACGTAGTCGCGGTCCACATAGGGCTTGGGCTTCACGGTGATGGTGTCGTTGGCCGTCCATTCGGCATCGGCGCCGTATTCGCGCATCATCCATAGTGTCAGGTCGATGTAGGGCCTTGAGATGATGTCGCCCGTCAACTTCAGTTCGAGACCCTTTTTAAGCACAGGGCCGATCATCAGAAGGGCCGAGATGTATTGCGAGCTTACGCTACCTTCGATTTCGAGTTCTCCGCCCTCGATGGCCTGTCCGGTGATGCGGAGTGGGGGATAGCCCTCCTGGCCCACATAGGTGATGTTGGCACCCAGTTTGCGCAGAGCGTCAACCAGTATGCCGATGGGACGCTGCTTCATACGGGCTGTTCCCGTCAGCACGTGCGCCCCCTGCATCACACTCAGATAGGCCGTCATAAAGCGCATGGCGGTACCTGCGGCCTTGATGTCGATCTCTTCCGGCATATCGCGCAGAGCATGGAGAATCACCTTCGTGTCGTCACAGTCGGAAAGGTTTTCTGGCATCTGTTTACCACCGCTGAGCGCATAGATGATCAGGGCACGGTTAGAAATGCTCTTCGAGGCTGGCAGACTCACCATCGTGTGTTGCAGTTTGGGAGCCTTGATAAGATATTGTGTCATTTTTATGTTCTAGTCTTGATTTCGGGGTGCAAAGGTACACATTTTTATCAGTATAAGCAAATCTGAAACAAAAAAATACGCATGAAAATGAAAAAAGTGGCCGGAAAATTTGGTCAAACGGAAAATTGTGTGTACTTTTGCACCCGCATTTCGGCCAAAGGGTCGGTGCTAAGCTTTAAAAGGGATCGGGATTTAGCGCAGTTGGTAGCGCACACGTCTGGGGGGCGCGAGGTCGCTGGTTCGAGTCCAGTAATCCCGACAATCGCGAGAGTTAAGGTGTTGATTATCAGCGCCTTAACTTTTTTAATACCCAGATTTGCACAACACTTGCACAACATCTCCTTTGCCCGATCATACGAATCCCCTTTATATACGGAATGTACGCATAGTTCAGAAACCGTTTTGTGTAATATCGTGTAAAGTCGGTATTTACATTCGTTAACGGTGTTTTTGCATTTGTTTACATGCATTTTGT
>JAEEGG010001557.1_pt1 | contig 61611 bp, 33 predicted proteins | sample 9134161 | NCBI WGS metagenome assembly JAEEGG01 (sample SAMN16246543, study PRJNA631951) | gut metagenome | biome: gut microbiome; feature: rumen; material: CR-attached | host: Bos | place: Iran: Karaj | collected 2018-10
TTTCTTCGACGCGTGGTATGAGCGTGACCTGACGGACCTGGTGCGCCGCGACCGCAATCACCCCAGCGTCATTCTCTGGAGCATTGCCAACGAGATCTCCGAACAGGGTGGCCGCACCCCGGAGGCCAATGAGGCCAACCGGGCCCTCGCCCGCCACATCGCCGACGTCATCCGGGCCCAGGACGCCACCCGCGCCATCACCTGCGGCGGACACCAGCTCTCCAGCACCAATAATCTCTACACGAGCGGTGCGCTGGATGTCATCGGACTCAACTACCGCCCCCACGGCTACGACTCGCTGCGCGTGTGGTTCCCGGGCATGCCCATCGTGGCCTCCGAGACCGTTTCCGCCCAGAACAGCCGCGGCATCTACTACCAGCCCTCCACGGGCATCCGGATCGCCGGCTGGTCGCCCTTCGCCGGGGTTCCCCGGCCGAGCGAGGAGGAGATGAAGGGCACGATTCCCAACCAGTGCACCGCCTACGACAACTGCCGTTCGGTCTGGAGCGTGACCGACACGCACCAGAACGCTTGGATCCCCGTGCGGGACCGCGACTACGTGGCCGGCACCTTCGTCTGGACCGGCTTCGACTACCTGGGCGAGCCCACCGCCTTCGGCTGGCCGTCCCGCAGTTCGTATTTCGGCTTCGTGGACCTGGCGGGCTTCCCCAAAGATCCTTACTACATGTACCAGTCCGAGTGGACGCAGGAAACGATGATCCACCTGCTGCCCCACTGGAACTGGACGCCCGGCGAGAAAATCGATGTCTGGGTCTATTACAACAACGCCGACGAGGTGGAACTCTTCCTCAATGGCAAGTCCCTGGGCCGCAGCGCCAAGACCCTTGACCGCCTGCACGCTTTCTGGCCGGAAGTCCGCTTCGAGGCCGGGAAGATCGAGGCCGTCTCCTACAAGAACGGGGTAGAAGTGGCCCGCGACGTGCGTGAGACCGCCGGTCCGGCGGCCGCCCTGCGGCTCACCCCCGACCGGAGCCGGATTGCCGCCGACGGCTACGACCTCAGCTATATCACCGTGGAGGCCGTGGACGAGGCCGGGCGGCCCGTCCCGACCGCCGACCTGATGTTGAACTTCCGCGTGGAAGGCGCGGGCGAACTCTTCGGCGTGGACAACGGCAACGCCGCCGACATCCTCTGCCTGAAGGGTTCGCAGAAAGCCCTCTTCAGCGGCAAGGCCCTCGCCGTCGTGCGTTCCTTCCGCGGACAGAAAGGCAAGGCCACCCTGACCGTCTCCAGCGAAGTCGGAGATGCCTCCGTCGACATCACCATCCGATAAAGCCTGCCGATGAACAAGAGAGCCCTCGCCCTCCTGCCGGCCCTGCTCCTGCTCGGAGCCGTGGCCGCCGCCCAGACCGTCTATGAGATCGCCGCCCCCGCGCAACCAATGTCTGTGCGCGAGGGGCACCTGAACCTCGGCGGGAGTTCCCCGTCGGGGGGCAGCGTCTCCGTCAACAGTTTCTATATGTCCATCGACGGCAAGCCGGTGCTGCCCGTGCTCGGGGAGTTCCACTATTGCCGCTATCCCCGCGAGCAGTGGGAGGAGCAGCTGCGCAAGATGAAAGCCGGCGGGGTTACGGTCGTGCCGACCTATGTCTTCTGGAATGTCCACGAGGAGCAGGAAGGCCAATTCGACTGGAGCGGCAACAAGGACCTGCGCGCCTTCGTGGAACTCTGTGGGAAACTGGGCCTGTGGAGCATCGTGCGCATCGGCCCCTTCGACCACGGGGAGATGCGCAACGGCGGCCTGCCGGACTGGCTCTTCACCAAGCCCCTGGAGGTCCGTTCCAACGATGTAAACTACCTGCACTACACCGGCCTGCTCTATGACCAGATCGCCGCGCAGATCCGGGGCTTGTACTACCGCGACGGGGGCCCGATCATCGGCATCCAGGTCGAGAACGAACACCAGCACTCGGCCGCCAGCTGGGCGCTGCGCTATCCCCTCGAGGAGGGGGATCTGACCACCGCCACCTACGACGCCTCCATCACGATGGTCGGCGTGAGCGTGCAGGACAAGCAGATTACCACTGCCGAACTCGGCGACCTGCACATGCGGACCCTGCTGCAGATGGCCAAAGACCGGGGCATGATCGCCCCGATCTACACCGCCACGGGCTGGGGCAATGCGGCCGTGCTCGGCTATGACGGCATCCCCGTCACGGCCGGCTATCCCTATCCGGTCTGGGGCGATCCCGGGGCCAAGAGCGAGTTCTGCCTCTTCAAGGATCTCCACAAACAGCCGGACTATGCCCCGGTACGCTATAACCCGGAGGACTATCCCTCTTTCAGCGTGGAGATGGGGGCCGGCATCCAGATCATCTACGACAAGCGCCCGGTGATCGATCCCAAGGGCGCGGAGGCGATGATCGTGCGCTGCCTGGGCAGCGGGGCCAATGCCATCGGCTACTATATGTACCAGGGCGGCACGTCTCCGCTGAATCGGGCCGGGACGGATTTCCTGAGCGACGCCAACCCCAAGGTAAGCTACGATTTCCAGGCGCCGCTCGGGGAATACGGCCTCGAGAAGCCGGTCTATCGCAAACTGCGGCTGCTGCACGCTTTCCTCGCCGACTTCGGCGGGCGCCTCGCTCCGATGGAGACCGTCCTGCCGGAAGGCTGGGAGCGCCTGACCCCGGAGGATCGCGATGCGCTGCGCTTCGCCCTGCGCACGGACGGGGAGAGCGGTTTCCTGTTCCTGGTCAATTTCCAGGATCACGATGACGGCCGCCACGCCCAGCGCGCCCGGGTTGACATTAAACTGGGCGGCCGTACCCTCCGCGTGCCCGTCGAGCTCGCGAAGGACGCTGCGGCCATCCTCCCGCTGAATTTCCGGATGGGCAGCGCCGTGCTGGAATATGCCACCGCACAGCCCCTGATGCAGCTGGGGAACCAGTATTTCTTCTTTGCCCCCGAAGGGATGCCGACCGAATACTGCTTCGCCGGAGGCCGCCGTTTCCGTCCGGTCCCGGGCTTGGGCAGCACCTTCAAGTATAAAGGCATCCGCGTGACCACCCTCACACGGGAGCAGGCCGAGCAGGCGCTCAAGATCGGCGACAAGATCCTCTTCACGGATGCGACCGTGGTGCCGGAGGATGACGCTCGCGTGACGCTTCTTTCGCTGGGTGAGCCCCGGTTCCGCTACACCGTCTTCGCCGACGGGAAGCCCAGTACCCACGAGGCTTCCGTACCGGCCGTCAGCCCGCGTTTCGAGACGAAGAAAGTGGGGGCCCGCCGCCTGACGGTGGACTTCAAAGAGGCCCCTTCCGGTTCCGTGCAGGAGTATTTCCTCCGGCTGGATTATACCGGGGACGTGGCCATCGGTTTCCTGCAGAACCGCGTCGTTGCGGACAACCTCTGGCAGGGCGGGGACTGGCTCATCGGCCTGAACCGCTTCCGGGCCGGGATGCAGCAGGAGCCGCTGGGCTTCTATTTCCGGCCGCTCAGCGCCCGGGCGCCGTTCCTGGGGACACTTCCGCCCGAGGTCATACCCGACCTTTCCGGGGGTCCGGTGCTGGACATCCGGGAGGTTAAAATCGTCCCGCAATACAAATTGACCGTGACATTTTAGTCATTTTTTGCATCTTTGTGGTATATAATAGCACTAGCAATATACACCCGTCCCGACTATGACGGACCGCAGAAATAGTACGTGTCTTATCTATAGAAAACCCGGGCCGATCGGTCCGGGTTTTCTTTTTGTCGTCAGCGCTCCCGTCCTATCGGGCGGAGGTGGATGGTGTTGGTGTAGCCGTCGGGGAGGGTGATGGCGGGCTTCATCCAGTTGCCGATGCCCAGGGTGGGGTAGTTCCAGAGGTTGTTGATGATCATCGTCACGGGTCCGTCGGGGGTGGAGGATTCCAGCCGGATGGCATCCGTCTCCTCGGAGAGGGCCTCGATGCCAGCGGCCCTGCCGAACCATACGCTAGCCGTCCGGAAATACTCCTTGCTCGAACGGAAATCATTGGTGGAAGCCTCCTGCCGGGACGGATTGCTGATGGACCAGTGCATATCGTTCCAATAATGATCGGTCTCCCAGTCCTTCCAGGCCGAAGCCCCCTCCGGCGCGTGTCGCAAGGCCGTGCCCCGCTCCCGCCCGATATGATCCTCGGGATACACGCTCCACAAGCCCCGCCGCTCCCAGCACAACCGCTCCGCCGCGGGAGCCAGGGTGAACTTCACCCCCACCTCGCTGAAACCGCCGACATCCGTCCCGTTCCAGGGCAGGATGATGCTGTCCGGCGCAGGGTGCGGCAGGCGCTTCACGGTGTACTGCACGCTCATCATCCCTTCGCCATCAATGCGGAGGCGGAAAAAGACCGGGATGGGCGAATAGATGGCGTCGATGTCGATGACGGCCTCGTTCCCTTCCAGGTAGATGCGGCTCGATTGCGGCCAATACTCCCCGACATCGATCCCGGAACGCAGCAATTGCAGGTGCGGCCCGCCCGTGAGCAGGGTCTCGCCCTTATAGACGAACGAAGTGATCTGTCCCGCATATTTGTTGTAGCGCAACTCGAAATCACGTCCGCGGATCACGGCCTGCCGTGCATCCTGCTCCAGGCTCGGCGCAAAGGATGCGGGGGCGGGGAGGCGGAAGGGCTCCGCGCCGACGCAGAGGCGGTATTCATCCACCTGCACCCCGCGCGGATCCGTGAAACTGAGTTCCAGGGTATCACTCGGATGCAGATCTTTCGCCGGGATGCGGAGCAGCCCCGTGCCGCGGGGCGGCGCCGCGGGCCCGCGCAGGCTCCCGCCCCCGGCGGAAGTCTTCCACCGGATGCTCAGCTCGGAAAGGTCGGTGTGGCAGAAGCGGTTCTCCACTTCCACCACGAGCGGCTCGCCCGGTGCCGGCAGGTCGTAGTCGCGCCGTGCGATGCGCACGGGCGAATAGGCCTTGCGCAAGTGCCAGATCTCGGGGGTGTTCTCCGGCAGGTAGCGGTACAGGCCGAACTGGTCCAGGCCCAGCGAGCCGTCGGTCGTCCAGACCCGCTCCCAGGCCTCCCGGATACTTTCTCCCCAGAAATTGCGCACCCCCGGATCGCGGATCAGCTCGTCCGTGGAGATGCACACGTGGGTGGCTTCGTCCACCAGCACCGGCATCACGGGCCGCTGCGGGCGCGCCTGCACCAGCGAAGGGGAATGCCAGACGGATACGCCGTAGTCGGCAAGGTCCGCCCCGCCGGCGGCGTAATGATAGCTGTAGATATCGTAGGGGAGTTCCTCGTCCGGGCCGATGCGGTTAGCCCAGCTGAACATCGTGGGCCGCTGCGGATCCTCGGCCTTGATATACTTATGCGCGGCGAGCACATTGGGCCCGTGGAAAGACTCGTTGCCCAGGCCCCACATTACCACCGAGGGGTGATTCCAGTCGCGCTCGAGCTTTTCTTCCATCAGCGCAAGCCACTGCCCCGCGTACTGCGGATCCACCTCCGCCCCGAACTTGGCGAAGTCCACCGCATTCTCGTCCAGCACATACAGGCCCAGAGCATCTGACTGCTCCAGATACCTTTCCGTGACCCATTTCTGCCGGGTGTGGTTGACATTGAGCGCCCGCAGCCGCTCGGGCGAATCACCGCCCCAGAAGCCGCGGAACTTGACCTCCCGTCCGTTGACGAACATCCGCTCGCCCCGGAGTTCGACCTCGCGGAAGCCATAGGGCTGCGTGAGGGTCTCGGTCAGCTTGCCTTTGCTATCCAACAGGTTGAGGGTCAGATCATAAAGGTTCGGATGCTCGGCATCCCAGGGGCGGGGCCCCTTCACCTTGACCTTGTATTTGAATTCCTCCAGGCCTTCGGGCAGGCGGACGGTCGCGGGGGAGAGGGACAGTTTCCGGCCGTCCGGCCCCGTGGCGCTCAGGCGCAGGCTTCCGCCTCCGCTTTTCGATACCTTCACCCAGACCTCCAACTCCGCGTCGCGGTAGGCCGTATCGAAGTCGGTGGTGAAGCGCACGCGCTGCAGGTACTGCTCCGGCACGGCGAAGAGTCGGGCCTCCCGGATGGCGGGCTGGAAGCGCACGAAAGCGCCCAGGCCCTCGCTCCGCTCCAGCCGGACGCTGACCAGGGCCTCCTGCCCCGGGGTCACGAAAGGCGTGATGTCCGCCGTCCAGGCGCCGCAGGCGCCCCAGTAATCCCGCACGAAACGGCCGTTCACCTCCAGGCGGGCGGACTGGGTGGTGTTGTCGAAGCGCAGGATAATCCGTTTACCCGCGAAAGCGGCCGGGATGCCGACCCGCTGCGTGAGCAGGGAGGCTCCGCTCCCGGGGACCTGCGTGCGCTCCCAGGCGGCGGGCAGGGTCACGACATTCTCCGCCAGGCCGGCGACCGTCGTCGGCACGGGCACGATCACGGGGCGCTCCCCATAGGGGTTGGACTCGACGGGGAGATACTGCGCCGCGGCGCCCAGGCAGAGGAGGGCTGCAGCGGCGGAGAGGAGGAGCTGTCTTGTCATATCGGATGGATTTTATTGCTTGAAGGCCTCGAAGACGGGCAGGGCGTTGCCCTGGAAATCGAAGAGGGTGGTGTTGCTGACCACATTCTCCCCGCCGAGTTCCCAGCCGATGCCGGGGACGTCGATGAAGATGGGATCCCAGTACAGGAATCCGAGGATGCGCTGGTTGCTGCGGATGCCCGCGATCAGCTGCTCCATGAAAGCTTTCTGCCCCTGCTTGGTCATATCGGCATAGGGACCGTTGTCTTTCAGTTGGCCGGCATACCCGTTCGGACGGGTGGGATTCCAGGCATAACCCGTTTCCATCACCATCATGGTCTTGCCCGGGTAGCGCTCCAGTACCGTGGTGGCGAAGCTGGTGAATTCTTGGACGGTCTTCTTGGTCCAGTAGGGGTAGTATGAGGTCCCGATGACATCGTAATCGACGTTGTAGGTCTTCATCAGGTCGAAGAACCAGTTGTATTTATCCACGTTGCCCCCGTCGTCGAGGTGGAGGATGATTTTGGACGCGGGATCCGCCGCGCGTACCGCCCTGGCCCCGGCGTTCAGCAATTCGCACATCTGCGCGGGCTTGTCATATTTCCCGTCCGGGAAGAGAATCCCGGCTTGGATTTCGTTGCCCAGGGAGACATATTCCGGGGACGTTCCTTGCGCGGCCATGTCCTTCATCACCTTGAAGGTGTAGTCATAGACGGCCTGCTTGAGGGCGGGGTAGTCCAGGGTGGCCCATTCGTGGGGCTTGTCCTGCCTGCCTCCATTGGTCCAGTAGTCGCTGTAGTGGAAGGACAGTTGTATCTGCATCCCGGCCGCCTTGGCGCGCTTCGCCAGGGAGAGGATGTCCGCTTCGTCCTCGATGCCCTTCGGAAGGCGGCAGGAGGGGGTGAAGTCGGGATTGCCGGGGTCGTTGTAGAGCCGCAGGCGCACGATGTTGAAGCCGCCCTGCTTCAAGATGCTGATGCAGTCCTGTGCGCGCCCGTCCATATAATATTTGCCGCCGTTCTGCTCGACATAGGTCAATTCGGAAATGTCCCCGCCGATGAGGATTTTGCGAAGGTCCCCGGGGGTGGTGCTTTCTTCCGGAGGCGTGGTGCCGCTCTCTTGGGGCTTGGTACCGCAGGCGGAGAGCAGGCAGAAGAGCAAAACGGCTCCCAGATGGAGAATAAACTTGCGTTTCATAGTGGGCAGTATTGTGTTTTATGCAAATTTACTGGAAATAACGGAGGGCGGAAATAGAGAAAGAAAAAAAAGATGGACAAAAAATACTATTTTTGTCTGTCAACAATATCCTGGATATGAAAAGATTCTTTCTGTCGGCCGCCCTGTCGGCCGCCGCGTTGCTGCTCGCCACCGTCCTTTTCGCCCAGCAGAGCAGCACGGCGGGATTCTTCTCCCTCCCCGACAGCGGGCGGGAAGTCTTCAATTTCAATACCGGATGGCGTTTCCTGCAGGGGGATGCGGCTGGAGCGGAGGCACCCTCCTTCGACGACAGCGGCTGGGAACTTGTGAACCTGCCGCACACCGTCGCCCTGATCGGGGCGGAGGGCAGCGGCTGCCGCAACTACCAGGGCCCCGCCTGGTACCGCAAGCATGTGACCCTCGGGCCGGAGTTCGACGGCCGGCGGCTGTTCCTGCATTTCGAGGCCATCATGGGCCGCAGCGAGATCTTCGTCGACGGGCGTTCCGTCGGGAAGCATACGGGCGGCTACCTGCCCGTGGTGCTGGACCTGCAGGAGGCGGGCATTCCGGTCGGCAGGAGCGTGGTGATCGCCGTACGCGCCGACAACAGCGATGACGGGTCCTATCCGCCGGGCAAGCCCGAGGACGTGCTGGATTTTACCTACCACGGGGGCATCTACCGCGACTGCTGGCTGATCGCCACCGGAGATACCTATATCACCGATCCCAACCTGGTGGACAAGCAGGCGGGCGGCGGCGTGTTCGTCCATTCCGAGGAAGTCTCCGAGGGCCGGGCGGTCGTCGTGGTCGAGGCGGACGTGCAGAACGACCTGCCCAAGGCACGCAGCATCACGGTACAGACCCGCCTGACCCTGGACGGCGCCGTGGTGAAGGAGGCCGTCACGCGGGTGAACCTGCCCGCCGGCGCCTCCCGCAAGGTGAGCCAGCGGCTGGAAGTGAAACAGCCCGCGCTCTGGACCCCGCAGACCCCGCGCCTGTACGGCGTGGAGTCCCGGCTGCTTGCCGGCAAGACCGTGATCGACGGCCTGGAGACCCGCACGGGCATCCGCAGCATCGAATTCCGCGGCAAGGACGGCTTCTGGCTGAATGGGAAGCCCTATGAGGGGAAGTTGATGGGCGTGAACCGCCACCAGGACTTCGCCTACATCGGCAACGCGATGCCCAACAACCTGACCTGGCGGGACGCCGTCCTGCTCCGCAACGCCGGCTGCACCATCATCCGCTCCGCCCATTATCCGCAGGATCCTTCTTTCATGGATGCCTGCGATGCGCTGGGCATGTTCATTATCGTGGCCACGCCGGGCTGGCAGTTCTGGAACGAGGACCCCGCTTTCGCCGAACACGTCTATGACGACATCCGCCAGATGGTCCGGCGAGACCGCAACCACCCGAGCGTGCTGATGTGGGAGCCCATCCTCAACGAGACCCACTATCCGGCCGATTTCGCGGAGCGCACCTACAATACCGTCCACACGGAGTACCCCTATCCGGGCTGCTTCTGCGCGGCGGATGCCGGCAGCCAGGGCGTCGCCGGGCTCTATGACGTGCTCTACGGCATGCCTCCGGGGGCCTTCCGGCCCGGCGGGGCGGCCGCGATGAGCCGCCGTCCGCAGATGGAGATCCCGCAGAGCACCTTCACCCGCGAGTGGGGCGACTACGTGGACAACTGGGAGCACCACAACTCGCTGAGCCGCGCCTCGCGCAGCTGGGGTGAGGGAGCGATGCTCATCCAGGCGATGCATTATGCCAACCAGCACAATTCCATCGACTACGACATGCTCTCCGGGATGCCTGCGCAGCATGTCGGCGGGTGCCTGTGGCATTCTTTCGACCACCAGCGCGGCTACCATCCGGATCCCTTCTGGGGCGGCATCATGGATGCCTTCCGCCAGCCGAAGTATTCTTACTACATGTTCGTCTCGCAGCAGGCGGCCGCGTTCCGCTCGACCTCCCCGCTGGTCACTTCCGGCCCGATGGTCTATATCGCCCACGAGTTCGGTCCCTTCTCCGGCCCGGACGTGACGGTGTTCACCAACTGCGACGCCGTGCGCCTGACGATGTACGGCCGGGATACGCTCTACCAGGAGGTCAACCGCAAGGATTACGCGATGCCCAGCGCCCCGGTGGTCTTCAAGGACGCCTATTCTTTCCACGATCTGCGGCGCATCAACCGCGACGGCACCCTCACGGTGACGGCCGAGGGTCTGATCGGCGGCAAGGTCGTGGCTACGTACACGACCAAACCCTCCGCCCGCTCGTACGAAGTGCGCCTGCGGGTGGATGATGCCGGCCTGCCGTTTACGGCGAACGGCTCCGACATCGTGACCGTGATCGCCTCCATCACGGACAAGCAGGGCGAAGTCCGCGACCTCGCCAAGGAAGTGATCGTCTTCGAAGTGGAGGGCGAGGGGGAGATCGTGGGCGACGAGCGCATCCAGGCCAATCCCCGGCAGGTGGAGTTCGGCACCGCGCCCGTGCTGATCCGCGCCACCGGCAAGCCCGGCAAGATCACCGTCCGGGCCCGGGTGCAGTTCGGCGGCGAACTGGCCCCGACCCCGGCGGAACTCAGCTTCGAGAGCCTTCCTTCGACCGACCGCTTCCTCGCCGACGAAGTGCGCACGCAGCGCGTCCAGGCGCCGCTCCTCCCGTACTATTGGGATACCAACCAGAAGTCCATCGAGGACCACAAGGCCGAACTTGAGCAGGTCAAGCGCGACCAGGAGTACTTCGGCGAGTTCAACCGATAAATCATTTCAATTATGCGTAAAATCATCTCCTGCCTGATGCTGGGCATCCTGCTTTGCAGTGCCGCGGTCGCGGGCGTCCCGCGCCAGCGGATCTCCATCCTGGGCGATTCGTATTCCACCTTCATCGGCTATATCCCCGAGGGCAATGCCATCTGGTACACGGGCAGCACGGCCCGCACCGACGTCACGAGCGTACGCCAGACCTGGTGGTGGAAGGTCATCAAAGAGGGGGGCTACCTGCTGGAGAAGAACGATTCCTTCAGCGGGGCCACCGTTTCCTTCACCGGCTACAACCAGGCCGACTACAGCGACCGGTCCTTCATCACGCGCCTGCCGCGCGTGGGCAGTCCGGACATCCTGCTGATTTTCGGCTGTATCAACGACAGCTGGGCGGGGGTCCCGGTCGGGGAGTTCAAGTATGAGGACATCACGCTTCCGGACCTGTATACCTACCGGCCGGCCCTGGCGAAACTGCTGGAGGAGGCGCAGTCCCGGCTTCCCAACGCGGAGATCTACTACATCATCGGCGAGGGATTGCGGGAGGACATCACTTCTTCCACGCGGGAGATCTGCGAGCATTTCGGGGTGCCGTACATCCAACTGCACGACATCGCCGTCCAGGAAGGTCACCCCACCATCGCCGGGATGGAAGCCATCGCCGCCCAGGTGCTCGCGGTGATCCGCCCGGAAGAGCCGGCGGCCGAAGCCCCGGCGGAAGAAATCAAATGAGTTTGTTGACGGCCTCGGCCTGACGCCGGCTCAGGCGCCAGACTTTATCGTCCAACTGGAAATAACGCCTGTCCGCGGAAAAGAGCAGCAGGTAGGACGCGCCGCTCTCGTCGAAGAACGAGACGAGGGTGGTCGGGGTGAAGTTCGTGCTCGCAGGTACTCCGTCCCGGATGAGTGCCAGGACGGCAGCGCCGTCTACCACGATCTGTCCTTCCGATTCGGGAATATCGATCGAAGCGGCGCTGAAAATATTCCAAGCGGGATATTCGTCGGCGAAGGTCCGGCTCTGGCAGGCGCCCAGGGCGGCGAGGACGAACAGTGAAAGGAGAATATGGCGGGCGGCTTTCATGGTGTTTCTGCTTTTTCGCAAAGTTAGCGAAAAGGAATGAAATTTTGTATCTTTGTACAAAACACATCAATTATGGCACAGAAACAAAACACCGGCTATCCTTGGCAGTATTGCTCCCTCGGCGGAGTGGCCAGGGTCGGCATCACCTCGGGCGAGGATATCGCCCACCTCGGCGAACTTGACCAGAAACTTTGGACGGTTCTCAGCTGTCCGACCAGGGACCTCGCCATCGACGAGCGGACCCTCTCCCTCATCGACACCGACGGCGACGGCCGCGTCCGCGTGGCCGAGGTCGTGGCGGCGGCCCAGTGGCTGACCTCCGTGGTCAAGGACAAAGACGCCATCCTCAAAGGGGAGAGCGTACTGAAACTCGACGGTATCAATACGGAATGCGAAGCCGGACAGAAACTTTATAATTCCGCGAAGCAGATCCTCTCGAACCTCGGTCTCGAGAAGGACGAGATCACGGTGGACGAAGCCGCCGACAGCGTGGCCATCTTCGCGAAGACCCGCTTCAACGGTGACGGCGTCATCACGCAGGCTTCCGCCGAGGACGAGACTCTGAAGCCGCTCATCGCGACGATTGCCGAGAAGATCGGCCCGACCACCGACCGCAGCGGAGAGCCTGGCGTCACGGCCGAGCAGATCGAGACCTTCTACACAGCGCTGTCCGACTATGCCGCCTGGCAGGATGCTGCCGCGGCCGACCAGGCCGCGATCCTGCCCTACGGGGACAATACCGCCGCCGCCCTCGCCGCCTGCGAGGCGGTGAAGGACAAGGTGGCCGACTTCTTCATGCGCTGCAAGCTGATCCGCTTCGATGCGTCCATCGCTCCGGCCGTGGACGTGTCGGCCGACAAGGTCGGCGCCATCAGCGAAAAGAACCTCGCCACGCAGGGCGAAGAGATCGCCACTTATCCGCTGGCGCGCCCGAACGAGGATGCGCTCCTGCCGCTGGATGCCGTCAACCCTGCCTGGCAGGCTGCCTTCGCCACCCTGAAAGCCCTCGTGCTCGACGTGGATGCCCCCGGGGCGAAGACTCTCTCCGAGAAGCAGTGGGCGGACATACTCGCCAAGTTCGGTCCCTACTGCGCCTGGCAGGGCGCGAAGAAGGGCGAAGCCGTCGAGGCCCTCGGCCTGGACGAAGTCAAGGCGCTGCTCAAGGCCGACCGCAAGGCCGAACTGCTCGCCCTGGTCGACGCCGACAAGGCCCTTGAGCAGGAAGCCGCCTCGATCGATGACGTCAAGAAGCTGATGCTCTGCTACCGCGACTTTGCCAAGTTGCTCCGCAACTACGTGATTTTCACTGACTTCTACGGGCGCGCAGACGGTACCCGCGGCATCTTCGAGGTGGGCAAGCTCTATATCGACGAACGCTGCTGCGACCTCTGCATCAAGGTCTCCGACATGGGGGCCCACGGCGATATGCCCAAGCTCAGCGGGATGTTCCTGCTCTACTGCAAGTGCACCTCCAAGACCAAGGCCGCCACGATGGACATCGTCGCCGTGATGACCGACGGTCATACCCGCGACCTGCGGCCGGGCAAGAACGGCCTCTTCTACGATCTCGAGGGAGGCGACTGGGATGCCGTGATCACCAAGGTGGTCGAGAATCCGATCAGCGTCAAGGAAGCCTTCTGGGCTCCATACCGCAAGGTGGCCCGCTTCATTTCCGACAAGATCGACAAGAGTGCGGCCGACAAGGATGCCGCCGCGCTGACGAAGCTCCAGACCACGGCCGACGCCGGCCCCGCCGGTGCCAAGCAGCCGTTCGACGTCGGCAAGTTCGCCGGCATCGCCGCCGCCATCGGCCTGGCCATTGCCGGCATCGGCGGCGCCCTGGCCTTGATCGGCACGGCCATCAAGGGCATGACCTGGTGGCAGTGGCTCATCGTGATCGCCGCGGTGCTGCTCATCATCTCGGGTCCGTCCTGCTTCATCGCCTGGCGCAAGCTGCGCAAGCGCAACCTCGGTCCGGTGCTCAACGCCAACGGCTGGGCCGTCAACTCGCAGGTCCTCGTGAACATCCTCTTCGGCAAGACCCTCACCAGCGTGGCCAAGTATCCGAAACTCAAGCTCAAGGATCCGTATGTCAAGCACACGCCCTGGTGGCGCAAGTGCCTGCGCTGGCTGATCTTCCTGGCGGTGGTCGCTTTCTGTGTCGGCTATTTTACCAATAATCTGAAGTGGATGGGCATTGAACGCAAGCCCAAGGCCGAGCCGGTGGAGCAGGTGGAGACTCCGGCTCCGGAGGCCGTACCCGAAGCCGAATAATGGACCGTCCGACCATCTTTTCTCCGCAGAAGGCCAATGTGGGCCTGTTCTGCGACGTGTTCCCGCCCGTTATGGACGGGGTGTCCGTGTGCATGCAGAATTATGCCCGCTGGATGCAGCAGAAGGTGGGCGGGGTCTGCGTGGTCACGCCCAACGTGCCGGGCACGGATTACAGCCGGCTCGATTACCAGGTCTTCGATTATTTCTCGATTCCCGTCCCCATGCGCCACCCGTATGTGACGGGCATTGCGGAGATCGACCCGACCTTCCTCGCGAAGATCGCCACGACGCGCTTCAAGATCCTGCACGCGCACTGTCCCTTCGCCTCCGGTATGGCGGCGATGCGCATCGCCCGCCTGCAGAAAGTCCCGCTCGTTGCCACCTTCCACTCCAAATACCGCGACGATTTCGCCCGGGTGATGCCCAAACTGGCGGTGGATATGGTCATCGACCAGATCATCGATTTCTACGAACGCGCCGATCTGGTCTGGGTGCCGCAGGAGTCGGTGGTGGACGTGATCCGCGAATATGGCTTCAAGGGGCACGTGGAGGTGATGGACAATGGTTCCGACCTCGTCGACGACTATCCGGAGAGTTATTTCGTGGAAGCTCGCCGGCGCCTGGGGATCGCCCCGGAGGAGTTCGTGATGCTCTTTGTGGGCCAGCACATCTGGGAGAAGAACCCGCGGCTGATCATCGAGAGCCTCGCCCGCATCCCCGACATCCCCTTCCGGATGTATTTCGTGGGCGTGGGCTATGCCGCCGAGGGCATGCGCGAACTGGTCTCCGAGCGTGGCCTGGACGGCAAGGTAACTTTCGTGGGCTCGATCACGGACCGCTCGAAACTGACGGATTACTACGCCGCCTCGGATCTGTTCCTCTTCCCGTCGCTGTACGACAACGCCCCGCTCGTGGTGCGCGAAGCGGCGGCCCTTCACAGCCCTTCGGTGATGGCCCGGGACGCCACCGCCTCCACCATCCTCCGGGATGGCGAGAACGGCTTCCTGGTGGAGAATGACCCGGAGCGGATGGCCGCGCTGCTGCGTGAACTGATCCACGACCCAGCGCGTGTGCACCGCGTAGGCCTGCAGGCTTCCAAGAGCATCGTGCGCTCCTGGGAGGATTGTGTGGAGGAGGTCCTGGACCGCTACAATGTGCTGCTGCGCAGCCGCGGCCTGCCGCTTATCGAACGTCCAGCGTAGCGAAGGCCGAGACGGCTTCGCCGCCGTCGTCCATCCCTTCCGCCACCGCTTCAAAACGTCCGCCGTACGCGGGCGTTTTGCATTCCAGGGTGAGGGTCTCGCCGGGCTCGAGGGTGAGCAGCGGATGCCACCAGATGGTCTGGCGGTAGTCGGGGTAGTCGCTCCCGACACCCGCACAGGTATAGGCGAGGGGCAGCGAGCAGCCTTGGAAATCGACGATGCGCACGTTGTCTTCGAACTGCATCGAGGGGAGGGTGCCCTTGTAGGTGACGAAGTTGACCACGCCGTTGAAGTTGCGGGCCCCGAGGAAATAGGAGTCCTGGTAGATGTCGATGTGGTCGACAAGCAGCGGGTCGTAGCCGATGATCTTCTCGTGGTCGAGCACGGGGATGCCGTCCAGCAGGACGAGAGCCGCTCCCTGCGGGAAGGAATAATTACCCAGCAGGTCCACCACGCGTACCTGCAATTCGCGTTTCCCGTCCACGCGCCGGACCCGCAGTTCGGGGATGAACTCGATGAAGACCTCCTCCATCACCGGGAAGCGGGTGTAGTCGTCGAGGATGTAGCGGGTACGGTCCCGTTCGTCGAAGACCAGGTGCCGGCGGACCGGGATGGCGGTATAGAGGGTGTCGGCGTCGAAATTCTTCTCGAGCTGCATTCCGAGACTGCGCAGCCGCAAGGCGGAGGCATAGTCCCCGCTCATCTCCAGGCGCGGAATCTGCCCGGCGTCCAGGTTGAGGAAGGGGTTCTCGAGCTCGAGGTGGCAGACGTTGTCCCGTCCGATGCCCTCGATCTCCAGGAACATTTCCCGCTCTCCGTAGATGTTATCGGTGAAGAAGGTGGCCCGGCCGTCTTCGGAGATGGATTCTGAATAAATGTTTTCGCCGCCGCCCGGGGAAGAAATGAAGGCGTATTTGTAGATCAGGTCCTGCATCCCTGCGGCGTCCAGGCCGCTCACGCGGGCCCGGATGATTTCACCCTCGTATTCGGGGATGACCCCGGGGGAGAAACGCCCCTGCGCAGGCAGCCTGCGGATCCCGTCCACGAAATCGGTGATTCCCAGGCCCGCAGGGGCGGGAATGCCGTCTGCGTGGTGCACGCCGAGTTGGAAGCGGACCGTCTGCGTCCCGTTGTTGGTCACGCTGATCTGCGTGGCGGAGGACCTGGAGGCGGAGCCGCCGGTGCGGATGGAGAGGGCGCCGGCCGTCTGGCGGGCGGGCGCCGCGGGAGCGTGTTCCACGATCCCGACCCCTTCCGGGGAGCGGTCGGTGGTGAAGGTATTGAAGACGGAGAAGGTCCGCGCGCCGGTCAGCGCATCGAAGCCCTCTTCGGAGGCGCCCAGGAGGGTGTAGGCGAACAGGCGGTAGTTGCCGGTCGGAAGCGCGGTGGGCAGGAAGAAACGCCCGGCGCCGCGCCCGTGGTCCAGAGCGATCTTGGCGGTGTGCACCAGCCCTTGCGGGGAATGGATTTCCACATAGGCGATCTTGCTGAGGGTGGAGTAGCGGCCCGTGGCGGCATCCAGGCACCAGGCCGACATCCACACGGCGTCTCCGGCCACATAGACGTCCCGGTCGGTGGACACGTAGACCCGTTCGCGTACGCGCTGCTGCGCGCTCAGCGGGAGTGCGGTCAGGCAGAGGGAAAGCAGTATCAGGAGTCTTTTCATCGCTTGCTAATAGTGGTTGTTGGGCCAGTCGGCGGGTTTGTTCTTGGTGCCGCCCGCGAGCCGGCAGTCCACGCAGGTGCGGGAGGCCCACACGTAGACTTCGGCGCCGGTCATGGGATCGACATTGATGGTCTGCGGGAGGAAGCCGTTCTTCTCGTAGTATTCCTGGAAATCACCGGGGGTGATTTCCTCCACGTCGTCTTCCCGCACGAGCCTGCGCAGAGTGCAGAAGTGTTCCAGGGAATTGTCGTAGTACATCCGGGCCTCGGCCTGCCGGGCCGCGCCGATGTAGCCGAGTACGGGGAGGTCGGGGTCGGACAGGCAGCGGATATTGCCGGCCATCTGGCTCGGGGTCGGGGAGAAGATCGTGCCCTGGTTCTGCGAGTTGTCCTCGATGTTCTTCCAGTACAGGTAGGCCTCCTCGGTCATCGCCTCCAGGCGGACGTCCAGCCGGTAGAGGACCGACAGCCGCTGGTCCGCGGCCGGGACGCGGTGGAACTCCAGGTCCACGAAGCGGTCTTCCGTCTGCTCGACCGTGTTGAAGATGCGGATCTCCGGGGAGTAGTACTCCTTCCAGCAGTAATAGGTGTTCTCGTTGGCGGGGAACCGGATGAGTCCTTCGCGGGGCCGGCGGGTGGCGCGGGCCACTTCGGGATCGTAATAGTGGGTGGCGTACAGGAGAGCCGTGTATTCCCAGGCCTCGTCGTAGGTCCAGCGGAAGTAGTGGTGCCCGTGGCAATGCATGCTCAGGGCGACGTTCAATTCCTGGCGCTGATCATCGAGGATGTAGGTCAGGTCGTCGATGACCGGGGCGGAGCAGGGCTCGATCCATTCTGTCTCGAAGACCTCCCCGGTGGAGGGCGTCTCGAAATGGACGCGGTAGCGGGTATTCTCGTCGAGGCTGCGGGTGTCGAAGGTCAGGGCGGACACGCTGGAGCGGAATGCCTGGTCGACGCCGGAGAGATCCGCTTCGTCCATCGGCAGGAGTTTTCCGCCGTTCTCAGCCTCGATGTAGCCCGTGAATTCGGGCATCTTGATGGATTCCGAAACCCCGATCGGATAGACCCGGGAGAAGAGGAAGGTGCTGGTGGACCCGGGGTGGATGTCGCCTTCGATGACCAGGCGGCGGTCCGAACTCACGACATCCGGATGGAAGGGATAGATGCAGGAGGCCGTCGTCAGCAGGAGGGCGAGCAGGGCTGCGGTGCGGAGTATATGCTTAGGAGCCATCAGAACTTCAGATTGAGGTTGAGGTAGGGGATGGGGCAGGCGAATACGGAGAGCATCCGGGCGGACACGGCCTCCCCGACACCCGTGGAGTAGAAGACGGAGTAGGCATTCTTGCGCCCCGTCACATTATAGATGCCGAGGGTCCAGGACATGTGGGAGAACTGCTTCAGGTAGTGTCCCGGCTCGATGTTGAGGGCCAGGTCGAGCCGGAAGTAGTCCGGGATCCGGTAGGCGTTGCGGTCCGAATAGGCGAGCCGCCAGCCGCCGCTGTAGCGGTAGTACCCGGTCGGAATGGTGACCGGGCGGCCGGTGGCGTAGTCAAGGTTGACCGACAGGGAATAGCGGTGGGTGAACTTGTAGTTGCCGACCAGTTTGACCTCGTGCGGCTTGTCGTGGGGGGCGTTGTACCACCTGCCTCCGTTGATGGTCTCCACCCCGCGGTCGTACATCTCGCACAGGAAGGTGCGGGCATAGGCGTAGGAGACCCAGCCGGTCAGCTTGCCGGAGGATTTCTTGGCCATCAGTTCCACGCCGTAGGCCTTGCCGTAGGTTTCCACCAGGTCGTCCACGAGATGCTCGTTCATCAGCAGGGTCGCCCCGGACTTGTAGTCCAGGTAGTGGGCCATCTGCTTGTAGTAGCCTTCCAGCGAGAGGTCCACCGTGCCGTCGGCCACGGTCCAGTAGAGGCCGGTCGCTGCCTGCCAGCCGGTCTGCGGACGGATCCGGCTGTTGCTGAGCTGCCAGGTGTCCATCGGCGAGATGGAGGAGGTGTTGGAGATCAGGTGGATGTACTGGCTCATCGTGTTGAAGCCGGCCTTCAGGGAAAGGTTGTCCCGGAAGGAATACTTGCCGGAGAAGCGGAACTCGGGGTTCACATAGAATTTCCGGGGATTCAGGGCCAGCAGGCCGCTGACGCGGATGCCGCCCTCGAGGGAGAGCCGGGGATTGACGGCCCAGTTGTCGCTGAAGAACAGGGCGGGCTCCAGGGCCTGCTGGAGATCGAGCGTGCGCGACTGGATGAGGGTCGCTTCCGGGTGCAGGCCCGTCAGACTGCCCGGCGAGAGGCGGTACCCGGTGGCATTGAAGCCGAACGAGAGGTTGTGCGCGTGCTCGGTGTCGTAGCGGAAGGTGGCTTTGAGGTAGGCCTGGCGGATGCCGCTCTGGATCCGGAAGCCGGACATCTCGTTGAAATCGTTGTCGAAGTCGGCGCTGTATTGGTCATAGCCGGCCGCGGCCACGAGGTTGAACCGTGAGCCCAGGCGGCTGCGCCATTTCAGCGAGGCGTTGAGGTTGGCATAGCGGAAAGTGGTGTCGCGGTTGAAGGAGAAGCCGTCCCGGGACCAGTAGCCGAAGGCCTGGATGGAGTTGTTGTCGTTGATCTTGTGGGTCAGCGAGGCGTTGAGGTCGCTGAACGAGGCCCGTCCGCCGTGGTAGTTGCTGCTCTCGGGCAGGAGGTTGAGGATCCAGTTGGAATAGGTGGTCCGGCCGCCCACGATGAAGGTGGTGCGGCCCTTGGAGAGCGGCCCTTCGAGGTGGAAGCGGCTGGTCAGCAGGCCGATGCCCAGCGAACCGGCGAGCTTGTTGCTGTTGCCCTCGCGGGCACGCACGTCCAGCACCGAGGAGATGCGCCCGCCGAACTCCGCGGGGATGGAACTTTTGTAGAGTTCCACCTCGCTGACGATGTCGGGGTTGAATGCGGAGAAGATGCCGAACAGGTGGGTGGGATTATAGATGGTACCCTCATTGAAGAGGACCAGGTTCTGGTCAGTGGCGCCGCCGCGGACGTTGAAGCCGCTGGAGGCTTCGCCCACGGATTTCACGCCCGGCAGGGTGAGCACGGCCTTGATGATGTCGCCCTCGCCGAAGGCGGAAGGAATCTTGTTGATGACCTCCATCCGCACACGCTCCAGGCCGATCTTGGCGTCACGGTGGCGGGAGATGGCGTCGGCGGAGACCACGGCGCCGTCCAGGGCGGTGACCTTCTCCTTCATCACGATGTCCAGCGTGCCGTTGTCCCAGACCTTCAGGGTGAGGTGCATGTCGTCGAGGGAATAGCCGCTGAAATTCAGGCGGTTATCTCCGACCGGCAGGGAGAGCCGGTAAAAGCCGTCGGCATCGGTGACGGTGTAGGCGCCGGTCTTGTCGTCGTACACGGACACGCCGGTCAGCGGTTCGCCGCTGGCGATGTCGCGGACGTGGCCGCTGACGAAGACCTTGCCGCTGCGGCCCGCGTTGGTCTCGCCGATCTCATAGACTTTGTTCTGGAAAGTGGCCACGGCGCTCTGCTCGGCGAGCCACTGGCGCAGGCCGCTGTCGTCGGTGAGCCGGGTCCTGCCGTCGTCGAAGTAGCCGGGAGGCAATTCGGTGAGCACGGACTTGCCGTGGAGGATGAAACTGGCGCCCTCGTAGCGGCTGATGATGTAGCCTTTCTCGCGCAACGCCGCGAAAGCGGCTTCGAGGAATTCCGTACGCGGGGCGCTGACGGTGAAGGTGGACTGCTCGGCCTCGTCCAGGACGATGTAGATGTCCGGCCGTATCTCCTTGCGCAGGAAGCGGATCAGCGAATCCAGCTCGACGCGCTTGACTTCGAGCAGATTCTGGGCACCGGCGCCGAAGACGCCGAGCCCCAGGGCGGAGAGAAGGATCAGGAGAATTCTTTTCATCGGGCGGCTTCGTTGAGGATGGCGAGGCAGTAGGCGTCGAAGCCGACGTCAAAGGAATCGATCCCCTGGGCGCGCAGGCTCCTGCGGATCTCCCGGCGCCTGTCGGGGAATTTGCGCAACAGCTGTCCCTTGGTGCGGAAGCGGGTGAAGTGCCCGTCGCGGTCGCGGAAATAGTAGGAGGTGGAGATGGAGAAATAGCGCGTCAGGTTGGTATTGTAGTTCTCGTCATAGTAGCCGATCGCCTTGCCGTTGACATTGACGGTGGAGGAGCTCAGGTGCTTGACGACGTGCTTGTAGACTTGTTCGGGCCCTGTCCCGAGCACCTCGAAGAAGCCGTCCGGCAGCACGCCGGCCGGGTCGGAGATGACGGTGACGAAGCGGCGCCCGTCGAAAGTCAGGGACGAGACCCGCTCCGCCGGGAGGGCCACCGAGACCTGTCCCCGGGACAGGCGGGCGAGCGCGCATTGGGCGTAGGCGTCGATGTTGAGGGAGACGTCACCGTAGCATTTATCGTCGAATACGATCTCACCTACGACGTACTCGGGGGTCTCCCAATACAGATGCCCGTTGGCCGGGAAGGTAGTGCGGTTGGCTTGTTTGCCGCGGTAGAGGACGGAGCGGTCCCCGGCGGCTTCCTGGAAGGTCCGGACTTCCGGCGGAATCTGGGCCTGGATACTAGTAGCAGTGAGCAGCAGGGCGAACGAACTGCTCAAAAAGCAAAATAATCGGTTCATCGCGCACAAAAATACAATTCTTATTTTATATAACGCGCGGGGTTTCAGACAAATTCTTTGGATTATCGGGATTTTTGTCTAAATTTGCACGCTTTTTCCCGCAGTGGGGGAGAGTGTTTGTATTAACCCTTTAATTTTGCTGAAAGATGGCTGAATATTTGATGCCTGAGAAGAAGCAAGAGATTTTCGCGAAGTACGGGAAGTCTAATAAGGACACCGGCTCACCTGAGAGTCAAGTTGCTTTATTTTCCTACCGTATCGCTCACCTTACCGAGCATGTGAAGAAGAACAAGAAAGACGTGGTCACCCGTCGCAGTCTTCTCCGTCTCGTCGGTAAGCGTCGCCAGATCCTGGACTACCTCCAGGAGGTCGACATCGAGAGATACCGTAAGATCGTCAAGGAGCTGGGTCTCCGTCGATAAACGAGATAGGAAAAGACGAGGGATGGTTCCCGGGCGGGACCATCCCTTTTTTGATGAAAAAGACGTATAAAGACGCAATAGAAGAACAATGAACGTAATCAACAAGAAAATCGAACTCGCGGACGGCCGCGTGATCGAGATCGAAACCGGCAAGCTGGCCAAGCAGGCCGCCGGTTCCGCCGTAGTCAAGATGGGTGGCACGATGGTGCTTGCCACCGTGACCTGTGCCGAAGAAGTCAAGGAAGGCACGGACTTTATGCCCCTCACCGTGGATTATCGTGAGAAGTATTATGCTGCAGGTCGTTTCCCCGGCGGCTTCCTCAAGCGCGAGAGCAAGCCCTCCGACTACGAGGTACTTATCGCCCGTCTGGTGGACCGCCCCATCCGCCCGCTGTGGCCGGATGATTTCCACCTGGAAGTGTTCGTCCAGCTCAGCCTCATTTCCGCAGAGAAAGACATCCAGCCCGACGCCCTCGCCGGCCTGGCAGCCTCCTGCGCCCTCGCCACTTCCGACCTGCCGTTCGGCGGCCCGGTCTCCGAGGTGCGCGTGAGCCGTGTCAATGGCGAATTCGTCATCAACCCGACCTTCTCCCAGATGAAGGACTCCGACCTCGAACTGATGGTCGCCGCCACCGAGGAGAACATCATGATGGTCGAGGGCGAGATGAACGAAGTCTCCGAGCACGACATGCTCGAGGCCATCAAGTTTGCCCACGAAGAGATCAAGAAGCACTGCCGCGTGCAGAAGGAACTCATGCACGAGCTCGGCACCGATGTCAATAAGCGTGACTATCCCCACGACCCGGAGGATGAGGAGCTCAAGAAGGCCGTGCACGACTTCTGCTACGACAAGTGCTATGCCCTTGCCAAGGCCGCGAAGCCCAAGAAGGAGCGTGAGGCCGGTTTCAAGGCCATCAAGGAGGAGTTTCTGGCCACGATTCCCGAGGATCAGCTCGAGGAGAAGACCCCGCTCGTGGAGCGCTACTACCACGCTGAGGAGAAGGAAGCCATGCGCAACATGATCCTGGACGAAGGCTGCCGTCTGGACGGCCGCAAGACCGACGAGGTGCGCCCGATCTGGTGCGAGGTGGACTACCTCCCCTGCGCCCATGGCTCCGCCATCTTCACTCGCGGCGAGACCCAGTCTCTGGCGTCTGTGACGCTCGGTACCAAGATGGACATGAAGGAGATGGACGAGGTGCTCATCCAGGGCGACCAGCAGTTCGTGCTCCACTACAACTTCCCGCCGTTCGCCACCGGCGAGGCCAAGCCGCAGCGCGGCCCCGGCCGTCGCGAGATCGGCCACGGCAACCTCGCGATGCGCGCCCTCAAGCCCGTCGTGCCCCTTGCTCCCGAGAATCCCTACGCCGTGCGCGTGGTTTCCGATATCCTCGAGTCCAACGGTTCGTCTTCGATGGCCTCCGTGTGCGGCGGCTGCCTGGCGCTGATGGACGCGGGCGTCAAGATCAAGAAGCCGGTCGCCGGTGTGGCGATGGGCCTGATCACCGACGCGGAGCGCCCCAATGACCGCTACGCCATCCTCACCGACATCCTCGGCGACGAGGATCACCTCGGCGACATGGACTTCAAGGTCACCGGCACCGCCGACGGTATCACCGCCACCCAGATGGACATCAAGGTGGACGGTCTGTCCTACGAGGTGCTCGCGAAGGCCCTCGAGCAGGCCCGTCAGGGACGCCTGCACATCATGGGCGAGATGCTGAAGACCATCAGCGAGCCCCGTGAGGACTACAAGCCCTTCGTGCCGCGCATCGTCCAGCTCCGCATCGCGGCCGAATTCATCGGTGCGGTCATCGGCAAGGGCGGCGAGACCATCCAGAAGATCCAGAAGGAGACCGGCTGCGTCATCAACATCGACGAGGAGCCGATCCCGGGCACCAACCTGACCGAGGGTGTCGTGGATATCGCTTCCGACAACGCCGACAACATGCAGAAGGCCCTCGACTGGATCAAGGGTATCTGCGCCGTTCCCGAGGCCGGACAGGTCTATCACGGCCGTGTCGTATCCATCCTGGAGTTCGGTGCGTTCATCGAGATCCTGCCGGGCAAGGAAGGCCTGCTGCACGTGAGCGAGATCGCCTGGAACAAGACCGACAAGGTCGAGGATGTGCTGAAGGTCGGCGACGAGGTCGACGTCAAGCTCCTCGAGATCGATCCCAAGACCGGCAAGATGCGCCTGTCGATGCGCGCCCTCACCGAGAAGCCCGAGGGCTATGTCGAGCCGAAGGGCCGTGGCGAGCGCGGACCGCGCCGCGACGGTGACCGGGGCCCGCGCCGCGAAGGCGGCGACCGCGGTGGTGAGCGCCGTCCGGGTGGTGACCGTGGTGAGCGTGGCGAGCGTCGTGGCGGTGACCGCGGAGATCGTGGAGAGCGTCGCGAAGGCGAGCGCCGCGAGGGTGGCCGGGAAGGCCGCGGTGGCGAGCACCGGGGCGGCGACCGTCCGCGTCGCAGTTTCGGCCCGCGCAACGACGTCCCCGCACCGTCCTTCGACGACTACAAAGAGACCGTCGACGAGGTCTTCTAGACGGTAGTCATTCATCAAAAACGGCCTTCGGAGCATTCCGAAGGCCGTTTTCTTGTATCCGGGGGCTGGTTTATTTCTTCAGGGTCGGCCAGCCGTCGGGGGTCCAGGCGATTTCCTTGACGAGGAGTTTGGAGCGGTAGTCGGCCTGGCCGTCGTAGCCGTGCAGGAACATCAGGTCCTTGCCGCCGAAGTTCACCACGGCGCAGTGGCCCATGCCGGCGTAGCGGTCGTCACCCTTGGCGACGAGGGTGCCGCCGCCGTACATCAGGGACACGCCGTCCTTGTCGATGTAGGGACCGGTGACCTTCTCGGAGCGTCCGACGACCACGTTGTAGGTGCTGTTCTTGCCGCGGCAGCAGAGGTCGTAGGAGACGAAGAGATAGTAGTAGCCGCCGTGGCGGAAGATGAACGGGGCTTCCACGGCGCCGTTGCCGGCGTCGAAGTCGGTGCCGCGCGGATCGGGCTGCAGGCCGTCATCCTTGCCGGCGATGTCCTTGGCGGTGCCTTCGGGACGGCGGCAGAGCGGATACCATTCCTGCGGCTCGGCCATGCGGGTGAGCGTCTCGTCGAGCTTGAACATCTTGATGCCCCGCCAGAAGGAGCCGAAGCACAGCCAGCCGGTGCCGTCCTCGTCCACGATCATGTTGGCGTCGATGGCATTCCACTCGTCGCGGCCCGGGATGGATTCGACGATCATGCCCTGGTCCTCCCATTTGAAGTCGGGGGAGGCGGGGTTGAGGGTCTTGTTGGTGGCCACGCCGATGGCGGAGGTGTTCTTGCCGAAGCGGGAATACGAATAATAGATGTACCACAGGCCGTTGTGGTACTGGATGTCCGGGGCCCAGGGCATGCCGCGGAAGCCCTTGTCCACGGCCCACTGCGGGGTCTCGGGCAGGACGCGGTCCTCGAAGCGCCAGGTCTTCAGGTCGGCCGAGGACATCACGGTCATACCGGTGGTGAACACATAATAGCGGCCGTCGCAGAAAGCGGCCACGGGATCGTGGGCATCAGGATCCACGACCTCGGTCCCGCGGACGTTGCCGCGCGGCTGGGCGGAAAGAGTCAGGGCGGCCAGCAGGCCGGCGGCGATCAGGATTCTCTTGAGCATAAGCAAAAATATTGAGGAAAAGGTGTTACAATCTTGGCCGAATTTAACGAAATAATCCGACAAATACGCCCTTTTCGGGAAAAATGAACAGAATCTGTCCGAAACGGATTAAACTTCATCTCTGAAAAAAACGGAAGAATCGCTAACTTGCAATCTGAATAACCAGTTCTCAGATTCATTCCATTATGCTTGCCAAGAAAACACTTTACGGACTCTTTGCCGCCGCCGTGGCGGTTCCGGTGGCCGTGGCGGCGGCTCTGGCCGCTGCGGCTTCGTCGGAAGGGATCCCCTCCCGGCCCGAGGGCCCCTGCGATGTTTATGCTGCCGGGGGCGCTCCTTGCGTGGCCGCCCACAGTTCTACCCGCGCTTTGTATGCCGCTTACGACGGCCCGCTGTACCAGGTGATGCGCCAGTCGGACGGCAAAACCCTCGATATCGGAGTCGTGCCTCCTTCGCCCGGTGATCCGGGCGGTTATGCCGACGCTGCGGCGCAGGATGCGTTCTGCCGGAACACCACCTGCTGGGTGACCGTCCTCTATGACCAATCCGGCAAACAGAATCACCTGTATCAGGCCCCGCGCGGTGCATTCATCGGGGCGGCGCTGGGCGGATTCGACACCTTGCCCATAGCCGACATGGCGCCCGTGACCCTGATGGGCCACAAAGTATATGGAATCTTCATCGTGCCCGGGATGGGCCTGCGGCAGAACGACCCGCACGGCACGGCGGTGGATGACCAGGCCGAAGGCCAGTACTGGGTCATCAACGGCCACCATTTCAACTCCGGCTGCTGCTTCGACTATGGCAACGCCGAGACCGACAGCCGTGACGACGGTGACGGCACGATGGAGACCACCTACTATGGCAACCAGCCGCTCTGGTACCACGGCGACGCCCCCGGCCCCTGGATCATGACCGACCAGGAGAATAACCTCGTGGGTTGCGTCAACCCGGATCCGAACGATAAATACTGTGCGGGACTCCCGAGCATCACCTGGCGCTTCGTCACGGCGACGGCCGACGGAGAGCCGCACCACTGGCGCTCGATGGGCGGAGATGCCCAAAGCGGGGAGCTCATTACGATGTTCGACGGTCCGCGCATCCGCAACAACCGCAACAGCTACGATCCGATGCGCAAGCAGGGCGCCATCCTGTTGGGCAACGGCGGCGACAACAACAACTACTCATCCGGCACCTTCTATGAGGGGGCGATGACGGCCCCGGGTACCTTCCCGACCGAAGCCCTCAACCAGCAGATCCAGGCCAATGTCGTCGCCGCGGGCTATGATGTGCAACGTCTGGCCATCAGCGCTTCCGACAAGACGGCCGCCCCGAACAACCTGCAGACTTTCAGCCCGAAGTCGAGCGGATTCACCACCGTCACCTTCGTCAATACGACCCGCGAGACCATCCGCGACCTCGTGCTGGGCATCCGTGCCCCGCACGGCTGGAAAGTCCGTTTGGCAGGAAGCAGGGAAGGGGAGCGGGTTGTGCGCTACGATGTTCTGCCCGGCCAGACGGTCGTTGCTGAATTTGAAATCGTCTCAGGCCGCAAGTCTTTCAACGGTGATCTGACCGCCGTGGCCGCCTGGACGGACGGGCGCGGGACGAAACGTTCCGAGACGGCGGTCGAGAAGGTGCGCAACGTCGCTCCGGTGCGTCTGAACGAATTCCGCATTGGCGACGGGGTGAACAAGACCAACTCTTTCATCGAACTCTACAACGCCGGCGACCGCCCGGTGAAGCTGTCCGGCTGGGAGCTGATCCACCACGCATCCACCCTTCCGTATTTCTCGACCATCAAGATCGACAAGGGGACGAAACTGGCACCCAAAAGTTTCTATCTGCTGGGCCTCTCCACTTCCGGCCTTGCCGTCGAGGCATCCCGCGGAGACAAGGTGCTCTATGTGCGGGATGTGACGGGAATGCAGGCGGGTGACGAGATCAGCGTCGGCGGCGAGCGGCATACCATCGCCCGGGTCGGCGGCTACGAGCCGGATCCTGCACAGGCGAGACCGTTCGGCCGCGGGGCGAATGAACCAGGTACGCCGACCACCCTGTGGCAGCCGCTGCCGGACGGACCGGTCATTACCATCCCGGCCGGTTCGACGAATGTCCCGGTGGCCAGTACCCTGGGCTTCCGCGAAGGCGGCAAGATGGCGATCGGCTATGGCGCCACCTATCCCGCACCCGTTGCGAATCTGGAGAAATATGAAGTCGTGACCGTGACTTCCGTCGGAAAACCAGGCACCCAGGCTTATCTGGCTTATGACGCCAGGCCGGGAGACACCAATATCAAAGTCTCTTCCGTCGAAAATATCAGCGTCGGCGACGTCATCCGCCTGGACATCGACAGCGAGGGCCACGGCATCGAATATGTCAAGGTCACGAAAGTCGGCACGGCCTCATCCGTGAGTCCGGGACGGGGTCCGATGAGCCTCGCGGAAGCGGGTACGGGCCTGGATATCGAGGAACCGCTCAAGTTCTTCCACTCCGCCAATATGCCTTTCAGCTGCAATGGTAGCGGAATCAGTTTCACGCCGGCTTCGAAATACGATCATTCCAGCAATGAGCCGGTCCTGGCGCTCATCTACGAAATCGAGTTGAACGAACCGCTGAAGCAGCATCATCCCATCGACGAGATCATCAGCGATGCAAGTGTCGTGGAAGCAGGTTACCAGGGCAACAAGCCGGCAGACCAGTTGTTCGGCGGCCCGGCCCTCGGCAGGATGGGGAACATGGCCTTGTATGATGCTTCCGGAAATGTCGTGGATTGCCTCAACTGGGGTACGGTTGTGGATCCGATGCTCTCCGAGGGCTTCCACGGTCAGTCCGGCCTGGATGAATACGGCAACTACATCCACCTCCGCGTCGAGCCTGAAAATCGCGGTTGGATGAGTGCGGGCCCCGTTTCCGTGATGCCGGATCTGAGCACCGGACGCTATCCCGACGGCAGCGACAGTGATGATAACATGGCCGATTTCAAGTTCCAGCTCTCCACCAACCTGCAGGAGGCTGCTCCTGCCGGTGCGCAACAGATCGTCATTGCCGAGACTCCGGGCATCCGCATCGGCCATCGCTTCTATCTGGGCAGCGGTGCGGACTGCGAAGAGGTCCGGGTTGCGCTGATCGGCGAACCCCGCGTACTGGTCAGTACGGTGACGATGGGCACCTGGACGCGTGAAGTGCGGACGACCGTGCGGGACCTTACGCTCTCGGCGCCGCTCCGCAAAGAACACGCGGCGGGTGCCGCCATCGTGGACAACATTCCGACCCCGGGCAGGCCCAATCGATTCTAGTCCGGAAGGGTGAAAAGAGAGCGACCGATCGGTTTGAACCGGTCGGCCGCTCTCTTTGACGCGGGGCAGGCTGCTATTTAGCGCGGAAAGTGATTTCAGCGCCTTGCAGGCCGGGTGCTTCCGCCTTGACGGAGACAGTGCCTGCCTTGTCGGCGGCGAGGATGGCGAGGGCCATGCCGCACCAGACGTCCCGCTCGGAAGACTTGGTCGGGGAGAGGTCGCGCATGTTGCCGCTCTCCATGCCGATCACTTTCGCTCCGCTGACCGTCAGTTTGACATGGTCGGAGGCGTTCTTGCAGAGGTTGCCGTCCTTGTCCAGGATCTCTACGGTGACATGGGCGACGTCATCCGGGTCCGTGGTGAATTCGGGACGGTCGACCGACAGGCGAATCCGGGCGGGATCGCCGAAGGTGCGTACGACCTCCGTGATCTCCTGACCGTTCTTGACGCCGACGACCTTGATTTCGCCGGGCTGGTACTCGACATCCCATTCCAGGTGAAGTTCCGTGGTCGTTCCGCGGAAGAATCGTCCGTTGCCCTGGCCCCAGCCCCGGGTCAGGCCGAAGCGCGGGAATTCAATGCCTTTTCTTCCGTAGGATTTGCCGTTGACGAAGAGTTCGACGCTCTCGCAGTTGGTGTAGCAGCCCAGGCGCATGATTTCTCCTTCGTGGCCTGGGAAATTCCAGTACGGGGTCAGATGGAGCACGGGTTCGTCCGTCCAGATGCTCTTGAAGAACCACCAGCCGTCTTTCTTGAAACCGCAGTTGTCCAGGTAGCCCGATCCGGCTCCCTTGGAGGGCCAGCGGGTTTCCCCGTAGTAGTCTATGCCGGTCCACATGAAGTCGCCGATCACATAGTCATAGCGGAGGGTGAATTTCCACCGCTCTTCCGTGTCGAGGTTGCCGATGCCGCGGCCGCCGCCCCATATATAGTTGCCCCGGCTGCCGCCGTTGCCGCCGGATTCGGTCGCGACGACGCGACGGTTCGGGAATTCAGCCTTGTCGATCGCATACATCAGTTCCTTGCGCTCACGCCAGCGATCCGGATAGTTGTAGCCCACGATGTCGTTCTCGAAGGCGGCCAGGTATTCCGGCGTGGCGGGGGTATTGGAGGCGATCTCGTCGTTGCCGGCCGTGACCAGACGGGTCGGATCCAGTTTGTGGCACTGTGCGATCATTTCGCGGGCCAGACCCGGGCCCACTTCGGTATACTGGTCCTTGATTTCGTTGCCGATGCTCCACATCACCACGGAAGGATGGTTGCGGTCGCGCATGACCATGGCGGCGAGGTCCCGCTCGTGCCACTCATAGAAGTGGAGGTTGTAGTCGTAAGGATTTTTCGGAGCCACCCACTGGTCGAAGGCCTCGTCCATTACCAACATACCGACCCGGTCGCAGGCGTCCAGGAAGGTCGGATCCGGCGGATTGTGGGCGGTGCGGATGGCGTTGCAGCCACCGCTCTTGAAGATCTCGAGCCGGCGCTCCCAGACGCGGGCGGGCACGGCCGCGCCCACAGCGCCGCCGTCGTGGTGAACATTCACGCCGTACATCTTGACATGCTTCCCGTTCAGCAGGAAGCCTTTATCGATGTCATAATTGATGGTGCGGATGCCCAGCACGTCATCCACCCGGTCCAGCTCTTTGTTGCCATCGAGGATGACGGAACGGAGGGTGTACAGATAGGGATTGTCCAGGTCCCAGAGGGTCGGATTCTCCACGACCAGGGTCTGGACGACCGGGTGCTTGGTCCCGGCCAGGATCTCGACGACGACCGAGGTGTCGGCGACCTGCTTCCCGTTGGCGTCAAGCAGAATGTGCCGCACGGTCCCGTTCATACGGGATTTGAGTTCATTGATGATGGAGGACTGGATCTTGATGACGGCTTTGTCTCCCTGAATCTCCTGCGTATAGTTGAATACGCCCCATTTCTCGAAATAGGTCTTGGAGGTGGCTACCAGGCGGACATGGCGGTAGATGCCCGATCCGCTGTACCAGCGGGAATTGGGCTGCAGGGAATTGTCCACACGGACGGCGATGACATTGCCGCTGGCTTTCAGGTAGGGGGTTAGGTCATACGAGAAACTGGAATAGCCGTAAGGCCAGGTCCCCAGTTCGTGGCCATTGATCCAGACGGTGCTGTTCATGTAGACACCGTCAAATTCGATGGTGTAGCGTTTATCGTTACTGAAACCGGGGACCGAGAAATGTTTGCGGTACCAACCGATGCCCGTCGGAAAATACCCGACCGCGCCGCCACCGGGTTCGGATTCAACCGGGTCCAGTTCGATACTCCAGTCGTGCGGCAGGTCCAGGTTGCGCCAGGACTTGTCGTTGAAGCCGGCGGTCTGGGCGTTCGAGCTGTCGCCGAGCTTGAACCGCCAGTCCGCATCGAAATTCGTGATCTCCCGGGACTGCGCCGCGGCAACGGCACAGACGCCTAGCAGCAACATGGTTGTGGAGATTAATTTCTTCATTATTGAACAAAAAAAGCAGGACATAATGATTTTTTTAATGTATATTGCAAATGTAATTGATTGGAATGAGAAAATCATGACATTAAATGGACAATTTTTAATAATTGACCCCTTTGATATACGAATGGTTAATTGTGTCAGCAACTGTCTTTTTTGTGTTAAAGCATTTGGCAGATAATCGAGAACTTTGTAAAGACACACATAAACCAATTACATATGAGACCCCCGCAACTAGTATCTGCATTAATTGCCGGCATGCTGATCTTCCCGCTGTCGGTAATCGCGCAACCCCGCCAGAATAACCTCACCGTGGTCCCTCAGCCCGCCCGGATCGTCTCCCCGGTAATCGACGGATCCAGGACGACGTTCAGCATCGCCGCCCCGCAGGCGATCACCGTGAGCCTGCACGGCTCCTGGATGAACCCCGATGACAATTGCTATGGGCCGCTGGTCCAGGACACCCAGGTCGGCGTGATTCCCATGACTCGTGGCGAGAACGGTGTCTGGTCCTGCACCATCGATACGCCGGCACCCGAGTTGTGGACTTACAATTTCTACATCGACGGCGTCTATGTGCCGGATTTCGCCAATCCACTCATCCAGCGTGACGGCACACGCCTGCTCAGCATCCTGCTTGTGCCCGGCCGGGTCTCCGAGAACTATGACGGAGCCACACAGCACGGCAACCTCAACATGGTCTGGTATGACTCGCCGACGCTCGGCTTCGAGCGCCGCATGTATGTCTATACCCCCTATGGCTACGAAGACAAGGCCAATAAGAAGAACAAGTATCCCGTCCTCTACCTCCTCCACGGCGGCGGATGCGACGAAGATACCTGGGAATCCATGGGCCGCGTGACCGCCATCGCGGACAACCTGATCCAGCAGGGTAAAGCCAAGCCGATGATCATCGTCATGCCGAACGGAAATGCCACGCAGTCCAGTTCGCCGTTCCTGCAGATTCCGGCTCCTGCGGAGGCTGCGGCTGCCGCCCGCCAGATCCGCGACGGTTACATCCACTCGCTGGTCAAGGACATCATCCCTTACATCGAGTCGCACTACCGCGTGGTGCCGAAACCCGAGTACCGCGCCGTCTCCGGGCTGTCGATGGGCGGCGGACATACCCTGTCCGTCACGTCCGCATACCCCGGTACCTTTGCCTACATCTGTCCGATGGGTTGCGGCGGCAACCGCAACGAGGACTTCGTGAACGGCCTGCTCGGCATCAAGAAAGCCGGTTACAAGCTCTACTGGCTCGCTGCCGGCACGAGCGATTTCGCCTATCCCGGCGCCAAGGTCCTTGACGAGGTGCTGACCGAGAATGGCATGCCGCATACTTTCTATACCAAGAACGGCGGCCATACCTGGAGCAACTGGCGCATTTTCTTGAACGAGATGCTCCCCTTGCTTTTCAAATAAATTTGAAGCATTTTCAATCCCACTCATATGAAACCAAGATTGTCAATTCTCTTATCCATAGCGTTCGGCTTGTTCGCCAGCTATGGCGCCGGGGCCCAGCAGGCGCCTTTCTTCTGCATCGGAGCGGACGTGTCCGAGATTCCGGCATCCGAGGCGCGCGGGACCAAGTATTTTGATGTGGACGGGACTGAGATGGATCCCCTCCAGATCATGGCGAAGCACGGCTTCAACGTGATCCGGCTGCGCCTTTTCGTCAACCCGGAAGCCCAGGGTGGCTACTCCCGCGACGGCTTCTGCGGCACCGAGAGCACCATCGCCTTCGCCAAGCGCATCAAGGCGGCGGGCATGCAGTTCGCCCTCAACTTCCATTATAGCGACACCTGGGCCGACCCGGACAAGCAGTACAAGCCGTCCAAGTGGGAAGGCCTGACCGGCAAGGCGCTGGAGGACAGGATGTACCAGTACACCAAGGAGACCCTGCAGGCCTTCAAGGCGGCGGGCGCCGCCCCCGAGATCGTGCAGATCGGCAACGAGATCAGCCACGGCATGGTCTGGCCCGAGGGCAAGGTGATGGACGATGCCACGGAGGAGAACTGGGCCGCCTGCATGGGCCTGTACAAGGCCGGGCAGCGCGCCGTCCACGAGGTGCTCCCGCAGACCAAACTGCAGGTCCACCTGGCGCTCGGCGGCGAGAATACCCTCTGCCGCGACTTCCTCGACCATATGATCAAGTATGGGGCGGACTTCGACATCATCGGCCTGTCGTACTACGAGCAGTGGCACGAGACCTACAATGACATGAAGGCCAACATCTATGACCTGACGGCCCGCTACGGCAAGCCGGTCAACATCTGCGAGTACGGCGCCAATGCCGATAACATCCGGACCATCAACGACATCGTCCGCGCCACTCCGAACGGCCTCGGGGCCGGGACGATGGCCTGGGCGCCCACCCGCACCCTCTTCCCGCGCGACGGCCGGGCCGACCGCACCATCTTCGGCATCTACGAAGAGCTGCGCGACCGCTACGCCGACCCGAAGAAGCAGCCGCTCTACCTCGCCCCGTACAAGAGCGTGGTGGACTTCAACGAATTCGCCATCGGCGCGGACATCTCCTGGGTGCCCGAGCAGGAGGCGAAGGGCACGAAGTACTCCGACAAGGGCGTGCAGAAAGATGTGCTCGAGATCCTCAAGGACCACCATTTCAACTGGGTGCGCCTCCGCCTCTTCGTCGATCCGACGGCCGAGAACGGCTATTCTGCAGACGGCTTCTGCGGCCTGGAGCAGACCCTGGCGATGGCCAAGCGGGTCAAGGCCGCGGGCATGAAGTTCCTGCTGGACTTCCACTATAGCGACACCTGGGCCGACCCGGGCAAGCAGTTCAAACCCGCCTCCTGGGCCCGTTCCTCGGGTTCCGGCCTGGAGGGCCAGGTCTATCGCTATTCCAACGAGGTGATCAAGCGTTTCATCCAGGAAGGCGTGAAGCCCGACATGGTCCAGGTGGGCAATGAGGTCAACCACGGCATGGTCTGGCCGCAGGGCAAGATCGAGAACGACAGCTACGAGTCCTTCGCCGTGATGATCCGCTGCGCCAGCGCCGGCGTCCGCGCCGCAGACCCTTCCATCAAGATCATGATCCACATCGCCTGCGGCGGCCAGAACGAGGAGTCCGTCAAGTTCTTCGACAAGATGATCGCCCGCGATGTCAAATTCGACGTGATCGGCGAGTCCTATTATCCGAGGTGGCACGGCACCCTGGACGACCTCAAGGCCAATGTCAACGACTTGGCGAAGCGCTCCGGCAAACCCGTCTGCGTGGTCGAGTACCAGGAGCATCGCAAAGAGGTCAACGATATCGTGAAAGCGATTCCGAACGGCCTCGGCCTGGGCACCTTCATCTGGGAGGCCACTTCCCCGCAGTGGGGCGGCCTGTTCGACAAGGACGGCAAGACCACCGAGCACATGCAGGTCTACGATGCATTCTACAAGAGTTTCTGACAAAACAATAATCTTTATCTAATTCATTTATTATGAAGAAACTATCTATTCTTTTCCTGTCCATGGCACTGCTGCTCTCGGGCAGCGGGGTGCTTTTGGCCCAGACCCGCACGCTCAAGGGCGTGGTCGTCGATACGGGCGGCACGCCCGTGATCGGCGCCGCCTTGTACGAGGAGGGCAATCAGAGCCGCGGCGTCACTACCGACGTGGACGGCAACTTCTCGCTTGTCGTCTCCGGTCCCAACGCCCCGGTCACGATCGTCTGTCTGGGTTACCAGACCCGCACGGTTCCCGCGAGCGATCCTGAATTCGCCAACGGCCGCGTCATCCTGACCGACGACCAGATCCAACTCGAGGACGTCGTGGTCATCGGTTACGGTACGGTCCGCAAGGAGGACCTCACCGGATCCGTGGCGGCGATCAAGGCCGAGGAAATCAACCGCGGCGCCGTGTCCTCCAGCTATGAACTGCTCCAGGGCAAAGTCTCCGGTCTGCTCGTGCTGCCTGACGGCACGCTCCGCGTCCGTGGTATCTCCTCCCTGAATGCATCCAACAGCCCGCTCATCGTGGTGGACGGCGTGCCTCTCAGCTCGAACGGCCTGTCCTCCATCAACCCGGATGACATCGATTCCTTCTCCGTCCTCAAGGACGCCTCCTCCGCCGCCATCTATGGTTCGCGTGCCGCCTCCGGCGTCATCCTCGTGACCACCAAGAAGGCCAGTGCCAGCCGCAAGCCGCGCGTCTCCTACAGCGGCTCGGTCAGCCTCAGCCACTACATCGGCCGGGAGGAAGTGATGTCCGCCGATGAATACCGCACTTTCATGCGCAAGCTCTACGCCGACCGCCCCGGCTCGCTTGCAGCCGCCGAGGCCCTGATGGGCGAAGCCAATACCGACTGGATCAGCCTCGTGACCAAACTCGGCCAGAGCTCGACCCACAACCTGAGCGTCAGCGGAACGGCCTTCAAGGGCCACCTCCCGTACCGCGTGTCCCTCGGCTACGTGCAGCGCCAGGGCCAGACCCTCGGCTCCTGGAGCCACCGGCCTACCGCCAGCGTCACCCTGACCCCGACCCTGCTCGACGATCACCTGAAGATCACGCTCAACGCCAAGGTCAACACCTCCTTCTCGGACAAGGGCAGCGCCAGCTACAGCTCCGCTTCCAACTTCAACCCGACCCTGCCGGTGTACTTCTACAACGCCGACGGCTCGATCGACTATGATACCAACCACGGCTACTACATCGTGTCCACCGGGCGCGGCAAGGACCTCGTCCCCGGCGCCGGCGCCGCCACGAACCCGATGCAGTACCTGACCTCCCTGTCGAACCCGCACAACCTGGGCTGGACCCTCAGCAGCGTGATCAACTACAAGGTCCACGGCTTCGAGGACCTGCAGTTCAACCTGCGCACCAGCACCGACCGGCGCAAGACCGACAACTGGAGCCGCAGCATGCCGGGCTATTGGGGACTCATCAACGACGGCGTGGCCCCGGGCGTGGGTACCTACAGCCTGAGCAACAGCTTCAACAACAACGACATGCTGGAGTTCTTCGCCAACTACTCCCATGATTTCAACGGCCACCGCCTCGACGCCATGGCCGGTTATTCCTGGGAGCATTTCTACAACTACAACCACAGCGAGACCCGTCTCAATGACGACTACGCCCCGAAAGAGTACAAGAAGGACGACCTCTACGGCAACCCGACCAACCACGCCGAAGAGCACTTCCTGGTCTCCTTCTACGGTCGTCTGAATTATTCCTACAAGGGCCGCTACCTCGCGACTTTCACGCTCCGTAACGACGGCTCTTCCCGCTTCGCGAAAGAGCACCGCTGGGGTCTCTTCCCGTCCGCGGCTCTCGCTTGGAACATCAAGGAGGAACCCTTCATGAGCGATGTCCGCAACGTGAACGAACTTAAGCTCCGCTTCGGCTGGGGCGTCACCGGCCAGGAGAGCGGCATCGCCAACTACTCCTATCTGGCCAATTACAGCATGTCCACCAGCACCGCCTATATGTACAATATGGGTTCCGACGGACGTGCCTACTACCTGACCCCCGAGGCCTACGATCCCAATATCAAATGGGAAGAGACGATCACGACCAACGTCGGTATCGACTTCGGCTTCGCCCGGGATCTTATTTCCGGTAACCTCGATCTCTACCGGAAGGATACCAAGGACCTGCTCAACACCGTTCTGATCCCGATGGGCGCCAATTTCTCCAACGAACTGCTCACCAACATCGGCAGCATGCGCAACCTGGGTATCGAGCTCGGTCTGAACTTCAACCCGATCCGCAACCGCACCTCCAACCTGTCCATCGGCACGAACCTCACCTTCCAGGATACGAAATTCACCAAACTGACCGTGGGTGACGAGAGCGTCAACAAGGACTACTACATCCAGGTCGGCGGCATCGGCGTGGGCACCGGCGGCTACTCGCAGCAGCACCGCGTGGGCTATGCTCCTCGTACCTTCTTCCTGTATCAGCAGGCCTACGATTCTACCGGCAAACCCATCCAGAATGCCTTCGTGGACCGCGACGGCGACGGTATGATCACCGACAGCGACCGCTACCTCACGAACAAGAGTCCGCTCCCGAACTTCTTCTACGGCATCCGCGTGAAGTATTCCTACAAGAACTGGGACTTCGGCTTCAACGGCCACGGCTCCGCCGGCAACTGGGTCTTCTGGAACTACCACCAGAACAACTCCACGGTGGCCAATGACTGGATCAACTATAGCAATCTGCACAACTACAAGAAGATCGTGAACCGGACCGGCTGGACGAACACCAACATGATCGCCCAGAGCTACTCCGACTACTTCCTCCACGATGCGTCCTTCTTCAAGATCGACGACATCAATGCGGGCTATACCTTCCCGAAGGTCTTCGGCAACGGCCGTCTGCGCGTCGCCCTGACCGTCAACAACCTGCTGATCATCACCAAGTACCCGGGTGTCGACCCGGAACAGGGCGAGAGCGGTATCGACGGCAGCGGCACGCCGCGTTCCAGGACGTATTCCCTCCGTGTCAATCTTAACTTCTAATCCTGCCCAAGAATATGAAAAAGCTGATATATATCGCATTGCTGCTCCTGACGGGCATCTTCGCCGTTTCCTGCGTAAAAGACTTGGACGCCTTCCCGTTCAACGAGGACGACTTTACTTCCGAGAACGCCTACGGCAGCGACTATGCCAACTATGTGTCCGGACTCGCGAAGATCTACCGCTGCTTCAACAACACCTCCGACCTCCAGGTCGAGGACGCCGGCGCATCTGAGCTGATCCGTGCTTTCTGGTGCGTCCAGGAATGCTCCACGGACGCCTGCAAGAACGACTGGGAGAAGGACTCCTGGACCCAGGACATCAACAAGAACACCTGGTCCACGGCGGACAACGCCGCTTCCTATGCACTTTACTGCCGTACCTTGCACGGCATTACCTACACCAATGAATTCATGCGCCAGACCACGGACGACAAGCTTTCCGCTCGCGGCTGCGGCGATGATGTCATCAAGAAGGTACATTCCCTCCGCGCGGAGGCCCGCTTCCTGCGCGCCTTCATGTACTGGATGGCCATCGACACCTTCGGCGACGTGCCGTTCGTGACCGAGGAATCCGAGTTCGGCGCCGCCACCCCGGAGGTCAAGTCCCGCCGCGAGGTGTATGATTTCATCGTCTCCGAACTCTCCGAACTCGCCTCCAGCGCCGATATGCCGGCCGCCGGCTCCAACTATCCGCGTGCGGACAAGGGTGCCGCCCTGGGCCTGCTCTCCCGCGTGTACCTGAACGCCCAGGTCTATACCAACACCGTGGACGCCAGGGGCAATGTCACCCAGAAGGGCGATCCCAAGTGGACGGAGTGCATCGCCGCCTGCGAAGAGATCTTCAAGGCGAACTACGGCCTCTGCGACAAGTACTTCGACGTCTTCCGCGGCGACAACGGGGAGAATCCCGATGCCCGCAAGGAGCTCATCTTCGCCATCGATTACGATGCGGAGCATATGCGCAGCTGGGGGGGTTCGATCTTCATGTGCGAGTCCGCTTTCCAAGCCGCCGATGACAACGACGAGAACGGCAATCCGCTGTATTCCCTGGGCGTGAAGGACGGCTGGGCTGGTATCCGCATGCCGTCCGAGTATGTGTTCAACTATTTCGGTGTGAGCGTCCCGGATGAGGGATATGATGCCGAAGGCAAGTACACGGGCATCTACAACTACACGGACGACCGTGCCGGCGTGTTCTTCATCAAGGGCCACAAGGAGCAGATGACTGACCTCGCGGAGTTTACGCAGGGCTGGAGCTTCTACAAGTTCAACAACATCCCGCACGACCAGACCCGCGAGGAGTTCGCCGAATTCGCCAAGCAATATGGCTCTGGCAGCGCGAAGGCCAGCGTGGATTTCCCGCTGATCCGCCTGTCCGAGATCTACCTCAACTACGCCGAGGCCTGCCTGAATGCCAACCAGGCCGCCAAGGGCCTGCCTTACCTCAACGAGGTGCGCAAGCGCGCCCACCTGGATCCGCTCCCGAGCTATGACATCGAGGACGTCCGCAACGAGCGGGCCGTCGAACTCGCCTGGGAGGGCCTCCGCCGTACGGACCTGATCCGCTGGGATCTCTTCCACTCCGGCGAATTCCTGTGGAGATGGAAGGGCGGCAGCTATCAGGGCCAGGGCTTCTCCCAGCACCTGCTGGTGTTCGACTTCCCGCAGTCCGAACTGACGGCGAACAGCAACCTTTCCCACAAACCGGGTTATGCCAATTAAACAGAAAAGCGTATGAAACGAATCAAATATCTTTCCCTGTTCTGCTTCGCGGCCCTGCTCGCGGCCTGCGATCCCAATGGGCTCGAGATCGTCAAGACCGCTCCGGAGGCGCAGTTCGTCGCTCCGAAGGTCGGTTCGATGGGCACGGTCCAGGTGTCCCAGCAGAATTATGACAACAACGGGGATGTCACCTTCTCCTGGGAGAAGGCCGACCTCGGCATGCCTACCGAACTGAGCTATTCGATCTATCTGTCCAGCGAAAGCCATCCGGATATGTGCCTCGTGTCCGGCGTGACCAAGACCAGCTATTCGATCGACTACAAGACCCTTTATGCCAAACTGGTGGGCGAGAGCAACCTCGGCCTTCCGAAAGGCAAGGCCACGGCCGTTCCCTGCTACGTCACGGCATCGATGGGCGACGGCTACTATGTGGTGAAATCCGATCCGGTGCAGGTGACCTTCGACATCGCCCGCATCAGTACGGGCATCAATATGCTCTATGTCTCGGGCAACTTCAACGGCAACCATCCCGACCGCAACGGTATCGAGGAGACGGATCCCGGCACCAAGTCCTACCAGGGCCTGGTGAATATGAAATCCTCCGGCACCAACAATGTCAAGTTCCTGGAATACACCTATTCCGGCAAGAACGAAGGGGATGCCTGGGGTGTCGAGGACGGTGCCCTGAAGGTCGGCGGCGCGGCGATCGAAGCCCCCGCGGAACTCGCTTATGTACGGGCCAACCTGAACACCGGCACTTACTCCATCAGCCAGCTGGGCGGCAAGGTCCGTCTGTGCGGTTTCAATGGCAGCTGGTGGTTTGGTAGTAATCCGGAACTGGTCTATGACGCCGAGGAGAAGGCGTGGATCGGCCAGGCAGACTATACTTCCGGCAACTTCCGCATTTCCATCAACGACAGCTGGAGCTTCACCTTCGGCCCCAAGCGGGCGGCCGACCTGACCGTGCGCGACGGCTCGGACATCAAGATCTACCACAACGACATCTCCAGGCGCTACGTGGGCGGCGATGCCAACTTCAAGGTCAACAAGGCGGGCACCTACCGCTTCAAGTTGTACTACGAGTCGGCCGACTGCACCTGGCACCTGGCGGTCAGCGCGGTGAAGTAGATTCTTGATCATTTTCATTGCCCCGGCTTTCATCAAACCGGGGCAATGATTATATTTGTATCAAAACCAATTACACATGAAAAGAATCTTGTCCGCCGCGTTCGCGGCTCTGATGTGCGCCGCGGCGGCCCTGGCCGGCCCGCGGCAGGAAGTCCTGCTGGAGAAAGGATGGAAATTCACCCGTGACGACGGCGATTTTGCGCCCGTGGCGGTGGACGACAGCGCCTGGGAGCAGGTGCGCGTCCCCCACGACTGGGCGATCTATGGCCCCTTCGATGCGAACAACGATGCGCAGGTGGTCGCGATCACGCAGAACTTCGAGCGGCGCGCTTCGCTGAAAACCGGCCGCACCGGCGGCCTGCCCTACGTGGGCGTGGGCTGGTACCGGCTGAAGTTCGACGCCCCGGATTTCGGGGCGGGTAAGTGCGCCGAGATCCTGTTCGACGGCGCGATGAGCCAGGCCAAGGTCTACGTCAACGGGAAGTACGTGGGCGAATGGCCCTACGGTTACAATTCTTTCCACCTCGACGTCACGGAATTCCTCAACCCGGACGGCAAAGACAACACGCTGGCCGTGCGGCTGGAGAACCTCCCCGAGTCGTCCCGCTGGTATCCGGGCGCCGGCCTGTTCCGCAACGTCCACCTGATCGTGACCGACAAGGTGCACGTCCCGGTCTGGGGCACGCAGCTGATCTGCTCCGACGTGTCCAAGCGCTCCGCCAAGGTGGACCTGAAGGTCACGCTCGCGGGCGCGCCGTCCAAGATCAAGACCGTGATTTATGCCCCGGACGGCCGCAAGGTGGCCTCCCGGGTCCGCTCCAAGACCTTTGACCTGGGCCGCGAGCAGAAGCTGAAGATCCGCCGGCCCAAGCTCTGGTCGCCGGAGTCTCCATCACTCTATAAGGCCGTGACCACCGTGTATGTCGGGCGGGAAGCCGTGGATGAGTACACGACCACCTTCGGCGTGCGCTCCATCGAGCTGATCCCCGACAAGGGCTTCTTCCTCAACGGGGAGCACCGCAAGTTCCAGGGCGTGTGCAACCACCACGACCTGGGCCCGCTGGGCAGCGCCGTCAACGAAGCGGCCCTGCGCCGCCAGCTCACGCTCCTCAAGGAGATGGGCTGCGACGCCATCCGCACCTCGCACAACATGCCGGCCCCCGAACTCGTGCGCCTCTGCGACGAAATGGGCTTCATGATGATGGTCGAGCCTTTCGACGAGTGGGATATCCAGAAATGCCGCAATGGCTACCACCTTTTCTTCAAGGAGTGGGCCGAGAAGGATATGGTCAATATGCTCCACCAGTTCCGCAACGACCCGTCGGTGGTCTTCTGGAGCATCGGCAACGAGGTCCCCAGCCAGTGCAACGAGAGCGGCTACGCCACCGCGAAATTCCTGGTGGACATCTGCCACCGCGAGGACCCGACCCGTTTCACCACCTGCGGCATGGACCAGGTCCTCTGCGTGCTGAAGAACGGCCTGGCGGCCCTGCTGGACGTGCCGGGCTTCAACTACCGCGTGCACCTCTACGAGCAGGCCTATGAGACCCTGCCGCACAAGATTGTGCTCGGCAGCGAGACGGCCTCCACGATCTCCTCGCGCGGGGTGTATTATTTCCCGGTGGAGAAGACCCCGCGCGTACGCCACGAAGACCTCCAGTGCTCCTCCTACGACCTGGAATATTGCAGCTGGTCCAATGTCCCGGACATCGACTTCGCGATGGCGCAGGACAAGGAGTGGGAGATCGGCCAGTTCGTCTGGACCGGCTTCGACTATCTCGGCGAGCCTACGCCCTACAACCTGATGCCCAACCACAGCTCGAACTTCGGCATCATCGACCTTGCGTCGATCCCCAAGGACCGCTACTGGCTCTACCGCAGCGTCTGGCGCCCGGATGCGGAGACCCTCCACATCCTGCCGCACTGGACCTGGCCGGGCCGCGAGGGTGAGGTCACGCCGGTGTTCGTCTACACCAACTATCCCTCGGCCGAGCTCTTCATCAACGGCAAGAGCCAGGGTGTCCGGGCCAAGGACCCCTCCGACGAACAGGGCCGCTGGCGCCTGATGTGGATGGATACGGTCTATGAGCCGGGCGAAGTCAAGGTCGTGGCTTTCGATGCGGACGGGCGCGCCGTGGCCGAGCGGAGCATCCGCACGGCGGGCGAGCCGGACCACATCGAGTTGAAGGTGGACCGCAGCACCCTGAAGGCCGATGGCCGGGATCTGGCGTACATTGAGGTGAGCGTGGTGGACAAGGACGGCATCCTCTGCCCGTCCGACGGCCGCCTGGCATCGTTCAGCACGGCGGGCGCCGGCGGCGCCTACCGCGCCTCCGCCAATGGCGATCCGACCTGCCTGGACCTCTTCCACCTGCCGGAAATGCACTTCTTCAACGGCAAACTCACCGCCATCGTGCAAGCATCCGAGACGCCGGGCGAGGTGACCTTCACCGCCTCCGCCCCCGGCCTGAAGAGCGGCAACATCACGATTTTCGCTGAATAAATCGTCCGGCTACCGGGTGAAGAGCATGGGGAGGAATTCGTGTAGGCATCGCCGCCACGTAAGCCACTCGTGCGCCGTACCCGGGGATGAATAGTACGTGCAGTTGATTCCTGCATCGTTCAGCATCTTTGCAATTCTTTCACTGCCCATGCCTTCTTCTGTACCCATGCCCATGAAGAAGGCATGGACCTTTTTGTTGAATGAGGCCGGGTCGGCGAAGACTCCGTCATAAATTTCGTTTACCTTGGCGTCGGGGCCCATGAAGATGGCACCGCTGAAGGACCCGATATGGGAGAATTTGTCCAGGTGGCGCAGGGTGGTCTCGAAGGTCTGGTGGCCGCCCCAGGAGAGGCCGGCCATGGCACGGTGATCCCGGTCGGAGAGGGTGCGGAATTCCTTGTCGATAAAAGGGATGATGTCCTGGACCAGGATGATCGGGAAGGTGGCGCCGAAGGCATCCCGGGCTTTATTCGGGTCTTCTCCGGGTTTGGCGCGGAACATGATACCGCAGTTGCCGCTGTCCATCACGACGATCATCGGCTTGCACGCTCCGGCGGCGATCATATTATCCAGGATATGATTGGCCTTGCCTTGCTTGCCCCAACCCGTTTCGTCTTCGCACATGCCGTGTTGGAGGTACAGGACCGGATAGCGCTTGCGCGGCTTCTTCTCGTATTCGGCCGGGGTATAGACCATGCAGCGGCGGTAGCGCTTCTCATAGGAAGACCAGTAGACGACCGAGCGGATCTGTCCGTGCGGAACCTCATGCGGACGGTAGTAGTCTCCTTCCGGGCCTTCCGGGATCTCGATCATGCTGGAGCGCCCGTAACTGCCGCAGTAGGTCTCCGTATTGACATCGGTGACCTGGATTCCGTCCACGACAAAATGGTAGAAATGAGGACCGACTACCAGCGGTTTCGTGGTGCAGTACCACCACCCATCGGGATCCTTCTCCATATCGTGCCTTCCCTGGAGGTCGAGATAAACCTCCTGAGCCTTGGGTGCATAGAGACTGAAGTAAGCTCGCCGCTGCGAATCGACGCGCGGGTATTCGCGTTCGAACAAGGCGGTTTCGGAAACAGTCGTTCCTGCAGGAATCGGACGGCTCTGGGCTCCGGCGAACAGGGGAAGCAGCAAACAGGCTGCAAGATAAAGGGTCTTTCGCATGTCTATACTTGTTTTTTGAATGATTTCATATATTCCGACGGGGTCATGTTGTAGGCCGTGGAGAAGGTCCGGGTAAAGTAGGAGGCATTGGAGAATCCGACGGAATACATTACTTCTGAGATGGTGAAATTGCCACTTTGCAATAGAAGGGCGGCTTTTTTCAGCCGGATGGAGCGGATGTATTCGACGGCGGACATCCCGGTAAACTGTTTGAGTTTGCGGTAGAGTTGTTTCTCGCTGAAGTCTCCCAATTCGCAGAGGCGCGCAACGGACAGATCGGCATCGTCGAGGTGTTCTTCGATGAGCTGGGTGACCTTCCGGAGGTATTTCTCATCCTGGGACAGTTCCCGGGAGGCCTCGGGCGTGGTAAGCATCTCCATGCGGAGTTTTTGCTCCATACGTTTCTTGTTGCCCAGGAGCTGACTTACGCGGGCAGTCAGGGTGGGCACTTCGAAGGGCTTCGGCAGGAAGACGTCGATCCCCAGTCCGATGCTCTTCTGCTCGGTCTGGTGGTCGTCCTTGGCCGTCAGCAGGATGATGGGGATGGTGCTCAGCGGCGGGAACTGGCGGATCTGGCGGCACATTTCCAGGCCGTCCATCACGGGCATCAGGACATCGGAGATGATGAGGTCCGGGATGACATCCTTGCAAAGTTTGAGACCGCTTTTGCCATTGTGCGAGCACACGCAACGGTAATCGTCCTTGAGCAGACTTTCCAGGAAATTGCAAATCTGGGCATTGTCGTCCACGATGGCGATGAGCGGCTTGTCGGAATCCTCGTCCACCGGTGCGCCGGGGGTGCCGGCGGCAGACGGGGTGCTGTCTGCCAGGCAGGGAAGGAGGATGCTGAAGGTGGTCCCGTCTTCATCTGAAGACAAAGATACCTGACCGCCGTGCATTTCGACATATTTCTTGATGACGGACAGGCCGATACCTGTGCTGTCATAGCCGCCCGACTTGGTGCGGGAGGACTCAAAATAGCGCTGGAAGGCGAAAGGCTGCTCTTCCCGGGGGATGCCGATACCGGTGTCGGAAACTTTGATGAGCAGTTGGCGTCCATGGTCGTCGCGGTCAAGGGTCATCAGTACGGAGCCGCCTTCCGGGGTGTATTTGCAAGCATTGGAGAGGAGGTTGTTGAGGACGGTTTCGATCTTGACGATATCAATGTTTACCGGGATGGTGGGGTGGCTGCTGCTGAAGATGAATTCGTGCTTGGGGAAATTGTCCCGCCAGGCTTCGAAGATGCTGCGGGCGAAGTCTACGAATTCGACCTCCGAACTGATCAGGGAGTCGGCCACGCCGCCGGTGTCCTTGTAATAGTCGATGGTATGGTGGATCAGCGTGCTGAGCCGCATCGCATTGTCGCGCGCAATCTCCAGGTTGGTGATGTCCGTCCCGGGAGCGGCTTCTTTGATCAGTTTGCCCAGGGGGCCGATGACCAGGCTGAGCGGGGTCTTGAACTCGTGCGCGACATCCTGGAAGAAGGCTTCTTTCTGGCGCGACTGCTCGATGAGCTCGTCCCGCTGGCGGCGCTCCAGCTCGAGGTAACGCCGCATCGTGGCCAATTTGACGACGCTGTATATGATGGCGGCGAATAGTAAGAAATACAGCAGAAGCATCGGAGGCGAGAGCGGCCAGGAGGACCGGATGCGGAAGGACAGGATTCTTGCGGGGTTGGAAGAGGTGTCGGCCGGGGCCACCGAGAGACTATAGCGGCCCGAACGGAGTCCGGTCAGGGTTACCTTGTTGCCGACGACCGTCCCCGACCAATGCTCGCGCCGGCTGTCGAGCCGGTAGTCGAATCGGTGCGGGATCTCGTCGTTGAAGTTGAAGTCGGAGAAGGAGATCTCCAGATGATTCTGGTTGTGCGGCAACTGGAGGACCTCGCCGGAGAAGTCCCGGGGATCGATCCGGCGCTGTCCGTTGACTACCAGGGAGGTGATGATGATCGTGGAGGGGGTGCTTTCATAGTAGCGCCGGATATCCTCGAGGCGGACCCTGTCCACCCCTCCGGCCGCACCGAGCAGCAGGCTCCGCTCAAAAGGGTCGTACTCGAAGGCTACATAGTTGCGATAGGTACTGAAACTCCGGATGTCCAGTTCATCCTTGCCGACGGAAAACAGAGTCTGGGAGGTGCAGATCCAAATCCGCCCTTCCGCTTCGATCAGCGAGAAGGGTTCGATGTTGCCGTCGGGGTGGAATTGTGTCGAACGTATTTCGACGCCGCCGGCCTCGGGGATAATACGGGAGATGCGGTTGCCGGAGGCCACCCAGATACAGCCGTCGTTGTCGGAGCACATACAGTCCGGCTGGTCGGGTCCGGTGTCGATCCGGAGGACCTCACCGGTGCCGGGATCGATGCGGAAGACGTGCTGGTCGCGCGTCAGCGCCCAGATGCGGCCCTGCCTGTCCTGCACGATGCGCGCAACGTCATCGGAGCTGAGTCCTTCCTGCTGGCGGTAGCGGTTGAGTACGTTGCCGTCGAGTCGCAGTCGGTACACCCCTTCGAAAGTGGCCGCCCAGAGTTCATTCCCGAGAGGCAACAGATCGTAAATCCAATTGCTGTTACCCGGGATCAGCATCCGCAACATCTGCCCGCTCGCCTCGTCGTAGTGGAGGATGCCGCCGTCCGAGCCGATATAAACATCACCTGTCTGCCGGCTCTCTACGATTTTGCGGACCTTGTTGTGCGGGATGCGATAATCGGGTGCGTCCATGGCATAATGCCGGGTCTGGCCGTCTTCCGATACCTGATATAAGCCGCCCGACCCACCGGCCCAGAGACGGCCTTTGCGATCGCGCAGCAGGACGTTGTAGTGGGCGTTACCACTGTTCGTGAGTCCCTCGACGGGACGCAGGGTCGGAGATTGCTGGAGGTGAAGCAGGCCTTCTTCGGTGCCGAACCAGAGGTCGCCGTCGCGATCTTCCATAATATTCCAGGTCACAGCGGGATGGATCCTTTCCTGGACATTCTCCGCGGGATCATAGCGGAAGAGTCCGTTGTCCGTACCGATCAGGAGGCGGCCGGAAGGGCCCTGCCAGAGGGCTTTGGGCATCGGGAGGGCTACGCTCGCGTCGACGTGCCCGTCGGAGCGGCGGACCCGGAACAGGTGGGTGGGCGAGCAGACCCAAAGATGCTCTCCGTCCGGCAGGATGCAGGTTACAATCCGGACCAGCAGGGCCGGGAACGGGCGTTCGAAGGTGCCGGACGGGAGGCAGTAACGTCCGATCCCGGTGAGCAGGCCCACATAGATGTCCTCGCCTGCGAGCACGAGGGAGAAGGAATTGCCGTCGTCGATCCGGGTGGCCGTGTCCGCTTCGGGATCGTAGCGGAAAAACCCGTTCTTCGAGGCCACATAGATGTATTCACCGACGGACAGCAGGTCTCGGACCAGGTCGTCGTCAAAAGGGGTGGCCCGGACGTAGGCGCGTTTGTCCAGCAGGAAAGAATAAATGCCGTCGTTGGTGGCCAGCAGCAAGCGGCCGTCCCAGTAGATGAGCTTGTTGATCTGGATATGTCCGTCCGGACAGGGGTAGGGGACCAGGTCGTAGCCATCGAAGCTGTACAGGCAGCGGTCCGTACCGAACCAGACCGTTCCATCGTCCTGTTGAGCGAGACTCCGAACGGAAAACAAGGCCGTCCGGTCCTGGAAATTGCCGAATGCCGGCTCCTGCGCAACTGCCGGGACCGCCGCCCGGAGCAGCAACGCGAACAGTAAGAAGTGCAGATATCTCATTTTTCCATCTTTTCTGACAGGAAGATACGAATAATTTTGTGTCTTTGAATCGCCGGAGGGAAATATGTCATCATCTGTCTTTTCTGTGTCATCCCGGACGGATGCAAAGCCGTATTTTTGCAACGAACGATGTTTGGCATTCGGGAACCGGCCTGCCGTCTGTAAAATACTTGAATGGTTATGGGTAATAATTTGGTTATATGGATTATGTCGGGCAGCAGGCCGGAATTCCTGAAGAATGACTATCTTTATAGAAAAATCCGATAACCCATGAGACGACTTCTTTTTTTGGTGTGCGTGCTCCTCACTGCATTTTCGGTGGCATCTGCACAATCTTCCCGTATTGTGACCCCCTTCGACGCCAACTGGCGTTTCGTCCAGGACGATCCGTCCGGCGCGCAGGCGCCCGGCTACAATGACAAATCCTGGCGCAAGCTCGACCTGCCCCACGACTGGAGCCTCGAGGGCGAGAACCTGCGCGAGAACCCCGGCGGGGGGAGCGTGGGCTTCTTCCCGATGGGGACCGGCTGGTACCGCAAATCCTTCGACGTGCCCGGTTTCAGCAAGGATAAACTGTATTCCATCGAGTTCGACGGTGTCTATATGAACAGCACTGTCTGGGTCAACGGGGTCTGCCTGGGGACCTGGCCTTACGGCTACTCCAGCTTCTCCTATGACCTCACGCCGGTGCTTAAGGCCCGCGGCAACGTGATCGCCGTGCGGGTGGACAACTCCCAGCAACCCAATTCCCGCTGGTACAGCGGCTCGGGCATCTATCGCCACGTCCGCCTGGTCGCGACGCCCAAGACCCGCTTCGACAAATGGGGCATCTTCCACCATACCATTGAAGTCAAGGACGGCACCGCCAAGGTGCAGATCCACTCCGATATCACCAACGGGGAGACCCGCGCCCGCGATCTGACCCTCCGCCAGAGCGTGCTGGATGCCGAAGGCGCCGTGGTGGCCACGGTCGAGACCGCGGTCCAGATGCTCGCCGGCGGCTCGCAGACGGTCGACCAGAACATCGAGATCCCCGCTGCCAAGCTCTGGGACACGGAAAATCCCTATCTCTACACCCTCCGCTCCGAGCTGCTCGCTTCCGGCAAGGCGGTGGACTGCGTCGAGGGGACCCTCGGCGTGCGCACCATCGAATATGACGTGGACCGCGGCTTCCTGCTCAACGGCCAGCAGGTCAAGATGAAGGGTGTCAACCTCCATCACGACGCCGGCGCCGTGGGCGCGGCCGTCCCGGAGCGCGTCTGGGAGCGCCGCATCGAGATCCTCAAGGAAGGCGGCTGCAACGCCATCCGCACGGCCCACAACCCGCCCGCACCCGAATTCCTCGACCTCTGCGACAAGCACGGCATGCTGGTGATGGACGAGGCCTTCGACCAGTGGGTCTCCGGCAAAAACCGTTTCGACTACCACCTCGTCTTCGACCAGTGGCACATCCGCGACCTTTATGCGATGGTGGCCCGCGACCGCAATCACCCTTCGGTGGTGATGTGGAGCATCGGAAACGAGATCCGCGACCAGCGCAACGAGATCGGCCCCATCGTGGCCAAGGAGATGATCGACTACTGCCACCAGCTGGATCCGACCCGCCTGGTGACCGCCGGCAACGATGAGATCGCGTCCAACACCCCGACCTCGGCGGAGTTTCTCGCCGCCTTCGAGAATGATATCGTCGGCTATAACTATCCCGACCGCTGGCGCACCCGCCGCGAAGTCAACTATGCCCTGGACAAGGCCGAGTTCCCGAACCGCCGCGTGGTGGCCACCGAGTCCTCCGGCTACGGCGGCGCCCGCCGGCAGTACACCCTGCCCGACGCAGAGCCCGCCCGTCCGATGGGGGCCGGTGCGAACGGCTTCTCCCCGCAGCAGATGAACAATCCGCAGATGCAGCAGATGATGCGCAACATGCGCCGCTCCAACCGCGGTATCATCAACAGCAATCTGATTGACGTGGAGCAGCGCTGGCGTTTTGCGATGAGCTACGACTACGTGATCGGCGACTTCATGTGGACTGGCATCGACTATTACGGCGAGTCCGGCTGGCCTTCCCGCGGCAGCACCTCGGGCTATATCGACAACTGCGGCTTCAAGAAAGACGGCTGGTGGTTCTTCAAGAGCATCTGGTCCGACGAGCCTGTGCTCCACCTGCTCCCGCACTGGAACTGGGCCGGCAATGAGGGCAAGATCATCCAGGTGGCCTGTTTCACCAACTGCGAGGAAGTCGAGCTCTTCGTCAACGGCAAGTCCTATGGCAAGAAGGAGACCGAATTCCCGCGCCGCGGCGTGGACGTCAGCTGGGCACAGTACGCCCCCGGCAAGCGCTACGCCACCACGGCCGACCTGCACCTGACCTGGGACGTGGAGTATCAGCCCGGCGAGATCAAGGTGGTCGGCCAGCGTAACGGCGAGACCTTCGAAGAGGTGATCCGCACCGCCGGCGCCCCCGCGCAGTTGCGCGCCACCGTGGACCGGCCGTCCTTCAAGGCGGAGCCGGGTGACGTGGCCCACGTGACCGTGGAGGTGCTCGATGCGCAGGGCAACATCTGCCCCATCACCGACAACCTCGTGAAATTCAGCGTCAAGGGCGGCCGCCTGATCGGTGTCGAGAACGGCAATATGCAGGATCTCGGCTCCGTCAAGGCCTCCGAGCGCAAGGCCTTCTCCGGCCTGTGCCTCGGCATCGTGGCCGCGGACAAGAAGGGCCCCGTCACCGTCACGGTCACTTCCGACGGCCTGACCCCGTCCACCGTCACCTTCCAGGCAGAATAAGACAAACCGAATATGCGCAAATCCATCTTTTTGGCTGCGGCGGCGCTCCTCTGCGCCGCCTGCGCCCCCAAAGCCCCGGAGAAATACCTCGCGGACGGCGCCATCACGGCCGGGGAGAACACCCGCGTGGAGACCACCTACGGCACCATCGAGGGCTACCTCGACGGTGCCATCTACACCTTCAAGGGCATCCGCTACGCCAAGGCGGAGCGCTTCATGCCCCCGCAGGTGCCCGACCGCTGGGAAGGCGTCCGCCAGTGCAAGCTCTATGGCCCGCAGACGCCCCAGACCGAGACCCTGAACTACAACGACAACAATACCCAGACCGACTACGGCTTCGGCAACCAGTTCTTCCTGGAGCCGATGGACGAAGCCTGCCAGGTGCTGAATGTCTGGACACCGTCCATCACCGACGGCAAGAAGCGCCCCGTGTTCCTCTGGATCCACGGCGGCGGCTACTCCAGCGGCTCGGGCCACGACCTGCCCTGCTACGAGGGCCGTGCCCTGGCGCTGAAGGGCGACATCGTGGTGGTCAACATCAACCACCGGCTCAATGTCCTGGGTTACCTTGACCTGACCGGCCTGGGCGGCAAGTATGCCCAGTCCGTCAACCTCGGGCAGCAGGACATCGTCAAGGCCCTGGAGTGGGTTCGAGACAACATCGCCCGCTTCGGCGGCGATCCTGCGTCCGTGACCATCGGCGGCCAGTCCGGCGGTGGCGGCAAGGTGTCCGCGCTGCTGGCGATGCCTGCAGCGAAGGGCCTGTTCCGCCGGGCCGTGGTGCAGAGCGGCTCGTTCCTGAACGTGGCCGACCCGGCGGCGACCCGCCAGCAGGGTATCGACTTCGTGAAGGCCCTGGGCGTCAAGCCGGGCCCGGACGCCGACCTGTCCCGGTTCAGCTATGACGAGCTGCTGGCGGCCTCCCGCCAGGTGCGCGCCGGCGCCGGCCCTGTGGGCGACGGCACCATCATCGCGATGAAGCCGGGCCAGACCGAGGCGCCGGAACTCAGCCGCGACATCCCGCTGCTGGTCGGCACCAACTTCAACGAGTTCACCTTCGATGTCGGGATCGACGGCTCCGAGGCCGCGGTCCGCGAGCAGCTGTCGCGTCGCTACCGCGACCGCGCGGATGCGTTCCTCGAGGCCTTCCGCGCCGCCTATCCGGACGCTCCGCTCAAGGACGCCGTCTACGCCGACTTCAACTTCCGCGGTGGCGCCGTGCGCCAGGCGGCCGCCAAGGCCCGCCAGGGCGGCGCCCCGGCCTACCTGTACCTCTTCACCTGGATGCCGAAGGAGAATGTACTGGGCGCCAGCCACGGGATGGAGCTGCCTTTCATGTTCAACAACGTGCAGAATATGCGTGAGATGACGGGCGGCACCGACCGGGCCTACAAGTTCCAGGAGACGGTCAGCGACATCTGGCTGTCGTTCATCAAGACCGGCGACCCGAACATCCCGGGCATCCCGACCTGGGAGCCCTACAGCGAGGAGAACGGCTTCACGATGATCCTGGACGATGAGTGCCGCGGCGCGCGCCACCACGACGATGCCCTGATCAATTTCGGCCGCTGACATCCGTTCAACCAAAATCCATATCCATCCTATGAAGAGAATCGCATTGCTGGCAGTCGCAGCCGGGCTTGTCCTGGCCGCCTGCGCCCCCAAGGAGGTCGCCCCGGTGGCCTCCCAGTCCCGGGTCGTCGAAGAAGGCGGCACCGGCCCCTACAAGGTCCTGATGCTCGAGGATCCCTCGCTCGCGGCCCACACCATCTTCGCCCCGCAGAACCTCGCCCCCTTCGGCAAGAACAATAAGCTGCCGGTGCTCGTCTGGGGCAACGGAGCATGTGTCAACTCCCCGTGGGAGCACTACCTGTTCCTCAATGAGATCGCCTCACACGGTTTCCTCGTGATCGCCACCGGCTACATCCCGATGACGGACGAGCGCTACCGTGGTCCGCAGTCCACCTCCGCCCAGCAGATCGAGGCCGTGGAGTGGGCCATCGCCCAGAACGCCGACAAGGCCAGCCCGTACTACGGTCGCATCGATGTCGATGCCATCGCAGCCGCCGGCATGTCCTGCGGCGGCCTGCAGACCCTCGACAACTCCGCGGATCCGCGTCTCAAGACCCTGATGATCTGCAACAGCGGCCTGTTCATCAACCCGGCCGGTGCCGTGCCCGGCATGCCGATGCCCGAGAAGGAGAAGCTCCAGAAAATCACGGTCCCGGTCATCTACATCCTCGGCGGCGAGACCGACATTGCCTACCAGAACGGCATGGATGACTTCCATCGCCTGACCAAGGTCCCCGCCTTTGCGGCCAACTATCCGGTCGGCCACGGCGGCACCTACGCCAAGCCGCACGGCGGCGAGTTCACCGTCCCGGCCCTCGCCTGGCTGCAGTGGCAGCTCAAGGGAGACAAGGAGGCGGCCAAGATGTTCCAGGGCGATCCTTGCGGCCTCTCGCAACGCGAAGGCTGGACCACCGAGAAGAACAGCCTGATTGACTGACACAGATCCTCAATTACTTACAAAACGACCTTCGGAGTTTTTTCCGAAGGTCGTTTTGTAAATGCCTGGCAATCAATACTAGCGGTCGGTGCGAAGGATTTCGACGGGGCCGATCAGTCCGGACTCCACCAGCGGATCATCCTTGGTGAAGGCCTTGTAGATGACTACTGTCTTGCGGCCGGCGGAAGGCCGGGGGAGACCCTTTGCCAGCCACTCGGGGACCTTCAGCATCTGCTGCCCCCGTCCGCCGCGTCCGCCGGCGGACCATTCGATGTCGTCGGGTTCGAACTCGTCGCCGATCAGCCGGTTGACCCAGAGGTTCGAGACTTCGACCTCCAGGGTGTTCTGCCCCTTGTGCAGCAGACGGGTGATGTCTGCGCGGAAGGGCGGGGTCCAGAGCGTGCCGGCGTCCCGGCCGTTGACCCGGACCACGGCGAGGTTCCTGACCTTGCCCAGGTCGAGGCAGTAGGCGGACTTCCTGTCAAGCTGGTTTACCGTAAACGTGGTGGTGTAGGTCGCCGTCCCGGAGAAATACTTCACACCCTTGTCTTCAGCATCGCTCCAGGACGCCAGTTTGTCCATCGTGATGGAAGCGGGAGCGCCCCAACCTTCAGGGAATGTGACCGTCCAGGGGCCTTCGACAGAGGCGGCTGCGTCGAACTTCGGCGAGCGGTCTTCCAAGCCGGGACCGGCATCACGGGCTGCCTTCCGGAACACGATGAAGCGTGACCCGCGGGGTTCCAAAGGTTCCAGGACCAGGGTTTTGCCGTTCTGGATGGCCCAGGAGGCTGCATCCCGGATCTCTACAGTCTTCGGGTCCCAGATCTCGGGGACTTTCCCCTGGAGGGAGAAGGTGAGCGTGGCGGAGACGGGCTCGTCGGCGGTATTGGCCACAAAGAAATACTCCGTCCCGTCGTCATCGACGCGGTGGATCCACTGTACGCGGCTGTCGTCCGCCAGCAGGGTCGGCTCCTGGGAAGTGTAGTCGTCGACGAAGCGCCCCCGGCGCAGCAACTCTTGGCAGTGCGTGAAATACGTAAAGAGCTTGTCGGCGCCATCCTTCCACCAGGTCTGACCGGGGGTCCATTGCGTGCCCCACTGACCGAAGGTCATGCCCGGCTTGACCTGGGTCCAGGGATTCTGCGCCCCGGCGTGGAACATGAATCCGTTGATGCCCAGACAGAAAGCCTTGTCTCCGACTGTCTTGAGGCCGCTCGGGTCATCCTTCCAGGCGAAGCCGGGAATACAGGTGAAACCCTCGGCATAGACGGTCTGGCGGCCGCTGCGCCGGGCGGCGGCGACGACCATCGGCACCTCAGGCCATCCCCAGGTGAGGGGCTGGGTCCAGAACTCGGCTGCGACGGGGTCGGCAGGATCCAGTCTGCTGATCAGCAGGTCCGTATCGATCGGGTTGAAGGGCTGGGCCCGGCCCGTGCCGTAAGGCTCGACCAGAAGCTCCAGACCGTTTTCGTGTGCGAGTTTGCTCAGGGTCCCGTAATAGTATTCCGCAAACAGGTCCTTGACGGTCGCCGTCCAGTCCCCGACCACCTTGTCGCTTTCTTCCTTGCTGCGGACCGTCTGTCCGACCAGTGCGGGGAGCCAGGGGAGGATATCATAACCCTTCCTGTCGGAAAACTCTTTAGGGAAGTTCCGTGTCCATTCCTGGCCGCCGGCTTCGTAGCTGTCCACTTCGAAACGTTTGAAGGTCCGGCCCGTCTCCTCGCCGGCGATTTCGATGATCTGCCGGGGATACAGGTCCCAGAAGGCGCGGACGGCTTCGGGGTTCATCTTGTCGCATTCCAGCCCCACGCCGCCCTCCGGGGCCGTGGCGTAGTTGGTCTTGGCATTGGTCGTGTGGCCGAAGCGGTAGAGGATCCATTTTCCCTGGGGAACAGTCCATTCAAGGGTACCATCTGGGCCGGGCGCGGCCGGGACCACGAAGACTTCCTCCAGGACACCGTCCTTGCCCGGCCGGGCGGCCAGCACGGCGATGTCCTCATAGTAGTTCCATTGCGGATCCACTTCCGGGCGCGGAAGGACCATCCTGATGGGCTTGCCCGTACCCCGGACGGGGGTCTCCGTCCAGACGAGTTTCTGCATCGAAAGCTCCGGCTTGACGGTCGGGAAAGCGCTCGAGGACCAACCCGGGCAGTTATGCGTCCCGAAAGTCAGCCCGAGCCGCTTGCACTCGCTGATGGCGTGCCGCATCAGCTCCCGCCAGTTGTCGGTACCGATGGCGTTGGTGGTGTCCTTGACCAGGATCTGGGTCTCGCTGCCGACGAGGAACTGCTGTACGCCGCCGATGCCGGCCTTTTGATAGGCCTCCAGGTCACGGGTAATGCCTTCCTTGGTCACGAGTCCGTCCATCCATTGCCAGATCATGATGGGTCTGGCCTCTTCGGGAGGGGTGAGAAATGCCTGCTCGAGCGTCTGTGTCCGGGAGCAGGAATACAACAATACTATTACCGCTGCCAGCAGCAGGGTGTTCATTCGGGAAAGGTGCATTTCCAAATCGTCTATTTGATCATAAACGCATCCGCGTCCTCCAGGACCGGGAACTTCACGCGGTAGGAGGTGAGGTGTCCAAGGTCGATCTCGCTGCAGAGGACGCTCTCCCGGCCGTCTTCGGCCGCTGCGAGCGTCTCACCGTAGGGCCCGATCAGGGCGGTGCCGCCGTCGTACTGGCAGGCAGGGTCCGCTCCGATGCGGTTGACCGCCGCCACATAGCAGGCGTTCTCGATGGCCCGGGCGCGCGTGAGCGTGTCCCAGGCGAAGCGGCGGACGTCCGGCCAGCTGGCCACCAGCAGGATGGCGTCGTAGTCGTCGCGGTTGCGCAGCCACACGGGGAAACGCAGGTCATAGCAGACTGCGAGCAGGAAGCGGACGCCCAGATACTTGATCACGACGCGTTCGCTTCCGGCATTGAAACGCTCGCCCTCGCCGCCGTAGCCGAACAGATGGCGCTTGTCATACTGCTCGTATGTCCCGTCGGGACGGACGAAATAGAACCGGTTCACGCAACGGCCTTCCGGGAGCTCCAGCGCGATGCTGCCGGCGATCGCTGCATGCAGCTGCGCCGCCTTCTCCTGCATCCACCGCAGGCCCGCGGAGGGCTCGTGCTCGACGATCGCATCCGGAAGGGTCGCGAAGCCGGTCGTGAACATCTCGGGCAGAACATACAGGTCCGCTTGCGGCGCGCCCGCGAGCAGTTCCTCAATATGTACACAATTCGCCTGGGGATCCCCCCAGGCGATATCGTGTTGTACGAGACAGACTTTCATTAGACCTCGATGGGCTTGTACTTCGGCACGAGGGCCTTCATGATGCTCCAGGCGATGAGGTAGGCCACGCCGCAGAAGCAGAACATGATGAAGTAGCCGGCCGGCTTGCCTTCGAATCCGAGGAAGCGGAAGGCGGCGCCCGCCTCTTCCGCGTGCGTGAAGAGGTTACCGGCGACCTTCTGGATGATCATCGATCCGACACCGCCCGCCATGGCACCGATGCCCGTGACGGTGGCGATGGTGCTCTTCGGGAACATGTCACCGATGGTGGAGAAGAGGTTGGCGCTCCAGGCCTGGTGTCCCGCACCGGCGAGGCCGATCAGGATGGCCGGCCACCAGGGCGTATTGAAATTGACGCCCAGCGGCTGGGCGAAGAGCGCGGCGATCGGGAAGAAGGCGAAGATGAGCATCGCGAGCATACGGCCCGCATACGGGTTCATACCCTTCTTCTCGACGAAGATCTTGGGCAGGTAGCCGCCGAAGATGGAGACCACGGTCACGATGGCGTAGAGCGTGAAGATCAGGCCCTGGCCCAGGCCGGAGGTGGCGGGAGCCTGGAACTGGTTGCTGAAGTAGGACGGGGCCCAGAACAGGAAGAACCACCACACACCGTCGGTGAAGAACTTGCCGGTGATGAAGGCCCAGGTCTGCTTGTACTTGAAGCACTGCATCATCGGGATGGCCTTCTGCTCGGCGATGGCGGCCTTCTCGGCGGCCTCGGCGGCGTCGTCCTGGTGGATGTACTCGAGCTCGGCCTCGTTGACCTTCTTGCTCTTCTCGGGCTTGTCATACATGAAGGCCCAGAAGAACATCCACAGGAAGCCCAGACCACCGATGATGATGAAGGCCCACTCCCAGCCGAACTTGACGGCCAGCGGCGGGATCAGCAGCGGAGCGGCGAGCGCACCGACGGAAGCGCCGGCGTTGAAGATGGAGGTCGCGAAAGCGCGGTCCTTCTTGGGGAAGTACTCCGCCGTCACCTTGATGGCGGCGGGGAAGTTGCCCGCTTCACCGAGGGCCAGGATGCCGCGGCAGAGGAGGAACAGATACACCGACGTCGTGGAGATGGCGAGGGCAGCCTTGCTGCCGGCCTCGACGGCGCGCATCGCAGCCACGCTTTCCATGCCGGTGAGGTGAGCCGTGGCCCAGCCGCAGGCGGCGTGGAGGCACGCGCCGGCGGACCAGACGCCGATGGCGATGAGGTAGCCCTTCTTGGTCCCCATCCAGTCCACGAACTTGCCCGCGAACAGGCAGCAGATGGCGTAGAAGATGGAGAAGAAGGAGGTAATGGTGCCGTAGTTGGCATCCGTCCAGTGGAATTCAGGCTTGATGAATTCCTCGTAGGTGAGCGAGAGCACCTGGCGGTCGAGGTAGTTGACCGTCGTCGCCACGAAGAGCAGCGAGCAGAGCCACCAGCGCCAGTTGGTCATCAGTTTTTGTTGTGTGCTTGCCATTTTATTTTACTTCTTGGATGATTTGCAGAGCGTTCTTGCAGAGTTCGGTGATGCGGGACCATTCGCCGGCGGCGATCACGTCCTTGGGGAAGAGGTTGGAGCCCATGCCGACGCACAGTACACCGGCCTTGAACCAGGCCTCGAGATTGGCCTTCTCGGGCTTCACGCCGCCGGTGACCATCAGCTGGCTCCAGGGCATCGGGGCGCGCACGCCCTTCACGAAAGCGGGACCGAGCACGTCGCCGGGGAAGACCTTGCAGACGTCGCAGCCGGCGGCCTGGGCCGCGCTGACTTCCGTAGCCGTGGCGCAGCCGGGGCAATAGGGGACGAGCCTGCGGTTGCAGAGCGGGGCGATCTCGGGATTGAACATCGGGCCCACGACGAAGTTGGCGCCGAGCTGGAGATACAGGGCGGCGGTGGGTGCGTCCACGACCGTGCCGATACCCATGATCATCCCGGGCAACTCCTTGAGGGCGAATTTGTTGAGCTCTTTGAAGACTTCCTGGGCGAAGTCGCCGCGATTGGCGAATTCGAAGACGCGGATGCCTCCTTCATAGCAGGCCTTGACCACCTGTTTGGCGGTCTCGAGATCCCCGTTGTAGAACACCGGCACCACACCGGTATCCTTCATGGCCTGCAGGACCTGGATTTTGTTGTATTTTGCCATAAGCGTTTATCTCTGTACGCGACCGCTCGCATTGCCGCCGGCGAGGCTGAGGACCTCTGCTTCGCTGACAAGGTTGAAGTCGCCGTTGATCGTGTGTTTGAGTGCGGATGCCGCCACGGCGAATTCGAGCGCGGAGGCCTGGTCGCCGGGGTACTTGAGCATGCCGTGGATGAGGCCGCCGCTGAAGGAGTCTCCTCCGCCGACGCGGTCGATGATGGGCAGGATGTCGTAGCGCTTGCTCTGGTAGAAGGTCTTGCCGTCGTAGATGAGGGCCTTCCAGCCGTTGTGGGTGGCGGAGAAGCTCTCGCGAAGCGTACTGACGACATACTGGAAGCCGAACTCTTCGCGCATCTGCCGGAAGATGCCTTCGTAGCCGGCGGCGTCGGTCTTGCCACCCTCGACGTCGGCCTCGGGCTTGAAGCCCAGGCACAGCTCGGCGTCTTCCTCATTGCCGATGCAGACATCGACGTATTTCATCAGGGGCCGCATGATGGAGATGGCCTTCTCGGAAGTCCAGAGTTTCTTGCGGAAGTTGAGGTCCACGGAGACGGTGACTCCGTGGCGTTTCGCGGCCTCGCAGGCTAGCCGGGTGAGCTCGGCGGCCTTGTCGGAGATGGCCGGGGAGATGCCGGACCAGTGGAACCAGGCGGCGCCTTCCATGATGGCGTCGAAGTCGAAATCGGCGGGGTCGGCTTCGGCGATGGCCGAATGGGCGCGGTCATAGATGACCTTGGAAGGGCGCATCGAAGCGCCGGTCTCGGCGTAATAGAGGCCGACACGGTCGCCACCGCGGGCGATGAAGTCGGTCCGGACGCCGTAGCGGCGGAGGGCATTGACGGCGATCTGGCCGATTTCGTGCTTGGGGAGTTTGCTTACGTAGTAGGCCTCATGGCCGTAGTTGGCGAGGCTGACGGCTACATTGGCCTCCCCGCCGCCGGGGATGATGCGAAAGGAATCAGTCTGGATGAAACGGTCGTTGCCGGGAGGGCTCAACCTGAGCATGATTTCTCCGAAGGTGATGACTTTGGACATAATTGAATTGAAAAAGGTTTAGCTAGTCTACAAAGTTAATCATTTTTTGCAACTATCCTAATGAAAAAAGGAACCCGCACCGGGACGGGTGCGGGTTCGTATCGTTGTCCGGACGGGGCCGGAACCCCGTTGCGACTATTGCTGAGGCAGGCTGTAACCGTTGGTCACCTGGCCCTTGGACTGCTGGATGGTCGTCAGCGGAAGCGGGTGGAAGTACAGGGGCACGTCGGAATCGTCAATACCCGAGAGCATGTTGTAGTCCCACATGTTCGCCTTCTCATTAACCATGCCGATGGCCCAGTCTGTCTTTGTGTAACCGTCGGCCTCGAGCGCCTTGGCGATCTCGCCGGCCGGGTCGATGTACTCGAACAGACCCTCGATGGCAAGGTTGTGCTTCTCGCCGACGACGGCTCCGCTGGAAGTCGTGGTGGTGTAGTCATAGACACCACGCCAGCCCGGGCTGAGGACGGGATCGCCCTCGACACGGTTGTGGGTGTTGACACCGACCTTCTTGCCGGAGATGTCCACGAGCTTGGTCCAGACGTAGTTGGAGATCGTACGGCCGTTCTTGAAGGTGTAGTAGCCGTCCTTCTCAAGACCGGCGATGACGGTCTTGAGTTCGGCGCGCATGGCCTTGCCCAGTTCGGTGAACTTGCCGGCACGGAGTTCGGCGAACTTGATGTCGCCGTCGCCGATGCACTCGCGCTTGAACTCGTCGATGATGGCATAGTCGTCCACGGAGGCCAGGCCTGCGAGTCCGGCGCGGGCACGCAGCTGGTTCACGAGGCTCAGGGCTTCGGCGGCGTCGCCGAGCGCATAGTCAACCTGGGCGAGCTTCAGCATGGTGTTGTCCATGCGGAAGAAGGCGAAGTTCATACCGGAGTTGCGGCAGGCGGTCACATACGGGGTCTTCATCTTGTTGATGTCCCACTTGTTGATGGCGATGCCACCCTTCAGGCGGGAGCCGGAGATCAGCTGGACGATGGCTTCGGAGCCCTTGCCGTCAGAGCCGGTCACGACGGCGGAGGCGTCCCAGCGGAGGTCGCCGTCTTCCCAGATCTGGTAGTAAGCGGTCGGGATCACACGGATGCCTGCGAAGACCTTGCAGGGAGCGGCGTTCTTGGTGGCGCCGTCGGACGGGCGGCCCTGGGAGTAGGGACGCTCGGACTGCAGCGGGGCCTGGTTGCCGACTTCCCAGATGGATTCCGGGGAGACTTCCATGTCCATGATGTACTGGAGGCTGCGCTGGTAGGGGTTGCCCAGGCCGCGGTCGTCGGTGGTGACGAGCTTGAGGGTACCCTTGGCGTCGCCGGAGACGACCTTGCGGAAGTAGGTCTGGGCCTCCTTGTAGTAGCTCTGCCAGTTGGTCGGACGGGCGAAGATGGCTTTCACCTTTTCACTGCTGTTGGTGTACATCGTCTCGAAAGTCACATCCTCGTAGAGGTTGTCGACGTCGGTGCGGAGGGTCTGGTAGCCGCCGGCCATCATGTTGGCCTCGGCGATCAGCATGTTGGCGAAGGTGCGGGACATGCGCTCGGCCTGGATGCCGCCCTGGCCGAGGTAGTACATGCTGCTCTCGACTTCCTTGAGCTTCTTGATGACCTCGTCGAGGATGACGAAGCGGGAAGTCAGGGCGTAGCCCTCGTCCACGACGGAGTTCTCGATGCCGAAAGGCACGTCGCCGTAATGGCGGACGAGCTCGGTGTAGCAGTAGGCCCACATGGTCCAGGCCTCGCCCCAGAGCTGGGTCCAGTCGTTGACCTGACCGGCGTCATGGGCTTTGGTGAACTCTTCCTTCTGCTCGATGATGCCTGCGATGCGGGAGCAGCGGGCGAGGATGGTGAACAGGTTGGTGAACTGGCCGCTCTTGGCGTTGACACCGGTGTTCTCCGGGTGCAGGTAGCCGATACGGCCGTTGCCGGAGTTGTATTCAGGATAGTATTCCGCGTCGGAGGCGGAGTCGTTCCAGTTGTAGTTGCCGCCGCCGGCGACGCTCAGGTACGTACGGTAGCAGAAGGAGAGCGTCTTGAAGGTCTCGCTGACGGAGGAGGTCGC
>JAEEGG010001558.1_pt1 | contig 61603 bp, 52 predicted proteins | sample 9134161 | NCBI WGS metagenome assembly JAEEGG01 (sample SAMN16246543, study PRJNA631951) | gut metagenome | biome: gut microbiome; feature: rumen; material: CR-attached | host: Bos | place: Iran: Karaj | collected 2018-10
CACCGCATGACGGATGCCTGAATCGACAACCTTTTCATCTCTTCCAACGTCATCTTTCAAAGTGAGCAGCACCGTATTCGTAACCGAATCGAAATCGGCTCGTTGGATTGGAACCTCAAAAGTCTCTTTAAAGGCGATGATTTCCCTTTGGTTCAACAAATTACGCCCAACAGGCTCATAATTTGACATTCCCTGGATATGCACTTGCGCACGAAGCGAGAGCATGAAGGCGAATACCGCCAACACAATGATTGCAAAGCGTTTCAAGATTAATGCAGTTTTGTTCTTTTGATTAAGTAACTCGTCAAGACCTGGTTGTAGTCCTTATTAATATCGGCCTCAACGTAGTCGATTTGGTACTGATAGCAATGGCGCAACAGAGCCTCCTTGCGCTCAGTCATGATCTTCTTGTATACCTCCTGAACCTCAACGGGATTGAGTTTCAGCACATCGCCCGACTCCAAATCGACGAAACGGTACGGGCGGTTCTCAAAGTCTAGATTCTGCTCCAAATTGCTGTCGAAGACATGGAACAGGATGACCTCGTGCTTGTTGTATTTCAGGTGTTCCAACGCCTCAAACATCGGCTTGTAGTCGTCGAGACCGTCAAGCATGTCGGTAAAGATGACCACAAGACTGCGGCGGTGCGTCATCTCAGCAATCTGGTGCAGGCACTGCGGTGTCGAGGTGGTTTTGCGGTTGTTTTTGTCGTAAGTGTCAATCAGTTTCTCCAACTCGGTATAGATCAACTTGTTGTGTACATTGGACGACTTGGCGGGTTCGTGAAACGAAATCGTCTCGTCAAACAAGTCAAGACCCACAGCATCGCGTTGGCGTCGCATCAACTCCATGAGCGAGGCGGCAGCATAGATGGAGAAAAAGAGTTTGTTGGGATGCTCGAAGTCGACCTTCTGCCTCACGGGAAAGCACATGCTCGAGCTTTGGTCGATGACCAGTTGGCAGCGCAGGTTGGTCTCCTCTTCGTAGCGCTTGACGAAGAGTTTCTCCGTGCGGCCATAGAGTTTCCAGTCGATATGGCGGATGGGTTCGCCAGTATTGTAGAGGCGATGTTCGGCGAACTCAACAGAAAAACCGTGGAAAGGACTCTTGTGTAAACCCGTGATGAATCCCTCCACGATTTGACGTGCCAAGAACTCCAGGCTGCCGAATTGCGTCAGCCGGTTCCTATCGATTGAAAAGTCCAAAATCGTTAAATTGTTTGTTGACAATCGACCGAGAACCACTACTTTAGACTTTTTACCGTCATGGCGGAGAATCATCCGCCATCTCCTATGCGCAAAGAGATTCTTTCTCGCTTAGGAGATTGCGGGTCAAGCCCGCAATGACGGTAAAAGGTAGTAGTTTTGTGTTCTCCGTGTTTATTAGAACAGCTTCTCCAGTTTCTCCACGAAGACTTTCTTGGGAGCAGCACCAACATTCTTGTCGACGGGTTCGCCACCCTTGAAGTAAAGGACGGTGGGGATGTTCATGATACCATATTTGCCAGCGGTGCCAGGGCATTCCTCGACATCGCACTTCACGGCAATCATCTTGCCTTCATATTCTTCAGAGAGTTCCTCGACAATGGGTTCCACCTTTTTGCAAGGGCCACACCACGTGGCGCCGAAATCCACCATCACTGGGAGTTCCGATTTCAGGACGACTTCTTCAAAACGGTCGTCGGTCATTTGAATTACTGCCATAATTGTAGTCTGTTTAAGTTTATTTCAGTTCTATTTTCAGTTTAGGAGTGCAAAGATAGCAATTTTTTCTCAATTCGCAACATTTATTACCTCAAATCAAATTCCACAAAACGTTTGAACGGCGCTTTTTCCATTAAAGGCAGCACTTCTTGTGCATTGATGGAACCTTTCGCTGGGGTCATATTACAAGACCTCTTGCCTATTGGGTCAAAAAGATGGATCTTGTAGTTCTGTTTTCCAGGATTGCCTTTCATCACCTTCACAAACTCAGCCATGTCTTCCTTGCCCATCATGGCCACATTCAGCTTGAAGTAAACCGTTTTGCTCGTGCTGCCCAGCAAGGAGTCAAGCAACTTCACGTCGTTGATGCGCAATTCAAGAGAAGTCGGCGGGATAACCTCGTCGCCATTTTTCTTTGGAAAAGGCTTGTCCAACATACCGTACAACATTACAAATTCATTGACATTCAGTAAATTATGATAGTTTAGATACTTTTCCCTAAACAACATAAAATTGAATGTTCCGCTCTGATCCTCAATGGTATAACGACCATATTTGACATTGGGGTTGTTCTTGGAAACAAACTCTTCCGAACGGGTAATCTGTCCTCCGACTCGAATAGGCCTGCCTTGATTCTTCTCAATATCCATCATGGCCACCTGCATGGTTTCCAAATTGCAGTTGGCAAAATACTTGAGCGGAAGATGGTAGACCTCCATGGGATGCGATGAGATATAAAAGCCCAACGCGGCTTTCTCCATCTCAAGTTCCCTCATTTTCGACCAAGGCTCGCATTGCGGCAAGGGCATGGAGAAGGCCTCTTCTGCCCCACCTCCGTCGCCAAAACCAAAGAGATCCATCTGTGAAGAATTCTTGCGATCATTGAATGATGCAACCATGCGCATGGCCTTCTCAGAGAACGGCGATGCCTCATTGGGGGCCACATAGAACAACATAGCACGATGGAAGCCCTTGAAACTGTCGAAGCAACCCGCCATGCCCATGCTTTCCAATGCTCTGACGTTGAGGCCCTTGTCGGCCACACGCATCACAAAATCGCCGAAGTCTTTGAACTTTCCATTGGCCTCGCGTTCTGCCACGATGCCTGCCACCGCTGCCTCGCCTACATTCTTGATGCCGCCCATGCCATAGCGAATCTCTCCTTTCTCGTTGACAGAGAAGGTGTATTCCGACTCGTTGACGTCGGGGCCCAGCACCTCAATCTTCATGCGTTTGCATTCCTCGGTCATGAAATTGACCTTCTTGATGTCGCCCAACTCGTTGTTAAGCACGGCCGCCATGAACTCGGCAGGATAGTGTGCCTTTAGGTATGCCGTCTGGTACGACACCCAACTATAGCAGGCTGCATGCGACTTGTTGAAAGCGTAGGAAGCGAATTTCTTCCACTCCTCCCAGATCTTCTCTAGGCGCTTCCTCACCTCGTCTTCAGGCAAGTTCTCCGCCTTGGTCAGTTTGGCCACACCTTGTTTCATGAACTTGCCATAAAGTTCCTCCATCTTCGCCAACTGCTTTTTACCCATTGCCTTGCGTAGCGTATCCGACTCACCTCTTGTGAAGTCGGCCAGCTCGCGCGAGAGCAGCATCACCTGCTCCTGATACACGCAGATGCCGTAAGTGTCCTTCAGGTATTTCTCCATGCAAGCAAAGTCGTAGTGTATCTCTTGCCTGCCTTGCTTGCGGGCAATGAAGTCGGGAATGTTGTCCATAGGGCCCGGACGGTAAAGGGCGTTCATAGCGATGATGTCGCCAATGACCGAAGGCTGCAACTCACGGAGGTATTTCTGCATTCCGGGCGACTCGAACTGGAACGTTCCGATGGTGTTGCCTGCCGAATACAACTCGTAGGTCAACCTGTCGTCAATCGGGATGTGGTCGATGTCAATGTCAATGCCATGTGTCTTTTTTATGTTTTTGAGCGCATCCTTAATCAGGGTCAAGGTCTTCAACCCCAAAAAGTCCATCTTGATAAGTCCCACAGATTCAATAACATGACCATCATATTGCGTAACCACCACTCTTTGCTTGGTCTCACGGTCTTCCACAGTGGCCACTGGAGCCACATTGGTCAAATCGTCAGCGCCGATGATCACACCGCATGCGTGGACACCCGTCTGCCTGTTGGTGTCTTCCAACTCCTCGGCATAGGTCAGCATCGATGAAATGTTAGGGTCGTCACCTTCGAGCATTTTCTTCAACTCTGGCACATATTTGTAGCAGTTCTTCAAGTTGACCTTAGGCATCTTCTTTGGCACTTCTCCCTCGACAGCTTTCACCGCAGACTCATCGAAACTCCTATCAGGAATATAGCCCTTAATCTCATTGACTTTCGCTAGCGGCACCTTTTGCACACGTCCCACGTCAGCAATGGCCGACTTGGCCGCCATTGTGCCGTATGTGATAATGTGCGCCACTTTCTCCTTGCCGTATTTTCGCGTTACCCAATCCAGCACGCGCTCGCGACCGTCGTCATCAAAGTCGACATCAATATCAGGCAGTGAGATACGGTCAGGATTAAGGAAACGCTCAAACAGCAAGTCGTATTTCAACGGGTCTAAATCAGTGATTTTTAAGCAATAAGCAACTACAGAACCAGCTGCAGAGCCACGTCCTGGTCCCACCGAGACGTCCAATTCCTCGCGTGCCGCCCTGATATAGTCGCTCACGATGAGGAAATAGCCCGGAAAACCCATGGTCTTCATCACGTGCAACTCGAACTTGATGCGCTCGACTTGCTCTTCGGTGAGTTCCTTGCCATAGCGCAAATGCGCGCCTTCCCATGTCAGTTTTTCCAGATAGTCGGCCTCGAGCTTGATGCGGTAGAGACGGTCGTAGCCACCCATCTTCTTGACCTTTTTCTCACCTTCTTCCTGGCTCATGATGACATTGCCGTGTTCGTCGCGAGTAAACTCATTGAACAAGTCCTCCTCGGTGTATTTCTGACGGTATTGCTCTTCCGTGCCGAAATCCTCAGGAATGGGAAATTTTGGCATCAGCGCGTCAGAGTCGATGCTGTAAGTCTCCACCTTATCGACAATCTCTTGCGTGTTCTCCAGCGCCTCAGGATGGTCGGAGAAGATGCGACCCATCTCTTCAGGCGTCTTCAGCCATTCCTGCTTGGTGTAGTGCATGCGGGTGGGGTCGTCGAGGTCCTTGCCCGTGCTGAGGCAAATGAGGCGGTCATGCGCCTCCCCATGCTCCTCTTCCACAAAGTGGACATCGTTGGTAGCGATAACCTTGACGCCATATTTCTTCGCCAAACCGAAGATGATTTTGTTGACCTCCTTTTGGCGTTCGTACACTTCCGTATCGCCTCCAGGCTTGTCGGTCTTATGGCGCTGGACCTCAAGATAGTAATCTTCGCCAAACAAATCTTTAAACCACCTGATCGATGCTTCGGCGCCTTCCATGTCGCCATTCATTATCTTTTGCGGCACTTCTCCCGCAAGACATGCCGAACTGCAAATCAGGCCTTCGTGGTATTGCTCAAGCAAACTATGGTCGATACGGGGATTATAGTAGAAACCTTCAGTGTAGGCGATGGAACTCAGTTTGCAAAGGCTATGGTAACCCGTCTTGTTCTTGGCCAATAGAATAAGGTGCCAACCTCGGTCCTGACGGCCATCGCGTTTGTCGATGCTGACAGGAGCGCAGTAGGTCTCGATGCCGAAGATGGGCTTGAAGAACTGCTTGTTCAGTTTTTCGATTTGCTCTTGGGCAGCGATCTTTTCTTCCTCGGTCGCCTCGGGTCTCTCAATAATGGCCTGCTGTTCCTTGATGGCATCCTTCACTTTGCCGTTTTCCTTGTTCACCGTATCAGCGAAGTCCTTGATGCCAAACATGTTGCCATGGTCGGTAAGCGCAAGACTGTACATGCCGTTTTTCTTGCACTTGGCCACCAAGTCTGGCACCTTCGACATGCCGTCGAGCATGGAATAGTGCGAGTGGACGTGCAGATGGGTGAAGTGTTGCGGCAGGTAGTCGCCAATCTCGGGTTCCTCTTCATCCTCCGTTTCGTCGTCGAAGCAGTTTGGCACAATCTCGACGGGAGCGGGCTGTATCATCTCGGGGTTGGCCGCCTTGAAGTTGTCCATAAACCGGGCGTCAACACCCAAATCGTGCTCGTTGATGACGCCACGGCGCAGCAGTTCGAAGAACACGCGTGCTGTGGCCTGTACATCGGCGCAGGCGTTGTGAGCCGAATCAAAATACTCATCAAAAAGGATATGGTGAAGTTCGCTCAATCTCGGGGGCTTGGGTTTGCCGTTTCTGCCGCCTGGCAATTGGCAGAAATCTGTGACCTTCTCCGACATGGTGTCGATGACGGTCCATTGCGGCAGTGGGTTCTCGCGACCTGCACGGATGAATTCGGCACCCAACACATTCAAGTCGAAGTTGAGGTTGTGACCGACCAAGTATTTTGCTTTGGAGGCCGACTGCATGAAGAGGTCTAGCACCTCGTTGATGGGGAGGCCGTATTTCAAGGCGTGGTTGGTGGAGATACCATGCACCAACTTGGAATCGATGGGGATCACAAAGCCATTAGGCTGTACGATATAGTTATGATATTCAACAAGATTGCCCAAAGCATCATGGACCTGCCACGACAATTGCACCAGTCGCGGCCAGTTGTCGACATCAGAAACGGGGGCGTTGTCTATTTTGGGGAGACCAGTGGTCTCTGTATCGAAGACGAAAAACATAATCAGTTGAGAGTGTAAAGTTTAGAGTTTAGAACGATAATAAAATTTGCTCTAGTTATTGGGGTCCAAAGATAAGAGAATCTTAGGAACGGCGCAAGCGCACCGAAAAGATTTTTTCCGTATTTTTGCTTCATCATAATCGAAAAAACACATCCATTATGCAAAACCTCAAACACCTCTTCCTGATTATCTTCGCCTTACTCTCCTGCCGCGCAGCCATAGCGCAAGACTATTTCCTCGACCGCTTCTATTCCGACGATGGTGTCGACCAGATACAGTTCTACTACAACGCCGACAACCTGCTGGAATCCTATCATTCCATTTCCAACGCTGGCGGCGAAATAGACGACCTCATCGACTCGCTTTATTACGACGAACGCGGCAACATAATCCGCATTGACTTCTACCAATATTACGACAACGAGTGGATCTACCCAAGTTACATCACCTACACCTACGACGACAACAACCGCCGCCTCACCCGTACCAACTACAACGACTGGGGCAGTGGATTCGAACTACAAGGCATCTACACCTATTTTTATGATGGCGACCTACTCACCAGCTATGAGATGACCCTTGGCGGCACGCTGCTCATGCGAGGCACCTATACCTACAACGAGGAAGACCTCTGCGCGCAACTCCTTGAAGAATACAACGATGCTTGGGGCGGCACGGGATGGAGCAACTCAGCCCTCACCACCTATACCTACGACGAAGCGGGCAACTGCACCAACGAGACATACGCCTATTGGAGCAACGGCTGGGTACCCGACTCCAGCGTCGACAGGCTATTCGACACCAACGGCAACTGCAAGCAACGCGAGAAACACTCCAACGGACAGGTCGCCGAACGCGTGACATACACCTACGATGAGACCTGCACCATCAACCATGTGCTCCTGCCCTATCACCCAGAGCCCAACTACACTTGGGACCCTTTCGCCAACCGTCCGCTCCGTTATGCTTGGGAGGCCGCCAACGACGGTGGACAACTCATCTATGTCTGCGATTACATCTTTGAATATGGCGCCTTCGAAGGCGTTCCTCAACACGAAGCCCCCGTCACCGACATGATGACCGTCTACCCCAACCCCGCCCAAGGCGAGATGACAATCTGCCTGGAAGACCTGCGCCGCTATGAAATCATCGACATGAACGGCCAAACCGTCATGCAAGGTCAAGCCAACGGAAAACGGCACACCATCAGCGTATCCGAATTGGCTTCAGGTCTCTATCTTGTAAAAGCCTACAACGGACAGAGCTGGAGTATCAGCAAGGTGCAAATAAAATAAGGGAATTCTCATTCTTCTTCCGGTTCCACATGGATGGAGATGTGCGTCTCCTCGCCATAGCGTTCCTTGAGCAGGCGTTCCATCTCTGTTGCCTTGTCATGGGCTTCCTTGAGCGGGATGTCGCCATCCATAAGGATGTGCATCTCTATGGCGTAGTGGTTGCCGATGCGGCGTGTGCAGAGATCGTGAGGCTCCCTGACGCCAGGCACGTGCCTCACGATGTCCAGAATCTCATTCTCCACCTCCTCTGGCAGAGACTTCTCCATCAACTCGTCCATACCATTTTTGAGCAAGTCGACAGCCACCTTTACAATAAGTCCACCCACGGCGATGGAGGCAATGGGGTCTAGCACAACCCAGCGCTCGCCCAAGAGGATGGCGCCACCGATGCCGATGGCAGTTCCAACCGACGACAAGGCGTCGCTACGATGGTGCCAAGCGTTGGCTTTCATCGCTTGCGAGTCCAATTGTTCTGCTTTGCGTTTGGTGTATTGGAACGTGAGTTCCTTCAAAACAATGGACACTAAGGCCGCCGCAAGTGCAATCCATCCAGGTTGGGGCAAGACGCCCCCTTTGGCCCAGATGACGATTTTCTTCGCTCCATCGATGAAGATGCCCACGGCAACGGCGAAGAGCGCTACACCAATAAGGGTGGTCGCCAAAGTCTCAAACTTGCCGTGACCGTAGTCGTGGGACTTGTCCTTGGGCCGGTGACTGATGCGCACAAAAGCCAAAACAATAATATCCGTAGCGAAATCCGACACAGAATGCACTGCATCGGCAATCATGGCAGAACTGTGTCCAACGATGCCGGCCACCAACTTGAATGCCACTAGCACCACATTGGTCAAACTGCCCAACAGTGTCACTTTATAGACTTCTTTCTCCCTATCCTTTACTTGTCCCATGGATCACTCTCCTTCACTAAGCATAGCGAACAAAATCGGAGCAACGCGATGCATGCGAAGCAACTCCAACGAGGCGCTTTACCATTGTCCGTTTTGCGATTCACAAAAAAGTTCGCAAAAATACAGTTTTTCAGAAAAAAAGCACCCATTATTCTTACAAAATAATTATCTTTGCTCGTTCAAAAACAAAGCCCTTGCAAAGGCAATTGGGTTCGGCCTATGCAATCGCTAATACAATTACGAACCTCAAAAACACAAACCAACATGGACACCCAAAGAAAAAACACTTTCAAGGAAGACTTGATGCGCAATTTCAAGCAACTCAAGGAGAGCAGAGCCGAAAGCGTAGCTGAAGAACTAGAGATTATTTACAGACGCAAGATTGAAGACCTTTGCCACCTCATCAGAAACTACGATAGGGACCGTGAGAACATCATCCTGGACCTCTCGCCCGTCAACGCCCTCAGCGGCGCCGTGGTGCCTTCTGACTTCAGGGCCGACGATTTCATGATGAAAGATCTTGAAATCGGTCGCAACAAGCGCGATGCTCTGATCAACTTGCAAATCATGACCGAACGCTATGTCGAACTCTTCGGCGACCTCAACGACGGCGGCGTTGCCCAAAGAACGTTGGAAGCCAATAAAATGAATGCATAACCATGGGTGGAGGAATATATTCATTCGACCGTGCTAGTGCCAGGTCGGCCAGTTATAGCGTACAAAGTCGTGAGCAAATCTTCAGGAATCGGGGCCTCGACCCGCTGATGAACATCAAAGGCAAGGTCAGAGAGTCGTGCGACAGCGAAGAGCATCCCAAGTCATATCCCATCATCATCGGTCTCGACGTGACCGGCAGCATGGGCCAGGTGCCAGAGAACCTGATCAAGGAAGCCTTCCCAGAAATCATGAAGGCCGTCATGGACAAAGGCGTGGAACACGCCCAGATCTGTTTCGTAGGCATCGGCGACCACTACAGCGACGACGCCCCCATCCAAGTGGGCCAATTTGAGACCTCCGATGAACTGACCGAGAAATGGCTGAAAGCCATCTATATCGAAGGCGGGGGCGGCGGCAACAATGGCGAGTCGTACCAACTCGCATGGTATTTTGCAGCTTATCACACCAAAATCGACTCGTTTGAGAAACGTGGCATTAAAGGCACATTAATCACCATCGGCGACGAGCCCTGCCACAGTTCGGTCCAAGGCAGCGTACTCAAGCAACTATTTGGCGAAGGCGAAGGCGAGATGCTCACTTCCCAACTGCTCAAGGATGTGCAGAAAAAATGGGACATCTATCACATCAACGTCAACGACTATGCCAATGAGCGCTATGGCTCAGACCGCAAGTGGAGAGAGCTGGTGGGCGACCGTATGATCCAGGCGGAAAGCATGGAGTCAAAGGAAATCGGAGAAATCATCTCGTCCCTGATCATCTCGTCGTACAAGAAGAACACAGGGGCCTCGGTAACCGCCAATGGCACCAGCGCCCAGCACCAGCTGTAATGAAACGATCTATCGTCCTAGGGTTGGCCTTCGGTGACGAAGGCAAAGGCGTTACCACACAATGGCTTTGCCAACAAGCCATGAAGTATGGCAGGACGCCCCTTGCCATCCGCTTCAATGGCGGCGCACAAGCCGCTCACACGGTCAACCTCGACGGCGAAGAACACATTTGTTCAACCTATGGAAGTGGGGTACTCTTGGGAGTCCCCACTTTCTTGTCGAAAGACTTCTACTTCGATCCCATCTGCGCCTGGAACGAATATCTCACCCTCAAGGACAAAAACCCCATCCTAACAGTCCATCCCGACTGCCGCATAGTAACACCCTACGATGTCATTGCCGGCATCAACAACTCCAAGGTCATCCGCGACGGCAGCTGCGGCAAAGGCATCTACCAAACATTCAACCGCTATAACCAAGCCGCATTCCAAAACATACTCGAGCACAAAGACCGTGACGACTTCCTGCGGATGTTCCTCTACCAAGTGAGACATTATTATCAAGCGGAAAAAGACTACGAACTAGAGGACCTATTCGTGCAATCGATGCAGCAACTGCCTTACACGGTGGCGCGAGAACCCTCCTTGTCCGAGGACATGGAAATTGTCTATGAAGGGGCACAAGGCCTGCTCTTGGACATGGATTACGGCTTCTATCCCAATGTCACCCCTTCGCACACCGGTCTCGACAATCTCGGTCCCGAGGCCCTTGCCAATGCCAATGTGTATTTGGTCACCCGCACCTACACCACGCGCCATGGAAACGGGTACGAACCACGCCACCCTCTATCGTGGGACCTCTCGCCAAAACACGAGACCAACGTAGAAAACGCTTTCCAAGGCAGGTTCAAGACCGGCATCTTAGACTTCGACCTGCTCTTTAAGGCCATGGAGCGACACCATCTGGACGTTTGGAGACAAAAGCACCACTTGCAATACCACCTCATGGTCACCCACGGCGACTTGGCGCTTCAAAACGGATACATCGAATACCTCTTCCACAACCAAGTGTTCAAGCAACAGATTACGGAGGCAAAAGACCTGAAGCAACTGTTTATTCAAGTAATGGACGAAGCGACTATCCCCTTCCAGTCCATCCATGTCATCCTGTCGCCCGATGGGAAACACGCCTAAGACGAAAAAAAATTGTTCTGCTCTGAATGCCAATCCGATAAAAAGTTGTACTTTTGCAGCCGAAACCTCGGGTAGGTTTTAGTTAATTCATTCATAATCAACTTAAAACATTAAATTATGCCTGCAAAGATTAGATTGCAAAGACATGGCAAGAAGGGTCAGCCCTTCTATCACATCGTAGTTGCCGACTCTCGCTCACCACGTGATGGCAAATTCATTGAGAAATTAGGCACCTACAACCCGCTCACCAACCCTGCTCAAATCAACATCAAGTTTGACAGAGCACTGTATTGGTACAGCGTTGGCGCTCAGCCCACCGACACCGCCCGCTCGCTGCTCAGCAAGACTGGCGTCATGATGAAATATCATCTGATGCGCGGCGTGCAAAAAGGCGCTATGACGGAGGAGCAAGCCGAAATCAAGTTCCAGAACTGGATGAAGGAGAAGGAAGCCAAGATGGCCGGCATCGTGAAAGCTACTGAAGAGAAGGCCCGTGGCGAAAAGAAGAGCCGTCTGGAAGCCGAGAAGCAAGTGAACGAGGCCCGTGCCGCTGAACTTGCCAAGAAGAGACTGGCTGAGATCGAGGCCAAGAAGGCTGAAGAAGCCGCTGCCGCTGCTGAGGCTGCCGCTGAAGAGACTGTCGCCGAGGAAGCCCCCGTTGAGGAAGCTCCTGCCGCCGAAGCCACTGAAGCTCCTGCTGAAGCCTAAACCGCGACTTTTCAACAAATCGCATAAAAACCGCTCTTTTGAGGGCGGTTTTTTTTATTTTTGCAGTTCAAAACCACAACGCCATGAAAACGACCCCAACCTTCTCTGAGACGTCAAAACTCTATGAGCTGATCTCCGACAACCCAAAGCTTCTGCCTTTGCTCTCACGCTTTGGCATCCAGTTGGGTTTCGGCGACCATAGCGTAGATGAGGTGTGTCGGAAAAACCATGTCAGCACGCGACTTTTCCTTCAAGTGTGCCGCCTTCACTTCAACCACGAAAAGCCAACCCGCATTGCCCCACCTGACAATGCCGACCTTGACAGCCTCCTCGCCTACCTTAGCGCCTCGCACCATGCCTACTTGGACGAGCATTTCCCCCATATCGAGATGCACCTTAACCGCATCATCGAAGCCGCAGGACCCAAATACGGGAACATGCTCAATCATTTCTACAACGAGTACAAAAGCGAGATGGTGAAGCACTTTAAATACGAAGACGAGGTGGTGTTCCCCTACATTACGGCATTGCGCCAAGGCAAAAGCACCAACTACAGCATCGATCAGTTCCGCCACAACCACAGCAACATCGAGGATGCCTTGGAGGACATGACCAACATACTCATCAAATACCTGCCAGGCGACATCCTGCCCTCCGAGCGCATCTGCATCGCCACCGACATCATGGAACTCTCTGACGACCTCACCAGCCACTCACTCATCGAAGAGCATATCCTTATCCCTTACGTCGAAAACCTTGAAAATGCCAAGCAATGAGTAACCGCATCATTATTTGTGAAACTTCGGAGATCATCACTACTGGACTCTACGACATCATCCAGGGCATGGCAGGCTTTGACGTGGTTGCTCGCATCGACACGCCCGAAAACCTCTCGGAGAGAATCGTTGCCACAGATGCCAATTTATTGATTATCAACCAAAACATACTCGGATACAATGACCGCAACCTCCCCCATCAACTCTGCAAGGAACACCCACAACTTACCGTCATTGCTTTGGTGACCTCCTACATAGAACCGTCCTTATTGAAACCTTACGACGGCATCATCGAAATCAGCGACACGAAACTGAAAATCATCAATAAGCTGAACCAATTCGCTAAAGACATCGAAAAACAAGACAAGGCAGAAGATGTCGAACTCTCGAAGCGCGAAATTGACGTCTTAGTAGCGGTGGCCAAAGGCATGATGAACAAGGAAATCGCCGAACAGATGAAACTATCGATCCATACCGTCATCTCTCACCGCAAGAACATTACGCGCAAGACCGGCATCAAGAGCGTGTCGGGCCTCACAGTGTATGCGTTGCTGAATAACCTGATTGACGAGACCGAAGTCTATAAATGACCACGACAGACTACGACAAGCCACGGAAAAACAAATACGCCTCGTTCTTAATGAAATCGCGCAGTTCACGGTAGGCATCAAGGGTAACGGGGCGCGGCCGTTCTGGGCATTTGTATACCGCATCGAAATCAGGCACATTGAAATCCGAGACTTCCTTCGGTTGGTAACCCGACAAGTCAACCAAGCACTCCTTCATCACGACAACAGCCATTGGATCAATGCATTGTGACGGATGACAACCCGCCGAGACCACATCATTAAAAGGAGAATAGTCGTGCAGGAATGCTGCTGCAATCGGGCCGCACAAATCATCGGTTTCGGAGATAATCAGGATTTTCATTTCGCGTGACACGGCTTTTGACATCTCGTGCAAAAATAAAGATTTTTGGGGAACTAAAGTTTTTTGGAAAGAAAACGCACCAATTCAAGTCGATTTACTATCTTTGCACCCTAAAAATAAAAAAAGTATCAAAATCATCTTAATATGGGAAGAGCATTTGAATACCGCAAAGCGGCCAAGCTGAAAAGATGGGGACACATGTCAAGAGTGTTCCCGAAACTCGGAAAACTGATTACCATCGCTGCCAAGGAAGGCGGTCCTGACCCAGACATGAACCCCAAACTCCGCCAAGCCATCCAGAATGCCAAGGCTGAGAACATGCCCAAGGACAACATCGATGCCGCCATCAAGCGTGCTACCGACAAGGATGCTGCCAACCTCGTGGAAATCACCTACGAAGGCAAAGGCCCCTTCGGCATACAGTGCATGGTGGAATGCGCCACCGACAACACCACGCGCACGGTGGCCAATGTGAAGTCGTACTTCAACAAGTGCGGAGGCTCGTTCCTGCCCATCGGTTCGCTAGAATTCATGTTCACCCGCAAAGCCGTCTTCGAAATCGAGATGCCCGCTGGGATGGACAAGGACGAACTCGAACTTGAGCTCATTGACTTCGGCCTGGATGAGATTGTCACTGAGACCGACGAAGAGGAAGGCACCACCACAACCACCGTCTACACCGCCTGGACCGACTACGGCACCATGCATGACGCCCTAGAAGAGCGCAAGATCAATATCGTGAAGGCCAACTTGCAGCGTTTCCCCAACCAGACCGTCAGCTTTACCGACGAGCAAATGGTTGAAATCGAGAAATTCCTTGACAAACTCGACGAGGACGAAGACGTGCAAGCCGTCTACACCAATATGGAATAAAACCTATTGCCATGAGTTGGACTGAGTCATTGGGGCAAAAACTGTCCACCTACGCCAAAGAAGAATTCGAATACTTGGAGACGACAGACATCACTGACGCCTCCAAGTTAGACTATGGCATCTCGGGACTCTACATGGAAGCCACGGTCGTCTTTGTTGAAATCAAGAACGTACCTTACATCCTCAAAGAACACGGACGGAGAAAACTAGCCCAGGCCTACACCATGGTCGGAGAAGTGCTTACGGCCATCGCACAACAAACGGGAGCCTTCGTCAATTGCTACTCTCCCAGCGCTTTTTTGGTCGTCTACCCTGGCAAGGAAGAAACCAAGCAGGCCGTCATTAGCGCAATGAAGATTTCGCAAGCGCTATCAGACACCTACAAAAGCACGTTCGATTTCCTCCCTGGTTTCGAGTTTGCCATGGGAATGGACCATGGGCATATCCTAGGCACCAAGTTGCCTTCGGACAATGGATTAGAGCATATTTCATGGTTTGGCACATGCATCCTCAAGGCCAACAAAATCTGCAACGAATGCGCCCGCCCGTTCTACCTAGGTGTCTCAGGCAGCATCTACCACAGCCTGGGAGAAGAACTGCGCACCACGCAACGCCGCATCCTCGGCATTAAGAAAAGCGTAGACATCTGGACCAAGGTCACCTACCAATTCGAGAACGTCAAAAAGCACCTCTACCAGACCAACCACAAGATTTCACTCGAAGAAGCGTAATAAAATGGCCTAAGATTGCGTTTTTTTCATAAAAATCGCATAATTTTGCGATTGGAAAAACGATTGCCATCGGAATGAGGTTAACTTTTAGGCATTTATTCACTATCTTATTGATTTTTACATCAACAGCCGTTTCTTCTTCCCTCTTCGGGCAAGAAAGATACGGTTTTTTTACGCCTAAAATCGATTCTATCTGCCAAAGCACCATCGAACTCATCCGCATCAAACAATCACTCATCACGCAACAATATCAGGTTGACCAAGACTTGCAGCAAATTGAGAACACTATCAATGTGATGAACCGCCACCTTGAAGAAGCCCAAAGCGAGCGCCAAGCCATCGACAGCGAGTTGGCCGCCATCAACCGCCACTTGGACTCGCTCACTCCCAAACGACCAGACGGTCCGAGACCTAAGGAAAACATCATTGACATTCTCAGCAAACGGTTGTCATTTAACGGAGCATACGGTCTGAGCATCAACCAATTGGCACTCTCCAACTGGGCAGCAGGCGGCGAGAGTTCATGGGCGGGAAGGGCTTTCACGAACTTCAGTCTCATCTACCACATCAGGACATTTGAGCAGAAACTGACAGGCAACTTCGCTTTTGGCATCGCCCGCTTTGCCGACCGGCGCATTGAGAAGCAAGACGACAAAATCGACCTCACCTATGCGCTTACCTTCGACAGCAAGACCCAGTGGAACCTCTCAATGGTGGCAACGTTCAACACGCAGTTCGCCAATGGCTACAAATACCCCAACGACTCCACCATCATTTCGGGTTTCTTTGCCCCTGCCTACCTCACCGTATCGGCCGGTTATTCCTACAAATCAAAAGACGAGCGATTCCAAATCTTCATGAGTCCCATGGCAGGAAAAGTCACCTTTGTGATGAACCAGGAACTGGCCGACAAGGGCAGTTTCGGCGTGAAGAAAGGCTATTACGACCAAGACAGCATTTGGATTCCAGGCGAGCATATCGCTCCCGCCCTCGGCATCAACGTCATCACTAACTACAAGCAACCCATTGGGAAAAACATCACCTACACGACACTGCTCAACGTGTTCTACAACTACGCCGAGCATCGCGACGACGACCGCTTGCGCTTGGACGTGAACTGGGAAAACAACTTCAACTTCTCCATCACCAAATACCTCTCCACGATACTCTTTGTCCACCTCAAATACGACCACAACACCACCTTCCCCGTCTATGAGACCATCGAAGGCGTGGAAACCGTGGTCGACAACGTGCCCAAACTCCAGTTCAAGGAGTCGCTGGGCATCGCATTCATACACAAGTTTTAACCACATGACAAACACCAACTCAATATAAGACACGAGACTTCGAGACACGGGACACGAGACAAGGTCCACCCCGCGTCTAAAAGTCCCGCGTCTCGCGTCAAAACAAACACTTATGAACATATTAGTCACAGGCTGCAAAGGCCAATTGGGAACGGAACTTCAAAAAATTGCTAGTGCGGAACACCACTGGCACTTCACCGACATCGACACCCTGGACATTTGCGACAAGGCCGCAGTGGAACAATGCTTCAGCGAGCATCACATCGATGCATGCATCAACTGTGCCGCTTATACCGCCGTCGACAAGGCCGAGGACGAACCCGAATTAGCCACTTTGATCAATGCCTTTGCCCCCAAAGTGTTAGCAGACACCTGTTCAAGGCATAACGCCTTACTCATTCATATCTCCACCGACTATGTCTTCGGCGGCGATGCCAACGAACCCTATAAAGTGGACGACCCCATCAACCCTCAGTCGGTCTACGGCAGCACTAAGGCCGACGGCGAGCGTCTCATTCGCGAAAGTGGCTGCAACTACATGATTGTTCGCACAGCATGGCTCTACTCATCGGTAGGCAAGAACTTCGTGAGGACCATGCTCATGCTGGGCGACACGAAAGACGAAATCAACGTGGTGGCCGACCAGAGAGGTTGCCCTACATGGGCACACGACCTCGCCGTGGCGTTGATGGCCTTGCTCAACAAAAACGGCAAAAACGAAGTCCACGAGATCTTCCACTTCACCAACGAAGGTCAAATCACTTGGCATGACTTTGCCACCGCCATCATGGAAATCGGTGGGAAGACGTGCAAGGTCAACCCGATAACGACCGACCAATATCCCACCAAGGCGAAACGCCCTGCTTATAGCGTGCTGGATTTGAGCAAGATTAAGGAATTTACTGGGATTGAGATACCTGAATGGCGAGAGAGTCTGGTGAAGTGCATTGAAGAATTGAGCCATTAAGCAAGCGACGTCAGTCCCTGCCAAGCGACGTGAGCCCCTGCCAAGCGACGCAAGCCGCTGCACAAAGAGTATAACACGACATAATATCAACAATATGAACAACATGGACCCTAAAATCATTGAAAGAGCAAAATCGTGGCTCACCGAGCAATACGATGAAGAAACGAGAAAGAGCGTGCAATACATGCTCGACAACGATCCTAACGAACTCACCGAGAGCTTCTACCGCAACCTCGAGTTCGGCACTGGCGGACTGCGCGGCATCATGGGTGCCGGCACCAACCGCATGAACATCTATACCGTGGCCATGGCCACCCAAGGCTTCGCCAACTACATCAAGATGATGCATCCAGGCAAGACAGACCTCAGCATCGCCATCTCCTACGACGGCCGCAACAACAGTCCCGCCTTCGCCAACATCACCGCCGACGTGATGTCGGCCAACGGCATCAAAGTCTACATCTTCGACTGCCTCCGCCCCACCCCCGAACTTTCATTCGCCGTGCGCGAGCTGAAATGCGACGCAGGCGTGATGGTCACGGCCTCGCACAATCCCAAGGAATACAATGGCTACAAGGCCTACTGGAACGACGGTGGCCAGTTGGTCAGCCCCCACGACAAGAACGTCATCGCCGAGGTGGAAAAGATTACCGACCCCTCAATGGTCAACTTCAAGCGCAACCCGGATCTTATCACTGTGTTAGATGAGAAGTTCGACGACATCTACTTAGAAAAGGTGTATGGCCTCTCCCTCTCGCTTGACCTCATCAAGAAACACAAGGACATGCGCATCGTCTACACGCCCATCCACGGCACAGGTCGCCGCTTGGTACCCGAGATCCTAAAACGCAAGGGTTTCGAGAATGTCTATTGCGTTGAGGAGCAGATGGTCGTCGACGGCAACTTCCCCACCGTGAAGTCACCCAACCCTGAGGAACCTGCTGCCATGGCACTTGCCGTGAAGAAAGCCCAAGAAGTGAACGCCGATCTCGTCATGGCCACCGACCCCGACGCCGACCGCGTGGGCATCGCCGTGAAGGACGACAAGGGTGAGTTCATCCTGCTCAACGGCAACCAGACCGCCAGTCTCTTCGTTTACTACCTGCTGACCCGTTGGAAGGAACTGGGCAAACTCACGGGCAAGGAGTACATCGTGAAGACCATCGTCACCACCGAACTGTTGTTTGAGATGGCGAAGAAATACAATGTGGACCGCTACGATGTGCTGACTGGTTTCAAGTACATCGCTGACAAAATCCTTGAACTCGAAGGCAAAGCGCAGTTCATCGGTGGCGGCGAAGAGAGCTACGGTTATCTGGCCGGCGACTTCGTCCGCGACAAGGACGCCGTCATCGCCACTAGCATGGTGGCAGAGGCCGCTGCATGGGCCGCCGAGCAAGGCAAGACGCTCTATCAACTGCTCATGGACATTTACAAGGAGTTCGGCCTCTACAAGGAGAAACTCGTCTCGCTGACTAAGAAAGGCATCAGCGGCACCGAGGAGATCAAGGCTTTGATGGCCAAGTTCCGCACCACCCCGCCCACCGTCATCGCTGGCGAGAAAGTCATCGAGACCCGCGATTACAAGCTCCAGGAAGCCAAAGACCTGACCACTGGAAAGGTCACGCCCATCACCCTGCCCAAGAGCGATGTGCTGCAGTTCTTCACCGAGAGTGGGTCGAAGATCACCATCCGTCCTTCGGGCACCGAACCGAAGATCAAGTTCTACTTCAGCATGAAGGGCGACACTTCGAACGGACTCGAAACTGCCATCCAGACCCTTGATGCCAAGCTAGAGAAGGCCGCCAAGGAACTGACTGAATGACCATCAGCAAACGTCACTGCGAGGAGCGAAGCAACCCAGAGATTAAGCCTTTACTCTGGATTGCTTCACTCCGCTCGCAATGACGAGATAAAGCATCGGCAATGAACAGAAAAATATTTTTCATCTTTTTTGTTGACCATATTGAAAAAATATCTACTTTTGCACCCCGAAAGACGGCGGGATAGCTCAGCAGGTTAGAGCGTCGGATTCATAACCCGGAGGTCATGAGTTCAATTCTCATTCCCGCTACTGACTGAGAGCAAGACTTTGGTCTTGCTCTTTGTTTTTACGCAACTATTTAAGCATCAACAAATTTCATAAAATTTTAAAATAATCATAGTTGTTTGTATATTATTTTGTAAGTTTGCCGAGTCTTTCAAATGGAGACCATTTACTATTGTTGAATAAAACTTTAATCCAGATTTACCATGAACGAATATCCAAATTACGGAGAGCAGAATCCAGTGAACATGCCTCCTCAAAACTCAAACAACCAATCGAAATCCGGAATTATCAGCGCCCTTGTTTTATCACTAGCGGCATTTTTCGGATGCTTCCAATTGAGCGGTTTCAACCGTTATTTCGAAGGTTGGGTCTTCCCTATGCTCTTGATAGGCATCACTATCGCAGTAAGCATCATGGGGTTGATCAAATCCATCAAGTGTCAAAAGAGCGACAAAGAACTCTCTTCAGTCGCCATGATTGTCTCCATCATAAGCTTGGCGTACAGCGCCATTCTGTTCATGTACAATTTCGTCACCCTGATGGACTAAGAGTAACATGACATTGGCAACCGATTCAAAGGCAGGTCGCGACCTGCCTTTTTTTATTTGGTCTGAAAGGACTTCCTATTCAAGAAAAAAACATCTTTATGCTGCCATGAATGGGAAAATCTTTATTTTTGCAGTGACTATTCAAACATTGAAGCCTTATGAAGAGATTTGCTTTTTCCGTCATATACCTTTTGGCCATGGCTTTATTGATGGCCTGTGGAAATGGGAAGAATGCCGAAACTGATGTCACGAACACAGACGCTGTCGCGGAAACGCCGCAAGAACCGAAACAAAAACCTCATGTCGACGATTTCCACGGCATCAAGCCTGCTTCTGTGGACACGATGGAGATGGTGGTCGATAGGCACGGTAATGTCGTCGGTCGCTTGGTAAGTAACAATGCCAACACTTATACCATTTCCGTGCAAGATGACTCAGAAGTGTCGAAGATTGGCAACAAAATCGTCACATTCCGCGCCAAGGACGGACAAGGCATTCTGTACACCAAGCGCAAACATGTCAACATACGGCAGCAACCCAATCTGGAGTCAACCGTGATTGGACAAATCTCTTACGAGGATGGCTATGTTCCGGAGACCTATCCATGCTTGGGCAAAACCGACGAGTGGTATAAGATCAAAGTGGACAACAAGGTCGGCTATGTGCGCCACGACCTTGTGGAATGGGACGGCATGAACACTTTCTAAGCCCACAGCAGCAAACCGCCGCAGATTACCAATCCCGTTACGAACAAATCTATAATGCAGAAACCCATGATGTCTTTTGCATTCAATTTCGCTATGGCCAACGCCGGCAAAGCCCAGAAAGGCTGAATCAAATTGGTCCAAGCATCGCCCCATGAGATAGCCATGCCCGTCAGGCCTGGCGCCACGCCCAAAGTGGCACCTGCCGTGAACATGATGGGCGCCTGTATGGCCCAGTGTCCCCCACCCGACGGCACAAACATGTTGAGGATGGCCGCGCAGAAGAAAGTAAACAGCGGATAGGTCTTAGGTGTGGAGATGGACACGCAAGCGTTGCTGATGACCTCACCCAAGCAAATCCCTGAAGCACCCACTCCTGTAATGATGCCCATGATGCCTGCATAAAACGGGAACTGCAGCAAGATGCCTGCTGCACCGCCCACCGACTTGCCAAAAGCCTTGACATAGGCCAGCGGCGTACCATGCAAGATGACACCCAAAAACAGGAAGAGCATGATCACTGAACCCAGGTCGAAGGTGCCGCCTTTGAAAAAGAGATGGATGACAAGGTAAGAAAGGCCCAGCAAGGCGATGATCCACGACAGCACACGGCTGTCCTCCAATTTCTCTGAAGGCGTAGTGGGTTTCGGAGTCGGTTTCGGTTCCTCCTCAAACAGCAGTGAAGGTTCAATGGCCACCACATGCTCACCTTTGGGATGCATCAACGTGTTGACCACCACGATAGCCACAATAACGACCGCCACCATGAGCAGATTAGGCAACGACAGGACAGTCTGGGTGATGGGGACAGGGTCGACCAACGCGCCTTGCGTGACCTTTTCAAGGTTGGACGTGGCCGTGGCCATCGTCAGCGGGATAGAGCCCGAAAGACCTGCGTGCCACACCACAAAACCACTATAAGCCGATGCGATAAGCAAGCGGTAATCGACACCTCGCATCTTCTTGGCAATCTCCTTAGCAAAGATGACGCCAACGATGAGACCAAAGCCCCAGTTGAGCCAACAGGCCAAGGCCGAGATGCCTGTAACTAAAGCAATGGCGCCAGCAGGCGTCTTTGGCAAACCCGCCAAGGCACTGATGCCTTTTTTGATGGACGGCGCCGCGGCCAAGGCAGAACCCGTCACCAAAACGAGCGCCATCTGCATGGCGAAGGCCAGCAGCGACCACACGCCATTGCCCCAATGCTCCACCACTTCTAGAGGGGTCTGCTTGCACACAGGCATAGCGACAATGAAGGCCACCAAAGTAAGAATGACAGCGAAGATGAATGGCTCCGGAAGGTATTTCTGGACGAGTTTGACGCAAAAGCGGATGAGTTTTTGGAACATTTGGGATTTAAGATTTAAAGATTCAATATTTAAAGATTATGGATTTAAAGATTGAAAAGATTCTCTTTCGGGGAATGGAGGTTCTTTCACTTTAGCATTTGCGGCGGCATCAGACAACCTTCGATTCGTAGAATCCTCACGCCGCCGCTGACAATAAGAATCCTCTATGCCATTCCCCGCAGGGGAATCTATCTCACTATATTCCACTTCTTCTAAAAACAACGCGTGCGCCGGCACAGAGGTCCCTGCTTCACAGCGGTCCTTGCGTTCGATGACAGCACGGAATTCCTCCAAAGACATGCGCCCCTTCCCTATCTCCAGCAAGGTGCCGACGATGGCCCGCACCATATTGCGGAGGAAGCGGTCGGCCTTGATACGGAACACCAGCAGTCCGTCCTGCTCGAACCATCGCGCTTCCATAATCCTGCAGTTATTGGTCTTCACCTGGGTATGCACCTTCGAAAAACTCGTGAAGTCCTCATATTCGAAAAGGATATTGGCCGCTTGTTGCATCTTCTCCATATCCAAATCACCATATAGGAAGAAGGCATCTTGGGTATGAAAAGGGTTCTTTGTGCGCGTGATGTAATAATGATAGGTGCGTGACACTGCGTCGAAACGGGCATGCAAATCAGGGGAAACCTGCCAAATTCGATAGATGACAATATCTTCGGGAAGGAAGGCATTCATTTGATGGGCCAGCGTTTCCGTATCCTCAAGCGGGTTTTCAAGGTCGAAATGAGCGTAATAGTTGCGCGCATGGACGCCCGTGTCGGTGCGACCACAACCAGTTATGGAGACAGGTCGGCCCAACTTGAGGCTCAAGCACTGTTCGACAGTCTCCTGCACACTTTTGGAATGCGGTTGGATCTGGTAACCATGGTAACGACTGCCGTTGTAGGCCATTCTTATGAAGTATCGAGGCATAGACTCCTATTTGAAGGCACAAAAATAGAGAAAAATGTAATGCTGAATGCTGAATTATGAACGCTGAATGACATTCCGCATTCAGCATTCAAAAAATACGTATTTTTGCACATTGGTATTATCGCTATGAACATTCTGTACCAACTCAACGACGACGACTGCTTCTTCCCGCCTGCCGACCGTGCCAACAAAGAGGGTTTGCTGGCCTTTGGAGGCGACCTCTCTCCCCAACGCCTTATAGTGGCTTATGCCAACGGCATCTTTCCTTGGTACAGCGAGAACGAACCGTTGTTGTGGTGGTCGCTTGACCCACGCCTCATCATTCGTCCGGGCGAGATGCGGGTGAGCAAGTCGCTGCGACGCACACTGAAATCCGGGAAGTTTGAGGCAAGAATCGACACGAGTTTCCGGGAGGTGATGCTGCATTGCGCTGAAACGCCTCGCAAAGACCAAGACGGCACCTGGATCATGGACGAGATGGTGGATGCTTACTGCGAACTGCACAACTTGGGCATCGCCCATTCCTTCGAAACCTATCAGGAGGGCGAATTGGTAGGAGGCCTTTACGGCATCTCTATCGGACAGGCTTTCTTTGGCGAGTCGATGTTCCACACGGTCACTGACGCGTCGAAGGTAGCCTTCTACCACCTGCATCAGTTTTTAGTCGCACATGGTTGCAGACTCATCGACTGCCAACAAGAGACAAGCCATCTAATGAGTCTAGGGGCCTACGCCATCCCCAGAAGCGAATTCCTTGAAGAACTCAAGGTCTTGACGAGCGAGGCCACTTTGGTTGGCAACTGGGGCACCGGAAAAGTAGAAGCTTTATATCTAAACATCCATCAGCCTGAGAAATTGCAATTCAGGGCGTACAACTTAGACGAAGACGTATCCTTGTCAAATGATTGACAACAACTTATGTGCTACAGCACATCTTCTCGTCCGTTTTTCGACATTTTTCGTTGGGATTTCAAGGAAAACTCGTATCTTTGCATCCAAATTGGAGCAAAGCAAAAACCACGCTCTTATTGTTTCATCAAAACACCTTTTATGGATTCACAAGAAGGAATCAATGTCAGTGTCAACTCAGAGATTGGCAAACTCCAGCACGTTTTGGTGCACATGCCGGGACCCGAGTTGGAAAAAGTGACCCCAGAAAACGCACACACTTTCCTCTTCAGCGACATTTTGAACATGCAGGTCGCCCAAAAGGAATACGGATATTTCAAGAAAGTATTGCAGAAAGTTACGCAGGTGCATGAGATTTCGGACCTGCTCACCGACATCCTGCACGACGAGAACGTCAAGGCAGGGCTAGTCGACCGCATTTGCAAAGTCGAAGACAAAGGCTTTTTAGCCGCATACCTTAAGGCTTTGCCTGCAGAGGATCTTTCGCGTCAGTTGATAGAAGGCGTCCGTTTGGATGATGTCACCTTCATCAACAAAGACCAATACGCCCTGCTGCCTATTCCCAACCTCTTCTTCATGCGCGACGCTTCGTTCACGATGTTCGACAATATCATGATCAGCAACATGGCCACTACCGTGCGCGCTAGAGAGTGCATGATTTTGAGCAGCATCTACAACCTGCATCCTTTGTTTGAGACCAAGGTCATCAACCCAGTCTTGAGCTACGACACCCATGGCGAAGGCACGGTGGAAGGAGGCGACGTGCAGATTATCCGCGACGACGTGGTGATTTGCGGTTTAGGGTCGCGCACCAACATGCATGGCGTGGAGGCTTTGGTAGAACACCTGAAGACCAAGTCTGGCGTGAAGCACCTCATATTCCAAGAACTGCCTTTGGAACCGGAATCGTTCATCCATCTCGACATGGTGTTCACCATGTTGGATGTGGACAGGTGCATGATCTACGAACCTGTCATCATGAACAGCAAATACAAGACCTTCCATATCACCATCGACGGTCAGAAAGCCATTGGCAAAGAGGTCACAGACTTGCTTGCCGGACTGAAAGAAATCGGCATCGACTTGGAACCTGTGTATTGCGGCAACCGCAACAACGACTGGGCGGCACGCGAGCAATGGCACAGCGGCTGTAACTTCTTCTGCCTCGAGCCTGGAAAGTTCATCGGCTACGGTCGCAACCAACACACTTTGGAGGCCTTGAACAATGCTGGTTTCAACATCCTCACCGCTTCCGATGTGGCCAACAACAGGGTCGACATAAACAACGTGAAGAAATGCATCATCGCCTTTGAAGGCAACGAACTCTCACGTGGCGGCGGCGGCGCACGATGCATGACGATGCCCGTGCAACGAATGCCAGTGGATTGGTAACAATTAAAAAATGGCGCTCAGCACACAGTTGAGCGCCATTTTTGTTTCTTCTATGCAAAGATCTATTTTACTAGACTCCACTATACGGAGTCTCTTTTTTTAATAGTACCATAAAAGAAGGATTATGCCTATCGCCCATACGACTGTCAACAGTGGCACCAGCACCTTGAAACGGACATGCTTGGTTTTGTGCCGAAAGACCGCCATACCCAACCAGCAACCCGCTCCGCCGCCGATGCCTGCCACCAACAACAACGTACGCTCGGGGATGCGACGCCCCTTGCCTTTTGACTTGGCCTTGTCCAAACCATAGAGGACAAAACCCAAAATGTTGACAATAAAGAGATAGACGATTAGCAGACGAGTAAACATGGATGTTTTTGTTTTAAAATAGGCGTCAAAGATACGGAATTTTGATGGTTTTTGTCGAATCAACTTGGGAAATCATTACCTTTGCTGCACGAACAGCATGGATTTATTAGTGACCTTATGCCTGACAAGAAAATCAAAGGGAGCCTGACCGGCATCGTTGACAAGATGAACGAGACTTACGACGGATTCATTGGTGGTTTCTGCCTAGGCGTCAACCGCCGTATCGTGCCCGTAATGGTGAATGAAGCCGTGACGGGATGGAAGATGCAACGCTACGAAGATGGCGTCTGGCTGGACCTCGACGAGACGCCCTTCGAAAGCATAAAAGCATTGATAGCGCACTATAAAGAAGAGTAACTGCCAGTCCTTACTCTACCGTCACCTCATCCACCATGATCCATGCCTTCTGGCCAGCATAGGGATGCCATTCAGGCAAGACGCCATAGTTCTCCACCTTCACGCGGACAAACTTGGCCTGCTTCTCATTCACACGGGCACGGGCTTCAATGCGACCGAAACCTTTCATCTTGTCGGGACCGTTGAAGACGGGTAATTCGGCCATCTGCCAGTCGGTAAACTCAGTGCCGTCTTTCGAGAAACTCACCCATACGCCCTTGGACCACATCACCCAATCGTTGGGTTCGTGGCAAAGACCCACCTTCACAGTGTTGATGTTGGTTGGAACAGCCAACTCAATCGTGGCTTCCATATCGACACCTTCAAAACCGAGCCAGTCGTTCTGCCAATCGCCTGGAGCGCCTTTTTTGCCATCCATCAGGGCGATGTCGGCATCTTTGCCATAACGCTCTGCGGGAGGATTGACAAAGGTCGTGCCCTTGATGTTCAAGCGGTTGAACTGTCGCAAAGTGACAAAAGAAGGCAAGCTGCCTTTCTTAAAGGCCTTGGCCTTGATAGTAGTGGTCTTGAGAATGACAAAAGACTTGCTATAGACCGACGACTGCATAGTGGGTTCGCTGCCGTCGGTGGTGTAATGAATCTCTGCATTCGGATCAGCACAAGACATCGAGATGGTCAAAGGACGATTGTACATCCGGAAGTCCTCCTTCCCTGCCATAGTCGCCTTGATTTCGGGCATTGGGACCATGGTAGCGGTCGCATCTGGCACCTGGAAACGACTCAACTCAATCGGACTGGTTTTTTGCCACTCAAACGGGCAGAACATCACCGAATACTGATATACCTGATTCTTAAGGACATATTTCTCATCCACGCCAGGACCGCATGTGGCCGTGCCGATGGGAGCCACCTTATAGTCAACATTCACGGTGAAGAAATCCGTGGAATCCAGCTGGTTGATGCGGCGGGCAGCGGTGAGGTTGTCGTCGTCGTAATTGTAGATGCTGAAATTGAAAGGCTCCGACATCGTGACAAACAGCCCGTAAGTATTCATAAAGTCTGACAAAGCCAGCCAGCGCGTATCGCCATGATTGCCATTGTCTTGAGGAACGACATGCTGCTCAAACAAGTCATAAATTGAAGGCCATTCATCAATTTGATACCCCATCTTGCCTGCTGCGTTACGGTCCGGATAGTTCTCGGCATCTTTTCCGAAATAATGCAAATTCGGTAAGGATAACGGCACACGAAATTGCATTCCGACTTTCGGGAAGGAAGTCACTGTTTCCATCGGCTCCACGCGGTTGGTGATGGCGATGTTACCTTCGCCATTGATGAGATAGACTTTGTTGACCACAATTTGCAGTTGGTTCATGCTGTCGTAATACTCCACATTGGCATTCACCGTCACCGTATTGGCATCCAGACGTTCGAAATGCAAACCGCTGGTCTTCGCGGTCAGATGCTGAAGTCCCGCCTTCTTCCAACGTGGCAAGGCCCAACTGTCGACCTCATCGTTCAAGGTAGGCGCACGCCAGAAATTGTCCCTAATCTCACCTTTCAGCAGTTCCTCTCCTTTCACCACATACGAAACGATTTCGCCTGAGGTCTTGTCGAACGAAACGGAGAAATCGTCATTGTATACCGAGCCGTTGACAGCATTGAACTGCACCGCCTTTTCGCTAACCAGAGGTTGCAACTCCTCCGAAGGCCAATCCAACTTGAACTCGTCGTAAGCGACTTCCTCTCCCGCTGGATAAGCCAACTCATCTTCTTTCAGCGTCACCGAGAAACGCACAAAGAACTCCTCACCCGGATGGCCATAAATGCGCAAGCGTTGGATATTGATGTGTGTCGAGTCGAGCGGCGCAAGGTCGAGGTCGAACTTCTCCACAAGCAAGGAGCGTTCCGCGGAAAAAATTTCATAAGAGAAATCATAGGCAGAGGCGTTGGTAAACGAATTCCAGTTCGTGACCTTAAACTCACCCCTTGCCAAATCCACCGGCTTAAACTTGATGGGCTGATAGACCTTCTCCACCTCGGCGGCATGATGGTGGACATCTCTGTCACTACAAATAATACCATTGGCACAGAAAGCATCATCGTCGCCCACGCCGTAGGCATGGCCAAAGTCACCACCAACAGCGTGCCAGTCGACATCCTTTTCGTCATCGTGAACGATAAAACTTTGGTCCACCCAGTCCCAGATGCAGCCGCCTTGCAGTTGCTCGTTGGCTTCAATTACATCCCAATAGTCCTGCAAGCCGCCCATGCTGTTGCCCATGGCGTGGCAGTATTCCACCATGATGAAAGGCCTGCCTTCCTTGTCAAGACCTTCATCCACAAACTTTTGCAGATATTTTGGGCTGGCATACATCAGGCCGATGACATCGGTATTGCGGTCGTAATTGGCTCTTTCGTAGGTCACAGGGCGGGTTTTGTCGCGGTTTTTCATCCAGTCGTAGGTGTACTCGAAATTGACACCGTTGCCGCACTCATTGCCCATCGACCACATAATCACCGAAGGATGGTTCTTGTCGCGTTCAAGCATGTTGCGGTTGCGCGACCAAATCATGTCGCGGTATTGCGGGTCTTTGGCGAGGCTCTTTTCGCCATAGCCTTGGGCGTGGGATTCGCAGTTGGCCTCGTCCCAAACATAAAGGCCGTATTTGTCACAGAGTTCGTACCAATAAGGGTCGTTAGGATAGTGACTTGTACGTACCGTGTTGATATTCATGCTTTTCATCATTTGAATATCATATTCCATAGTAATGCTATCTATGACATGACCTGTAAAAGCGTCGTGCTCATGGCGATTCACTCCTTTTATTAAAACATACTGCCCATTGACCAACAGTTTGCCGTCCTTGATTTCGACGGTGCGGAAACCGAATGAAGAAGTAAGTCTTTCAATGGACTTGGCTTTTTTATCCATCAATGAAATCCTCAGTTGGTACAAATTGGGACTTTCCGCCGACCATGGCAACACTTTCCCTATCTCCTTACTATCAACCGACAATTCCGCATCGGCATAATAGTAGCCATCTTCGGCTTGAGTAAAGTTCAATTCATTGAGCACTTGGTTAAGCGTGAACAAGATATGCTCGGGGAAGCCTTCCTCTTCTTCTCCCTCGTAGGCGCCGACAATCAAGCTGCTGTTTTTCTGAATCTTATTGGTATTGCTTTGCAACCTAACCTTTATGGAAAAAGTACCATTTTGGTAGTTCTTGTCCAATCCAGCATGGATTTCATAGTCGTAGACATTCAGCGTGGGCTTGGAATACAGCACCACATTGCGTTCGATGCCACTCAAGCGCCAAAAGTCCTGGCACTCGAAATAGGAACCGTTGGAGAAGCGGTACACCTTCACCGCAAGTGTGTTCTTTCCCACTTTGACAAACGGTGTGAGGTCAAACTCAGCATTGGTTTTGGCATCTTCAGTATAACCCACAAACTGGCCGTTCACCCAAACATAGTAGGCCGACTTCACGGCACCAAAATTGATGAAAGTCAAACGGTCTTTCCAAGCATCGGGAATGTCAAACTCGGTCAGATAGCAACCCACAGGATTATCCACCGTCGGAGCAAAAGGCGGCTCGTTGGGACGAAACTCGTTGTCCACATTGACATAGATGGGCGTGCCGTAGCCGTTCAGTTCCCAGTTGGCCGGCACTTTGATGGTTTTCCAATCGGAGGCATCGTAGCCTTCCTTGTAGAAGTCGGCAGGTGCCTTCGAGGGCGAGTCCACCCATTGGAACTTCCAGTCTCCATTGAGGCATTGTGACCATTGTTCACCAGCTGGGATGACATTCGTCCGAGGATACAGTCGGTTGATTTCATAGATGTTGACATCGTTCCAGGCGTTGAGTTCGGTTTCCGTCTGGGCGTAGATGCTAGTCAGCGAGAGACACAGCAGGAGTGAGAGGATTGTTCTTTTCATAGTTGTTGTCTTTATGTCCCCACACTGCGCTGCGCTGGTGTGGAGTAAATAGAATATCGTGTCTTCGACACGGGGTTAGTCAGCGTTCATCATGCGTTCCCTGTCGGCATCAGGTATCCGTTCCGACTTGTTCGTTTCACGGTTGTAATAGACCACTACGGCATGGCAAAGCGTCTTGACCTCGCCCGTTTCGGCATCCTTCAGGCATTGCTCCATCTTGAAACTGGAATTGCCCATCTCGGTGACGCGACTCTCGCACACAATCGGGTCGTGAAACAGGACGGGCTTGCGAAAATCCAAGTCCACGTGGACGAGGACATATTTGAAGGTCAACCAGTCGATCTTTGTTTGGAAGACATGTTCAAAGTAGCGACTACGACCCATGTCGAAGTAGTTGCACTGCGACCCGTTGTTGGCATGGTTGTAAGGATCAAGGTCGCTCATTCTGATTTGGATGGGACAAGAAAACATATTTATACAATTTTTATCTACTCAAAGCGTGCTTTTCACTCATCAACATCTTTCACGATCCCTGTATCCGCTGCATCATCGTTAGTGTTTACAAAAAGCGAAGCAGTGGCAGCATCTACAAGTTAAGGACATACAAAATACTAGTAACGAGTTCCTTTGCTGACGAAGCACTTCCGTCGAACTCAATCTGATGAATGTCAGAAATATCCAGCCTGACGCTCTTGGCATAAGGCGTATCGTCAAGCAAGACAGGAATGATGGTGCGGCGTTGCTTCACCGCATACCCCAACTCCCTGATAACATTGATGGATGCGTTGGAGTTGACCGACGACACAAAGACCACGGTTTTGGCAATCTCAATGGCGTCCACGATGACCTCCTTGTAGTTTTCGCCACTAAATATCCCTTCTTTGTCAATCCAATAGGAAATGCCGCTTTGGTCAAGGATTTCGCGAATGGCGTCGACCAACTCGATATCCTTTCTCGAATAGCTGATAAAAACCTGATGGTGCATCTCCTCGCGTTTGGGTATCTCGGCGACAATAGCAGGAGACTTCGTTGACACTTCTTTCGACTTCTTCGTCTCCGCATCCAGTTCGTGCTGATACAAGGCCGACTTAATGGCAAAACTCTCAAACATGTCGATGTAGTCCATTTCCGACATTTTCTTCCGCTGGTTGTCGTAACCGGTGCTCTCGTACAAATACAGCTCAATCTCGTAGGGTTTCTGCGTCTTGCAAAGGTTGGACGAAATGACATCGGCCATGTTTTCTGCCACCTGTTTCAGCGGGATATGCGCCAAACCTGCGCCAATGCAAGGGAAAGCGATAGAATGAAGGTCGAGGGCCTGCAACAAGCGGAAGCACTTGTCGACAGAATGTTGCAAGATGTAGTTGTTCATGTCCACAGAATTCGACCTCAGTCCTTCGAAATACTCGCGTTTGTGCTCAAAGTTAACTGACAAGCAGTGGAACACGTATTTCTGATACTGCAGGCCGCCTGCAGTCGAAACGATGACATCGCCTACCTGGGCCGGCAGTTTCTTTTGTGCGTCTTCACGGATGACTTCGCCACCAGCACGGAGGATGGCACCCGAGACGCCACCCGCCATGCTAATGCCTGTATCGTCGGAACTCACGATGACCTCTGCCTTCGAGTCAAGGATATTTCCGAAAACAATGGTTATCGTGGAGTTGTTGTAATGGTACTTTCTAGTATTCATGGAGTTGCTCAACCTTTTCACTTCATCTCAAAATGCGGGATAGGTTGCAGTTTGAAGAGGTTGGTGACATGCTTGTAGTCAATAGTTGCCTTGGTCTTGGGATCGTTGCAGACGCCTGTGCGTATGTACTCGTCCAGCACAGCGTAAGTAAAGCCAAGGTTATCCTCGTCGGTCTTGCCGCAGAGACCGTCGGACGGGGTCTTCTCCACCAATTCGATGGGCAGGCCCAGTTCCTTGCCGATGGCGACTACTTCACGAACCGTGAGACCGCCAAGAGGCGAAAAGTCGCCAGCAGCGTCGCCGTAACGGGTCGAATAGCCCACCCAGTCTTCCGAAAGGTTGCAGGTGTTGGCCACACGACCGTTCATCGACTGAGAGATGGCATAAAGCGTCGACATGCGCAGGCGCGGAGGCAGGTTGATGACCGTTTGGCTGCTGACATCGGCATTCAAAGTGCCAAGTTGTTCCTTCACAGCACCCATCAATGTGTTATAGGTGTCACCTATGTTGACGCAGCAATAGCGTATGCCGAGGTGGTTGATAAGTTTCATGCTGTCGGAGATGTCCTTCTGCACACCATTGGGCATAGTAACGCCGATGACACGATCCTTGCCTAGAGCCTCTACGCAGAGACCTGCTACGATGCTGCTATCTTTTCCGCCAGAGATACCAATGACGGCGTTGCAGCCTTTACCATTCATTTCAAACCAATCGCGGATCCATTGGACCACTTGGTCTTTTACTTCTTTTGCATTGAAAGTTTTCATATTGCTGTATTTTTATTCGACGTAAGTCAATTGTTGAATTTTATTGAGGTTGGTTTGAGGTCTGTCGAAGCACCTTAAAGGATTAGTCGGCCCTTCGACAGGCTCTGGAACCTTGTTTTTTACATAAAACTGCTGCCGCCAATGAACTGACGAAGCATGGATGTGGCTGGGATTTCCTTGTCGGAAACGGGCGTAAAATAATGCAGGAAGCGCAACAAGCGATGCGCTTCTGTGTATTCGGGACAATTTGGCGGCACCGTGGCCAATATGCTCTCGGCGTGGTTACGCATCACAGCAAACTCCAAAAGATAAGCTGAATTGAACATCACGTCGGCATTCTCTTGGAATGGGTCGATCCACTTCTCCTCGGCAGCGCGCACGCTGGCCCACTGGCTGATGGTCTGACGTGCCGTAAACGCCCCTTTGTTGTAGTCACGAACGATACGGCGCAACAGGCGGTTGTCATCGGTCGGGATGATGTTGTGGTCGTCCAATCCTGTGCAGGTCAAGGTAGAGATGAAGATTCGGAACTTCGCCGACTCAGGGATTTGGTCAGTCAGCATGGGATTCAGGGCATGGATGCCTTCGAGCAGCAAGACAGAGCCTTCTTTCAACTGCAACTTCTTGCCGTTATATTCGCGAACACCGGTAACAAAGTTATACTCAGGCACTTCTATCTCCTCCCCTTTCAGCAAGGCAATCAAGTCGCGCTCCAAAGCGGCATGGTCAACGGTATCGAAGTTGTCGAAGTCATAAGTGCCATCGGGCAGTTTTGGGGTGTCCACTCGGTTGACGAAGTAGTCGTCGGTCGAGAACGAAATGGGCTTCAGGCCGCAAGCCTTCAGTTGGATGCTGACACGACTGCAGAATGTTGTCTTGCCGCTGCTACTGGGGCCCGTGATAAGCACCAGGCGGACGGGGTTTTCACTATGGTAGCGTCGGTCAATTTCCTCCGCAATCTGCACGATTTTCTTCTCCTGCAATGCCTCTGCCACCTGCACCAATTCGCGTGCCTTGCCACTCTGGCAAGCCAAGTTGACATCGCCCACAGTGCTCAGTCCCATGATGTCATTCCACCTCAAACCCTCAGAAAGCACCTCAAAAGTCTTGGGTTGGTCCTGCATCTCTGCGAGACGGTCGGGGTAGTCACGGTCGGGAATGCGAATCAAAATGCCGTCGCGATAAGCCTCGATGTCCCAAATGCTGAGATAGCCCGTGGAAGGCACCAACCGACCATAATAATAATCGGCCGTATCGTCCAAGGTGTAGTAATCAGTGTATGCTTTTCCGCTGGTTTCCAACAATTTCACCTTGTCCTCTTGTCCCATATCACCAAACATCTTCACGGCATCGCCGATACGGGCCTCATGGCGGTGGAACTGGATATCATCAGCCACAATAGTCCGCATCCGCACCCGTAAAGCAGCGATGTCATTAGTATCGAGAAGTTTGCCGTCACTTTTCTTGATACGACAGAAGTAGCCTTTCGAGATGGGATGCTCCATATTCAGTTTGCTGCCTGGGAAGAGGTCTTGTGCCGCTTTGTAAAGCAGGAATCCCAGCGACCGAAAATACACTAGGCGTGCAGTATGATGCGTAAGGTCGAGAAACTCGACGTCACGGCTGTTGTAGACACGGAATTTCAATCCCTGAGATACGTTGTTGACCTTGGCGGAGACAATGGGATAAGGTTTGTCGAAGTCAAACTCAGGCAGCATCTCAAGCAGAGTCATTCCTTCCTTGAACTCTTTGGTGGTTTTAGTGTTGAGACAATAGATTTGAAGCATGTTGGCGATAGGTTTCGAGATAGGTTATCAAATTTTCTTTTGTACCCTGTTGATGGCATCGATGGCCAGGCGATAATCGGGCTGAATCTTCAGGATTTCCTTGAAGATTGCAATGGCTTGGTTATAGTTGCCCATCTGCTCGAGCACACATCCTTTATTGTAATAGGCATCAATGTATTGGGGGTTGGTCTCCAACGCACGATCGAAATACTCAAGGGCCACCGCGTCATTTTCGAGATACACGAAGTTGACATAGCCGATGTTGAACAGCACATAGTAGTTGTCGGAACGCATCATCAGCAGGGTGTCGTAATGCAGCAAGGCCTCTTCTGGTTCGCCATGACTTTGCAGATAGAGTGCTAACTCATAACGTGCCGTCGGTTGGTCAGGGAACTGTTGCTGCGCTTTGCGAAGGTAATCCATCGTGTAGGGTGGCTGTTGGACGGCATAGATGCGGCTGATCTGTTCGACGGGATCATAGAACGTTGCGTCTTGCTCGGAAGCGAGTTGGAAATTCTTCAGTGCGCTTGCCGTATCTTGCTTGGCAGCCATATAGCACATGCCCTTCACGAAATAGGCATGAGGGTTATATGAAGACAGACCCAATGCCTTGTCTACATAGCCGATGGAAAGGTTGAAGTTCTGCTGGAAAAAACTCAACTCGGCGAGCTTCACCAAAGGACGCGCATCCAAAGGATCGATCTCCACTGCCTTATTGAGCGTTGCAGAGATATTGTCCTGGTCGCCCAAGGCGTAATACACATCTGCCAGCAAGAGGTAGGTCTCGACATTGTTTGGGTCGAGTTGCAGCGACTTGTTGATGTCGACCATGGTCTGCCCTATTTGTTCAGTAGCGAAAAAAGCCTTGGCACGACTGACATAGAGACGCGCATTCATGCTGTCCATGGCAATGGAATCCGATAACAATTGGATGGCCTCATTCACCGTGACGTGAACTTCTGGGTCATTTGGTGTTTCGTTTTGCTCAGGTTTCGGCGTATTGTCGCAGGCAAAAAGGGCGAGTAGCAGGCCGAAGAATAGGATGTTTTTTTTCATTGTTGTTGTGTTTAAGCTAATGCCCTATAACCTATGGCCCATGGTTTGCCTTGACATCAGGGCATCCATAGGCCATAGGCTATTAGCCATAGGCCATTGTTACTCTTCACTCTTCTCCAACGCCTCAAAGATCTTGGCGGAGAGTTCATCGGCCAGTTCAGGGTTGTCTTCGATGAGTTTCTTGACCGAGTCGCGGCCCTGGGCGAGTTTGGAATCGCCATAGCTGAACCACGAACCGCTCTTCTTGATGATGCCCATCTCCACGCCGAGGTCGACAATCTCGCCCGAGCGAGAGATGCCTTCACCATAGAGGATGTCGAACTCAGCCTTGCGGAACGGCGGAGCCACCTTGTTCTTGACGACCTTCACCTTGACGCGACTGCCAAGCACGTTTTCGCCGTCCTTGATTTGGCTGATCTTGCGAATGTCGATGCGCACCGAGCTGTAGAACTTCAAGGCATTGCCGCCTGTCGTGGTCTCGGGGTTGCCGAACATCACGCCAATCTTCTCACGCAACTGGTTGATGAAGATACAGATGCAACCTGTCTTGTTGATGGTGGCGGTGAGCTTGCGCATCGCCTGGCTCATCAAGCGAGCTTGGAGGCCCATCTTGCTGTCACCCATCTCGCCTTCGATTTCGCTTTTGGGCGTCAAGGCAGCCACGGAGTCGACGACGATAACATCGATGGCGCCGGAACGGATGAGGTTTTCAGCGATTTCTAGGGCTTGTTCGCCGTAGTCAGGTTGTGAGATGAGGAGGTTCTCCACGTCCACTCCCAGTTTGGCAGCATAGAAGCGGTCGAAGGCATGCTCTGCGTCGATGAAGGCGGCGATGCCACCCTTCTTTTGGGCCTCGGCCACAACATGCAAGGCCAGCGTAGTTTTTCCCGAGCTCTCGGGACCATAGATCTCGATGATACGGCCTTTGGGCAGACCGCCAACGCCGAGGGCGTAGTCAAGGCCAATGGAACCCGTGGAGATGCTCTCCATCTTCTCGGCTTCAGCGCCCAGGCGCATGATGCTTCCCTTGCCAAAGCTCTTCTCGATGTTACCTAATGTGGCTTCCAAAGCCTTCAGTTTCTCCTGCCTCAGTTTTGCAGCTTCTTCTTGTGTTTTTTCTGTAGTCATGATTGTGGGGGTTTTAGATTGTTGATTGTTTATTTGTTGAATTGTTTAATTGTTGATTTCAAGATTGTTCTGTTGTGGAACGCTTTTCGCGCGATACATTAATAAAGGGACAAAGATAGTAATTTTTGACATGATGGAGAGTTTTTGTGTTGATTTTTCTAAACTAAGCTTGCGTATTAGGAATTATTTGTATTTTTGCAAACAGTTGGTCGCGGAAACGGATAGAAAAACAGCGGACTATCAAGACGTAAGGGACTGGCTTTGGCATGACACCCCCCGCGATAACATTTTAAAGCCTCTTATTCGGGGACTTTTCTTTTTCTTAGAGATTGAAAAGCCAGGCATCAATTCCTCATCAACCTCGTTGTCGATGATGGCAAACTTGTAGTCACACTTTTCATTTATCAATTCCACTAATTCCGAAAACGGAATCTTAATTGACTGTTCTTTGTCGAATGGTTTCTTGTCCGTCATAGCATTTTCGATTTTGTCGCTGCAAAGTAACAGAGTTTGTCAAGAGAAAGCCGTTGATTAAACGTTTGTAGTCGACAGTAGTCGTTTGTTGTCGTTTGCTGTCGGATATATTATTGGTTTACAGCGAATAGAAAAAACATAGAGATTTCTCGGAGAGAAGCAATGCATATTGCCTCTTTGTTATTTTTTGTATCTTTGACGCAGAAAAACACTATCAAAGAATGAGAAAGTTCGTCGTTTTGATCGCATTGCTGTTAGGCATGGCTTTGGTCTCCCTTGGGCAGAACCAGCAGTTGCAAATCATGAGCTACAACGTGCGCCATTGCGCGGGCATGGACTTGGTGGTGGACTACGACCGAACGGCCGCAGTGATTGCCCAACAACGACCCGACATTGTTGCCCTTCAGGAGTTGGACAGCATAACGGGACGAAGCGGACTTCATGACCAGCTGGGCGAGTTGGCGCTCCGTACAGGTTACCATCCGGTCTTTGGAGCCGCCATCGATTTTGACGGAGGCCAATATGGCGTGGGCATCCTCACTCACAAGACCCCTCTAAGCACAAAACGCATCCCCTTGCCCGGCGAGGAACCTCGTATGCTTTTAGTGGTAGAGTTGGAAGGTTTTGTGATCGCCTGCACCCACCTCGACCTCGACGAGGCACAACGCATGGCGTCATTGCCGCTCATCGTGGAAGAGGCCCAACGATGGCAGAAGCCATTCCTCCTTGCCGGTGACTGGAACGACACACCGGACTCGGAGTTGCTCAAGGTGATGACACAATATTTCACCGTCCTATCTGGCGACGAAGGCACCTACCCTGCCGATGAACCGACAGCGTGCATCGACTACGTCGCTGTATTCAACGGTCGCGCCGAGACCATCGATTCCCAGGTCATCGACGAATCCGAGGCCTCCGACCATCGGCCTTTGGTGGTTTGGGTGAGGCTGAGGTGAGTTGTTTTTTGCGGAGGTTGAAACCGGATGTACTAGGGTCGTCCTTTTTTCTGCTTACCTGAGACCGGGTTGCGCAATATATCCGCAACCAAGCGGAGCACCACCATCGCACCGACTGGAGAGACGAATACAAGCATCTCTTGGACGAGGCTGGCATTGAGTATGACAAACGATGGGCGTTTGAGACGGATTGAGGCGGGTATCGGAGGTTGTAGACCAGTGTTGCACACTCAGCATGCCTGTGACCTTCTCTAGTTGCGGAGGTTGAAACCGTCCGATGGGTTGGGGCCGTCCTTTCAGGACTCATAAAAACTTATCAAACCGCTTTAAGCATTATCATAGTTCCATTCAAACACGACATCAGTGTTCTGGCCAGGCAATTTCTCTTTGTGCCCATAAACAATTACAATTCCATATGGAATACCTTCTGGGAACGCGGGGCATGAACCATCTGTGTAATTGGAACAAGTGCGACATTCATAAGATGGAACAGGCTTTGGAACTGGTACGGCATAGAATGGAATAGGCGCTTCGTTCTTAAACATCCATGTGTAATCATCATCTTTCTTCTCATAGAAGTCATACGGACATTTGTCAGTTTCTCCATTCAACAATTCACCTTCTATCGTTTCATCAGTATCAATCTGGAACAAACATTTTAACTTGCCTTCTGGTATGAGGTCTTTTATAAGATTTTTACAACTCAAACAAATACAATTCTTTTTCATAGTGTTAGATTTAATTCAAATAAAATAAGTAGATAAACACTATTCAAAACCAATTTTGGATTACATGTAAAAGCTATTAGCAATATCTATCAACAGCAGTTTTTATCTCATCATAACCAATTCCATTTTTCGAATTAGCGAGTTTTTGCAAACGCCCAAGTGAGATTGTTTTATGGTCACCACATGCACGATTGATAGTTTCTGTAGGCACGACCCAAAAACGCCAATTATCCAAAAGAAGCGGATTTGAGGATTCTTTTGTTTCTCCTGTGTTAAGACAAAACACATAGATGTCGCTCTGGCGGCATTTAGGTCCAGATTCAGATTCTTTGTAAATCGTATATGCTTTACTGATGCTAAAAGTCCTCTGGGAGGAAACTTTGCCATCGTTACGCCAGGAATGGAAATATGCGGTCTCTTTCACCTCAATACGCTGACCACGATAATTGATGTCCCATAGCGTCCAACCATTTTTGTTATATGGTTCCGTTTGTCCAAGTGCTTTGGCCACAATAAATTCAGCAATCTGGTCCTGAATATCCCAAATGTTGGAAAACTGGAATCTCCAAAAGTCAATCACAGAAAAACCAACAGGTTGCCCCGCAAATTTAAAAGTTTCTGTTCCTAAAAGTGAAGAGTGAGATTGTATGGACATATTATACTATTTTTTGATTAGAGTTATATAGTATTACAGTTATGATTTTATGTATCAAGAGAAAAGACAATTGAAAAATGTAAAAATGTTTTATTCAATCAGACATTTTAACCTTTTCATCAACTCATCCACCCCTTCCTCCGCCTTAGCCTTAATATGTTGGAACCCAGCCGGCAGGCCGCCTTTCAAATCATTAGGGTCAATTAAAAACTTTGGGATTTCACGGTGAGCATAATTCACCAATCCTGCCGCTGGATAGACGACCAACGAAGTTCCTACGACAACAAAAACATCTGCCTGCCGGACAAGGTGTTCCGCCAATTCCATATTGTCGACGTATTCGCCAAACCATACGATATAAGGCCTCAGTTGAGAGCCATCGGCAGCCTTGTCACCCAACCGAATGGGAACATCGAGCGGATATTCCTGGATACAATCATAGGCCGACCTGTCTCGCGAGGAGGTTACCTTGCTCAACTCGCCGTGAAGATGCAACACCTTGCTACTTCCTGCCCTTTCGTGAAGATTGTCAACATTTTGGGTGATGATGGTCACATCGTATCGCTTTTCAAAGTCGGCCAAAACGCGATGGGCATGGTTCGGCTCCACTTCCAACAGGTTTTTCCGACGGGCATTGTAGAAATCGAGCACCGCTTGAGGGTCTTCCTCAAACCCCTCAACGCTGGCTAATTTCATGGCATCATATTTCCCCCACATGCCATTGGCATCACGAAAGGTGGGGATTCCGCTCTCGGCGCTGATGCCTGCGCCGGTGAAGACTACAAGTTTTTGCTGCATAATAAATCAGGTCTGATTAGATCTTGCAAAGATACATAAACATGCTTAAAATCGCATTCTTTCACATTAAGCAAAGTCCCGAAGGGACGACCCTATCACATCGGAGGTTTCAACCTCCGTCTACAAAAAGCGTCAGAGAAACCTCACCTCATCGGAGGTCAACCTCCGTCTACAAAAAGCGTCTGAGAAACCTCACTTCATCGGAACTCTCAACCTCCGCATAAAACCAACAATGCAGCGAAGGCTTCAACCTCCGCAAAACAACCTCAAATCCTCTTCCTCCCCCAGTCCGCCTTCCTTATATAGACAAACGAAATCGTCCCGATAAGGAGGTTGTATAGACACTCTGCCGTCCACACACCTGCGACGGAAGAGGTCTTGGACATCAAATAGACATAAACGATGTAGACGATGAGCACGCCAAACTCCAAGGCCATGGCCGCCGATGTATTGCCCGTGCCAGAGACAGCCTCAAAGAAAACCATCGCGACGGCACCCAACATAGTCGCCACCGCTATGACATACACCGAAGGCACCGCCGCTTGCGCCAAAGCCATATCTTCGGTGTAGATATGCAACACCAATTGCGGCATGATAAAGGTAACAACCGCCAAGACAGAAGCACATAGCACGCTGTTTTTCACCACTTTCCATAGCACAGACATCACCTCCTTGCTCTTGCCCTCGCCAATGATGCGACTCGTCAAGGTGTTGGCCGTGGCGGCAAAAGCAAAGCAAGGGATAATCAGAATCATATAAGTGCTACGCACCACGGACGAGATGCCGATGGCCATCTCCCCCATCTTCTCAATCATGACGAAGAAGATGAACCATGTGCCAAACGAGAACAAGCGCTGGATCATGCTCGGAAAAGACACCTTCAGGATACTGCCCATCAGGTCGGGCTGCCACTTGTGCCAACGGAACATGCCATATTCCTCATGCGGCACCTTGAAGTAGGTGTAAATCCAGAAAAAGAAGAACGCCGTGATTTCAGCCAACAGCGAGGCCAAAGCCGCACCACCGATGCCCATCTCGGGCAGTCCCGCATGACCAAAGATCAGAGCCCAGTCAAAAAAAATGTTGACCACAGCCATGATAAGCGTCGAATAGGTGATGACACGCGTGCTGCTGATGCCGACATAAAAAGAGCGGAACAGGAAGTTGAACACCACGAACATAATGCCGAACTGCCTAAACCTCAGATACTCACTCGCCGAAGCATAGATGCTCTCCGACTCGATGATGACATGCAACAACCGATGGCTGAAAAAGAACAAAATGCTAAACAGCAAGATACCTAAACCCAACACAAACAAGGCTCCATGCTGAAACACCACACCAATTTTCTTGAAGTCACCCTCGCCGTAACGCCGCGCGATGAAAATCTGAATGCCCACAGCAAAACCCATCGCCAAAGTGGTGAAGACATAGTAATACAAACCTGCCATCATGGAGGCACTCAACTCGTTGGTGCCAAGGTGGCCCAAGAAAGCGGTGTCGGTAAAGGTGATGATGGTCTGCGCCAGGTTACCCAACATGATGGGGTACGCGATGCGCCAGATTTCGCGGTTGGTGATGCTGGTTTTCATGCTGCAAAAATAGGACAATTTAACTCGCAATGCAACACGTCAAGCACCACTCACTCAAGAAGGTCCCAATATACGCCTTCTCAATCATCAGATTCAGGGCCCACAAGGGTGTGGGGTGGCGGAGGCGGAATACTAATAATATCAAATTTTTTCCTATGATGCGGTATGAGTGTTTCGCTGCCAGTCTCGTCTTGGACCTGTTCCCCTTCCTGCCCTTCCATCTCCTCTGGGACTTTCTCCTCAAAAGCCTTCAATTCTTCTTGGAATTTGTTCTCTCCATAGCCATTTTTTGCAATCCATGCATAGAACTTCTTTTGGTCGGGGAAGCATTCGAGATATTTCTCTACAATCTCGCACAAAAGTTCGTCAACAGTCACGCCTGCCCTTCTATTAGGGATGTTGCCATTTCTCACCAGCTCCTTGCGAAAACGCTCCATGAGGTTGTGGATCACCGTCAGACGTTGGACATAGTCAGTGTACTTGAATGCTTCCGACTGCAGCATCCAATAATTGTTTTCCCACAATGTGATCATCTTTTCAAGTTGACGTTCTTTTTCCGCAATCTCTTTCTTATGGGCAATACGGTCTTCAAACAACTTGCGAATCTCTTCCGAGGTCATGCCGAACTTGGATTTGGCGGCAGCCAATCTCACATCGATGACCAAATTCCATGTATCGTTGTCCATGGTTCCATCCGGGTTGGCATATTTCTCGTATCTCTCAAACATCTCGTTCATCTGGTTGTTGGCCCAAAATTTCTTTAGTATCTCCATCGTCGTTGCTGTGGCCTGCACGGTCTTCACGTATGGGCACAATTTCACCGAAAAGTCCTTCAAACCTTCCACGGCAAAATTATGGGCGTATTCGTAACCGATGACGACAGGATGTTTGCCTTCGCCTAACTGGGTAGCCCAGTCCTCCGCGTTACTAATGGTCAAATGCGTTTTAAGGAACTCCTTCACTTTCTCATCGTTAGGATTCTTGTTGAGTCTTCCAAAAAGATAACCCAGCGTCCTGGCCTTGACCTCGGCTTCTATTTTCTCGGCAATCAGATCTGCCGGTTCCTTGCCATCGATCAGACTCATGGCATCTTTTACCAGACCATTGTCGGCAAGAACCTCGCGCGCGGCAATGCCCAACAAGTCGTTTTCGCCAAGGCCAATGTCTTCGGCAGTCTCCATCAGTTTCTCTTTAAGCGTCTTTTCCAAGTCGGCATTGCAACGGTCGTTCTGCCAACCGGAGGCAGCCGTACGCTTGACAAACTCCCTGCGCCTCACCTCATCTTCGGGTGTCACTACTCCATTATAAGAGAAATGACTGGTCTCAAACGAGACGAAGCCACGCTCCAAAGCGTCAATGTCAGGGACCATGTACACCGGACCTTCTTCGGTGACGAGGATACCCATCAATCTGTAGTATTCCTCTTTGGGAAATTCACTGGGGATGGCAAAACTGACAGTCGCCATCTGATCCAAATCGACGTGCTCTCTGCCTTTCTCGGTGACACACAAAGGTTGAGTGACGAACTGATAGCCTTGCGACTCCAGTTCCTCCAATTGTTTCTCAGTCGCTGGTTTGCACTTGATTTTTTCTGTTCCTTCTGGAAGGTCCACCTTGTAGCCTTCACCTTGAAGAGCACTATCGTCGCCAAAATGGCATCCAGAAAAGACCAAGACCACACCCAAGGCAATCACTGACAGGCCTTGCACCAAATAGTTCTTTTTCATAAGGATTGATTATTAGTGATTTGTACAATAATTTCGGCAAAATTAAAAAAAACTAATTATCAAAACAAACACCAACCTAAAACCACAAAAAAAACTGTTTGACAACTATTTCGAGCGAAGCACCCCGAAAGCCTTCCCCAGATGCTCTGTGATATCTGAAGCAATCAAAGCCTCCTGCCCTATCTCCTCGGCAGCGAGGTCGCCAGCGAGACCGTGGAGATAGACGCCCAATACGGCGGCTTCCTCGGGCGAATAGCGTTGCGCCAAAAGCGAAAGGATGATGCCCGTCAAAACATCACCACTGCCTGCCGTGGCCATGCCAGGGTTGCCCGTGGTGTTGAAGAAGACGGTGCCGTTGGGCATCGCGACGGTGGTATGCGCGCCTTTCACGATGACGACGAGGTTGTATTTGCTGGCCAGTTCCCTTTGTTTCTCAAGCCGTTCAAACGAGGTCGAGGTCTTGCCCACCAAGCGTTCAAATTCCTTGGGATGCGGCGTCAGTATCGTTTTGGCAGGCAGGAACGGCAGCCAAGTCGGGTTGTCGGAAAGGATGTTCAAGGCATCGGCATCCATGACGAGCGGCACCTGCACCTCTTGGATGAGTCGTTTCAAGGCACGGACGGTGTCGTCAGCCTTGCCCAAGCCAGGGCCTACGCCCACAGCGGTATAGGCATCCAGATGCCCAAAGGATGAGAAACAGGTTTCGGAGTCGTCACCGTCAATCATCGCCTCGGGGGTGGCGGTTTGCAAAGGCAATTGGGCCACCTTGGGCAGGTGGACGCTCAATAGACCGACACCCGTGCGCAGACAGGCTTTCGCGCCCAGCAAAGCGGCTCCCGTCTTGCCTTCGGAGCCAGCAATCAGCAAAGCGTGGCCGTAAGTGCCTTTGTGGGAGTATTTCGTGCGGTTGTGCAGTATCGGCTTCACCATCGCCTTGACGGTCAGCAGGTTGTTGGTCTCCACCTCTTCCAGATAGCGCGGATGCAGACCAATGTCCAAGACCTCGAAGCGACCCACATACGGGTCGTTTTCGGGAAGCAAGAAAGCCAACTTGGGATTTTGGAAGGTCAGCGTGTAGTCGGCCTTGAAGATGAAACCCAAGGCACTGGGCTGGTCGGCGAAGAGGCCCGAAGGGATGTCGATGGCCACACGGATGGCCTTGCTTTGGTTGAGGTAGGCAATCAAGTCGGCGGTCATGCCCTGCGGCGGACGGTTGAGGCCCGAGCCAAAGATGGCGTCGACCACCACGTCGTTGGCATCGACTTTCGGGAAGTCGTCCTCGGTGAGGATGTCAAACATCGGCACCTTGGTCTCGTTCACGAGGCGGTAGTAGTTCACCTCGCAGTCGTGACTCATGCGGTCGCTGTAGCGCACCATAAACACCTGAGGGACAACCTCTTGCTCATTGAGCAGCCGGGCCACCACGAGGCCGTCGCCGCCATTGTTGCCCATGCCGCAGAAGATCTTGATGGTCTTGTCGCGCGGCGCACGACGATAGAGCCATTCAAAGACTTTCGTCGCCGCTCGTTCCATCAAATCGACGGACTCGATGGGTTCGTTTTCTATCGTGTATTTGTCCGCTTCGCGGATTTGAGGTACTGAAAGGATTTTCATAGATTTCTTATTTACATTCTCACTTCTTCTGCCGTCATTGCGGGCTCGACCCGCAAATCGAAGATTCGACGTAGTCAATCTCCTGAGTTATAGGTCTATCCTTTTGCGCAGGAGATGGCGGATGTTCCTCCGCCATGACGCCCAGAAAAAAGGCTATGTCCTATTAATCAGTTCTTTTTCCAATTGTTCCTTCCCCTCAAACAACACCCCCGTGATTCCCAAAGCATTAGCAGCGGCAACATTATTCGGGTTATCATCGATGAAAACCGTCTCCTCGGCCTTGATGCCGAAGCGTTGCAAGGCCAATTGGAAAATCTTCGGGTCGGGCTTCATCACCCGCTCGATGCCCGAAATCACCATATCCTCCATGAGGTTGAGGACGGGATAGACCGGCCTTACCAAGGCGAAAGTCTCCTCCGACCAGTTGGACAGTCCAAACACATGGTAACCTTTGGCTTTCAATTCCTTGACATACGCTTCCATACCAGGAATCTGTCCGCCCATCATTTTCATGAACTCGCCGTAGTACAGTTCTATTTCCTTCTTCCACTCGGGATACTCGGCGATGAGTTCCGCAACGCCTTCCGCAATGGGTTTTCCATTGTCGTGCTGGGCGTTCCATTCATAGGTGCAGATGTGGGTGAGAAACCACTCGGCCTTGTCCACATCGCCGAAATAAGGGTCATAGAGGTAATGCGGGTTCCAGTCGAGGAGCACGCCGCCGTAGTCAAAGATCAGGTTTTTGATCATCGGTTGTCTTTTTTGACGCGGGACTGCGAGACAGGCGACACGGGACAAATGACTCGCGTCTCGTGTCTTAAAGTCTCGCGTCTAATTTGTATATAATTTCTAATCATCAACTTATGACCTCAAGGATTAGAACCACGACTGCACCTGAGCAAACCATTCAGGCATCAACGTGAACGCCAACACTAGGATAAGCGCAATCACCACAAGACCGATAAAGGCACTGAGGCAACCCCATTTGCGCTGTTTCCCCTCAAGCCTTGGAGTGCACAGCGTCACGATGAGGCCGATCAAGGGAGTGGTAATGATAGAAATCACAAAAGCCCAGCCGAAGCCGATGCGACGGCGCGAACCAATTAAACCGACGAGAGCGGGCAAAAGAACACCCGCTAATGCTGCGATGATAATGATGAGTATTGACATAGTTTTACAATTTGGCGCAAAGATAGTAATTTTTTTGAATGCAAATTGAGGAATTATGAATGCGGAATGAAGATAATGCCATTCAGCATTCTACATTCTACATTTTACGTTCCACATTCCGCATTGTTTTTTTCCTTATTTTTGTGCCTTTAATTATTGAAACTATGCAAAACATAGAATTCGCCCCGCAAATCGCGCAAGAACTCAACCTGGCCGTTCACCATGTGGCCAACGTCATTCGCCTCTTCGACGAAGGCGCCACCATCCCTTTCATTGCCCGCTACCGCAAGGAAATGACAGGCACCATGAACGAAGAGAACGTGGCCGCCGTGCAAAAACGCTTAGAACAACTCGTTGAACTTCAGAAACGCAAGGAAAGCGTCATCGCCTCCATCCGCGAGCAGGAAAAACTCACCTCCGAACTGGAACAAAAGATACTGAACGCCAAGACCTTGCAGGAAGTTGAAGACCTCTACCTCCCCTACAAACCCAAACGCCGCACCCGCGCCGCCATCGCCCGCGAGAAAGGCCTAGAACCGCTTGCCGCACAAATCATGGCACAGAATGTGGACTTCGTGGACCGCCTCGCTGCGCGTTATGTCAACGCAGGCAAAGGCGTCAACGATGTGGAGGAAGCCCTGCAAGGCGCCAAGGACATCATGGCCGAGTGGGTCTCGGAAAACATCAACGGACGCAACCGCATCCGCAAGATCTACCACATCCAAGGCGACATCAGTTCCACCGTGGTCAAGGGCAAGGAAGAGGATGGCAAGACCTACCAACAATATTTCGACTTCCGCGAACCGATTTCAGAGGCACCCTCGCATCGCCTTTTGGCCCTGTTCCGCGCCGAAGAAGAAGGCATGCTGAAAGTGAAGATCAAAGTGGACGACGACTTCGTGCTAGGTTCGTTGGAGAGCATCTTCCTGAAGAACGACAACGCCTCCTCCGAACTCGTTCGAGAGGCCATCGCCGACTCTTGGAAACGCCTCTTGGAACCGTCCATCGAGACCGAGATTCGCAACTATTATAAGGAGAAGGCCGACGAGACCGCCATCCGCGTCTTCGCCGAGAACCTGAAACAGCTGCTCCTCGCCGCCCCTATGGGCCAGAAGCGCGTCCTCGCCATCGACCCAGGCTTTAGAACAGGTTGCAAAGTGGTGGTCTTGAGCGAGACAGGCGCCTTGCTCCACAACGAAACCATCTATCCCCACCCGCCCAAGTCGGACACGGTGGGCGCTATGCGCAAAATCAAGAGCCTCGTGGATGCCTATCGCATCAAGGTCATCGCCATCGGCAACGGCACGGCGGGACGCGAGACCGAGGACTTCATCCGCGGCATCAAGTTCGACCGTGACCTGATGGCCGTAATGGTGAGCGAGAGCGGTGCATCCGTCTATTCCGCCTCCAAGATCGCCCGCGACGAGTTCCCCGACTACGACATCACCGTGAGAGGCGCAGTGAGCATCGGGCGCCGACTGATGGACCCGCTGGCCGAGTTGGTGAAGATCGACCCGAAGAGCATCGGCGTGGGCCAGTACCAGCACGATGTGGACCAAAAGAAACTCAGCGAGAGCCTCGACCAGACCGTGGTGAGTTGCGTGAATGCCGTCGGCGTGGAGCTCAACACCGCCAGCCAACAGTTGCTGTCGTATGTCAGCGGCGTCGGTCCCGCCTTGGCTTCCAACATCATCACCTATCGTGAAGAACATGGAGGTTTTAAGAGTCGCAAGCAACTTCACGAGGTACCTCGCCTCGGCGACAAGGCCTTCGAACAATGCGCCGGCTTCCTGCGCATCCATAACGGCGACAACCCCTTGGACCAAAGCGCCGTCCACCCCGAGAGTTACCACATCGTGGAGAAAATGGCCAAATCTTTGGGTGTGAAAGTGAAAGACCTCATTGGCAACAAGGAACTCATCGCCAAGATTAAGCCCAACGACTTTGTAGAGCAGGACTTCGGCTTGGAGACCATCAACGACATCCTCACCGAGTTGGACAAGCCAGGTCGCGACCCGCGCAAGACCTTCGAAGCCTTCGAGTTCGACAAGAACATCCGCGCCATCAACGACTTACGCGTTGGCATGACCCTGAACGGCATTGTCACCAACATCACCGCCTTCGGCGCTTTCGTCGACATCGGCGTGCATCAAGACGGCCTCGTCCACATCAGCCAGATGACCGACCACTATATCAAAGACCCGAATGAGGTGGTGCACCTGAACCAAAAGGTTCGTGTAAAGGTCTTGGAAGTGGACACCAATAGAAACAGAATTAGTTTGACGATGAAACTATAATTAAACCTATTGAAGCGGAAAAAAATTAGATTAAAGCAATAATTTTTTGTATTAAAACTTGCTTTCAATCTAAAAAGCCCCTATTTTTGCGCCTCAAACACTTCCAAATTATGAATAAACTGCTACAACCACTTTTTATTGGCCTCGCTGTTATCGGGTTGCATCTTTCCTCAGCCGCCCATCCCGTTGACCTGCAAACGGCACAATCCATCGCTTCCAAGTTTATGGGAGCAAAAGAATTACAGCTTGCAACCACCTATCGAACAGAAAACAATATTGCCGCCCTATTCGTCTTCAACACCTCGGACGGCTTCGTCATCGTTTCTGCCGACGACTGCGAAACGCCCATCATCGGCTATTCCCATGAAGGCCGTTTCGACCCGAACAATGTGCCTGTACAGATGGAGGACTACCTACAGGATTTCATCGCCAGGATCCAATACGGCATCGAAAACCATATTGAGGCAGACGAAACCACAGCGAGGCAATGGGAACTGGTGAAAGCCGAAGGCCGACTCAACGAAAGCAAATCAACAAAAGCCGTCCCCGCTTTGCTCACCAGCAAATGGCACCAAGGCTGCCTATACAACAGCCTCTGCCCCGCCATGACTGGCCCCTGCGAGCATGCCGAGGTGGGTTGCGTGGCTGTGGCCATGGCGCAAATCATGCGCTATTGGGACTATCCAACTACAGGTTGGGGGTCACATTCCTATTCCAATGCCGGTTCTACACTCACTGCCGACTTTGGCCACACCGTCTACGACTGGGAGCACATGCCTGATTCGCTGACCGACAACTCAAGCGAGGCCGAGATTGAGGCTGTAGCAACCTTGTTATACCATTGCGGCATCTCTTTGGATATGCGATATGGCACCAACGGTTCAATAGCCACTACAGATGATGTACCCAATGCCTTGAGACGCTATTTCAATTATTCACGACAAATCCACAAGGAAAAGAGAGCGGATTACAGCCTTGAAGAATGGAGTTCACTGTTGAAGACCAACCTTGACTTACGTCGGCCCATACAATATGTCGGGTATGGTAGTGGTGGCCACTCTTTCGTTTGCGACGGATACGACAGCGACGGACTTTTCCATTTCAACTGGGGTTGGGGCGTCGCCAATGGTTTTTTTGCCATAGGCAACTTGAACCCCATCGGATACACTTTCAACAATAGCAACTATGCCATTCTCGACATCTTTCCACAATACGACCCTTGTCTCGTGAATGTCTCCATGTCTCAATCCAACGCAGGCACCGTCGAAGGTGCTGGAGAATACCATATCGGCGATTCGTGCACACTTACCGCCATCCCTACTGATGACTATGATTTCTATTGTTGGAAAAAAGAGGGGCAAATCATATCCGACAATCCGTCTTTTACATTCACTGTTGAAAACGACACCATAAATATTGAGGCACTCTTCTGTTGCCGCCCTGTTGGACAAATCACGGCAAGCTATTCACCAGAAGCGAATAACCCAAATAGCACAAGCGTGAGACTTTCGTGGAGCCGCGCCGATACCGAGATGACCCTCCTGAAACAATTTGACCTCCATGAGGAAGGCAGCGGAGTGGCCACTGACGGCGAGTACATCTATGTCACATACGCTGAATGGAACACTCCTCCGTTTGCGTTTGGCAAATTCACCATGAACGGAGACTTGGTGGAACAGTTCAACTTAAGAAACGACTTTGGCGCCGTCGGCTTGGATTACGACGGAACCAACTTCTATTGCAACACTTCCCATTCCGGACTTCAACTACTATACCAGGTTGACCTTGAAAACAAAATGATTATCGATAGCATAAACATCCACCATTGGTTCGGAGACATTACATACGATCCTGAATATGACGGTTTTTGGCTTGACCAAAATTACCAAACCACTCTTTATGACCGACAAGGACAAAAGATACAAGATAGTCCAGTGCTACCTGATTTCACTTTTGGTTCGGGGTATTATACGGCCAAAGACGGAAGTCCTCATCTACTAATTACAAGAGAATCAGGTATTTTCGATTATGACATCAACAGCAATACCGTACTTGACCGTCCTTTGTTGGATCCAGGTTGGGACTACACCTACGGGATGGGGGCATGCACCGGAAAATATGACGGAAAAGACGCCATGTTCATTGCCAATGACCACTCCATTCTCATTTATGAAATCAAATGCAGACTTGAACAAATCGAGAGCTATCGCATCTATCGCGCCGACAGCGAAGGCAACGCAGTGATGCTTGCCGACAATATCGCTGGAATGTCATTCATCGATGAGACATGGGGCGATGCCCTCGCCGGCGAATACAGATTCGGCATAAGCGAAGTCTTCGCCAACGGCAACGAGTCAGAAATCATCTGGTCCGAGCCCATCGTGAAAAACGACTTCGGAACCGATGAAAACCTTGATGTGCCAGAGAACCCAACCGTTAAAAAGATGCTTGAAAACGGCCATATCGTCATCATCAAGGACGGAAAGCGATACAGTGTTACAGGACAGCAATTGAATTGACGCGGAAACTATTAATCGTTTTTTTTAAACGCAACAACTTTTTTTTGGGAAATATTGTTTGTTATTTCTTTATTTTTGCGCACGAAAGTGTGCGATTTTAGAATAAAACACGTATATTTGCACCCGAAACGCCATTAAGCATGAATAAACTGATTAAAAGACTAATCTTAAGCATCGCTGTTTTCGGGATGCATCTTTCCTCGACCGCTTATCCAGTCGACCTGCAAACGGCCCAGTCCATCGGTGCCAAGTTTATGGGAACCCATAATTTGCAACTTGCAACTACCTATCAGACGGACAAAGGCCTTCCTGCCTTGTTTGTCTTCAACACCTCCGATGGTTTCGTCATAGTTTCTGCCGACGACTGTGAGACGCCCATCATTGGCTATTCCCATGAAGGCCGCTTCGACCCGAATAGCGTTCCCATTCAGATGGAAGACTACTTGCAAGGTTTTGTTTCAAGAATACAATACGGCATCGAAAACCACATCATTGCAGATAAAGCCACAGCAAAGCAATGGGAACTTGTGAAAACCACTGGCAGGATCAAGGAAAGCAAGTCCACAAAAACCGCGGAACCCTTGCTGACCAGCGAATGGCACCAAGGGTGCTTATACAATAGTCTCTGCCCCACCATGACTGGCCCCTGCGAACATGCCGAGGCGGGTTGCGTGGCGGTGGCCATGGCGCAAATCATGCACTATTGGGGCTATCCAACTACAGGTTGGGGGTCACATTCCTATTCCAATGCCGGTTCTACACTCACTGCCGACTTCGGAAACACCGTCTACGACTGGGACCACATGCCCGATTCACTGACCGACAACTCAAGTGAGGCCGAGATTGAGGCCGTGGCCACACTGCTGTACCATTGCGGCGTTGCAGTGGACATGAAATACACATCTAATGGCTCTGGCTCTGAATCACATGACGTTCCTAAAGCGCTGATACGTTATTTCAATTATTCAAGGCGTCTCCATTTCGAATCACGCAGTAATTACAGCGACGAAGAATGGATTTCAATGCTAAAGGCCTGTCTCGACTTACAGCAACCTGTGTATTATGGAGGCAAAGGCGACCAAGGCAGCCATGCCTTCGTTTGCGACGGATACGACGACAACGACCTGCTGCACTTCAACTGGGGTTGGGGATGTGCCAATGGATATTTCGCCTTGGGAAACCTGAATCCCATCGGATACAGCTTCAACGAGAGAAACTTCGCTATCTTCGACATCAATCCCCAATACGAGCCATGGACAGTCTCTGCCACGACTTATCCGCCCACCCTTGGTACCGTTGAAGGCTCCGGCGAATACCATATCGGTGAGCAATGCACGCTTACTGCAGTGCCTAACGGCAACAGTACGTTTAGTTACTGGAAGAAAGGCGAGAATATCATTTCCTACAACAGGTCATACTCGTTTGTGGTCAATGCCGACATCAACGACGTCGAAGCACACTTCTCTCTCAAGCCCCTTAAGGAAATACAAGCATTTCATGCACCCGACACGAGCGACGTGAACAGCCCATACGTCAACTTGACATGGAACTATGACAGCATCCATGAATGGAACCTTTTGAAACAATTGGACATCAGCGGAGAAGTGGGAAGTCTGACCACAGATGGCGAATACCTTTATACCCATCATAACAGATACGATGACTTGGGAAAACCATTTTCAGTACTGAGGAAATACACCTCGAATGGTGATTTGGTAGATTTGTTTGAACTAGAAGACGTGTATGCCCTCAACATAACAAGCGACGGCAGTTCTATTTATTTCGGGAATAACCGCATTTACTCCTTGTATCTTTATTTAACCGACTTTACCCACAAAACCATAGTGGACAGCATTAACATGAACTATAGACCTGATTATTGTGCATACGATGCTACAAACGACAGTTTCTGGTTAAAGGAGTTTCTCCTCAAAGAAATAGAGCTTGTTAACCGCCAAGGCGAAATGATATGCGACGGGGTTATATTGTCAACCGAAAATATTAAAGGATTTGGCAGCATCATCGCCGAAGACGGCAATTTACATTTATTGATAGTTGGCAACCATACTGTTAGAAATTACAGCACCTCCGACGGAAGCTTCAACGACCTTTACATGGCTCCATTGAATTACTCAACTCTCATTGGAAGCGCTTGCATTGGAAAATACGAAGGCAAGGACGCCCTATTTGTTACCTCATACAATTACAATTTAGAAAGCAGTGTCATCAGTATTTTTGAAATTGATTGTCACCTCGCTCGAATCAAGCACTATAATCTATATCGTAGCGACAGCGAAGGAAACATCGTGATGCTTGCCGACCAGGTCACAGGAACGTCTTTCATCGACCATTCTTGGAATAATGCGATTGCAGGAGGTTATCGTTTCGGCATCAGTGAAGTTTATTTCAACGGCACAGAATCAGAAATCATCTGGTCCGACTTCATCGAGAAGACGGACTACGGCATCGATGAAAACGACGGCTTAGAAGTGCCTCAACAACAAGTCCAAAAGGTGTTTGAAAACGGCCAAATCATCATCATCAAAGACGGAAAACGATACAACATCAGCGGACAACATCTCAATTGAAAATGAATTTGTAATTTTGCGCGCTGTCTCGCAATAAAAGCGCGACAAACTAGTTATCTACCCAAACGAAATAGAAATGAAACGACTCAGAATACTTGCCTTAATAACAGCATTCACCTTGGCCGCTCCTGCCCTGCTCCACGCCCAAATCGTCAAAGGAGAAGTGTTTGTCGGCGGCAACACCACCCAAGTCGACGGCGACGAATGCTACGCTTTCCGACGCTTTGGAGTTCATGCCGGAGCCGGTGCCTTAGTACCCATCACGAGTTGGATGGATGTCGGACTCGAAGTGTTGTTTGGCCAAAAAGGCGCCTACAAAGGCGACTCCATCAACCAGCATCTTGGCCTCTACACTGGCACTTACGACCTGCGCCTCAACTATGCCGAAGTGCCCCTCATGGTCTACCTAACCGACAAAGACCGCTACAGCGTTGGCTTAGGCGTCTCTTATGGACGTCTGGTTGGACTCAAGGAAGCGACCAATGGCATCCCCACTGCCATTGCCATAGGCGACGGTCGTCTGCATTGGAGAGAAGACAACCCCAACTTCCCCGACATCAGCAAAGTAAACGACATCAACGAGTTATGCAACTATATATATCAAGCGGGCTACTCACAAACCGAGGACATCGAGACCCAAGTGCCTTCCGTGATTGAAAACTCAACCAGCTACCGTCCCCATGACTTCAGCATCTGCGCCGACCTGAGAGTGCGCATCTGGGAAGGCATCCACGCCGAGTTGCGCTACCAATATTCGCTGGCGCCCATCCGCACGCGCCTCTTCTATAAAGACCAAGCCGAGACCCACTTGAAGATTGACGACAGACGCGTTCAACCACTCCAACACCAATACAACGAGACCTTGACCTTGAGAGTAGTCTATCTCTTCAATGAGCGCCGAAGCAAAGCGAACAAGGAAGGAATGAAGAAAAACTGATTCAATTCACAAGAAACCGCTTGTAGGCGGCGCCTATAGCGCCCGAGCAGACTTGTGAGATGTTATTGGCCATCAGGATATCGGTTATCCCGTTTTCGGCGACATAATCCTTGATATTGTAAGTAAAATACCTGAAATCCACGACATGAACCTCTTCAAACGAACCGAAGAGGTAACCAGGGATGGCATTGCCGAAACTGTCTTTCAACACCAAAAGCCGACGATGGCTGTCGGCATCCGTCTTCACCTTTGTGATTCGAGCGTCCGAACCCATGAATGTGCAATAGGCCGACGATGGGCTTGAGACCGGTACGAAAAAGTCGCCTTGATGCGGCCTGCCTTCGCCCTTAATCTGGTAATCCTCGTCCAAGGAATAGACCCGATAGGTCGTGGAATAGTCCACATCGCGAGGCGTATAGTACACGAAGTCTTCTGGCGATTTCTTGACGGCAATGTCTTTTGAATAGCCATACATCGACCCCACAAAACCTTCGATAACGTGAGTTTCATACTCATCCATCTCCGGCACTTTGACACCCGCCTCGAGGGCAAACTGCCGAGCCGCATAATACGCCCCCAAGGGCGACCAATGGTGGTCAGTGCGCAGATAGATGTCCTCAGCCACATGACTGCCAAGGACCATGTAAACATCGACCACATGAACAGTGCTGTCGATTTGGGCATACAACTCCGACAACACCGGGTATTCTGAGGGGGAACAGCTGCGAGCGGATGCAGGGCAATAGAACTCGGCGGCGGTGGGTATCACCATGCAATACACACGGACTTCAGGGCCAAACTCCTTTTGATACATATTGACCACTTTGGCGAACCCCTTCTCTCCTTTTTTCTGGTTCTTGAACGCCATCAAAGCGCGGACGGTTGGCGCCGAACCCACCACAATCACTCCAGAATTCTCCATTTTGGCCTTAGCATCCACCTCGTTGTGGAAAGCCTCAATGTTGCGTTGGTTGCCTGCAATTGACGCTTCTTGCGGCGACATCATCTCCACTGCCTCCACCATCGGTTCCGGTTCAGGAGCGGTCGCATGAAACGTGACTTGAGCGTCGGAAGGGGCCGTCCGCAGACTCATCCACGACTTCAACTGCATGCTGCAGACCATAAAAACGTCACGAAACGGTTCGCTATCGCTGAACCAGTTGGACACATCAGAGGTAAAACTCCCATCGCTAAGGCTGGACCAACTGAATTGCGGGAAATGCCTCAGTTCACGCTTCTCCAACTCGGAATACGTGCTCCTTGGCATGACCCAGAAAACCAGCGCAAATGCCGACATCAGCAGCGCCACTACGATAACGAAGACTCTATCCCTGTGCATTACGATTCAACTCACTGCGTAAGAAAACGCTTATATGCATTATAAGAGGCCTTTCCGCAAGCATGCGTGAGGTTGTTGGCAAATACCACATCCGTAATCTTGTTCTCCTTGATATAGGTCACAATATTGCGGTTAAAATAGCGGAAGTCTATGACATGCACCTCCTCGAAAGAATAGAAAAGATAACCCGGGATGGCATTGCCGAAACTGTCCTTGAAGATGATGATGCGGCGACCGTTATTAACACCCGTGCGCACCTGCGTGATCTTGGTGTCGCCACCCATGAAGGTATTATAGGCACATCCGAGATTGGGCTTGAAGAACTGCCCTTCGGCAGGAGCATTCTCACCGGTTATCTTCTGTTTCGAAACCTTGAATTGGATATAGGTGGTGGTGTATTCACAGTCTTTTGGAGTATAATAGTAGAAATCCTCTGCTGCTTTTTTCACCTCCGACTCGCCGGAGAACGTGGGCATCGTGCCTACGAAATTGGGTATCAAGTGTTCCTCGTAGTTCGACAGGTCCTTGAAAGGGACACCCGCCACCTGACATAGTTTTTCGGCGGCATAGTAGGCGCCACGCGGAGCCCAATGGTGGTCGGTGCGCGAGAAAATAGGTTCTGCGGCATGATCGCCCAACGTGTTGTAGATATTAACCACAAGGACCGAGTCGGAGCAGGCCTCAAACATCCTGTTCAGCACAGGGGCCTCGGGATGGGTCCACTTGAGTGCGGCATCGGGGCAATAGTATTCAATGGCCGTGGGTATAGGCATGCAATAAATGTTGACTCCACTACCCAGTTTGCGTTTGTACTCATTGCAAATGTCGGCATACGACAAGCCGCCGTCGACTGGTTGGTTACATGGGTTGCAGGCCCGTAGCGTATCGCCTCCTCCGATGAGGATGATGCCCGCCTTGGCGGCTTTTCGGCAAGGAGCTTTAGCAGTGAGCGTGTTGACGTAAGGCGTCACCCTACGCTCCGAACTTTCCTGAGGCAACAGGGATTGCGCCGACGCGTAGTTCAGTCCAGCAACAAGCATCAACGCTGCCATGAAGATTTGATTCAGTTTTTTCATATTACATATCATTGTTAAAATCGAGTATAAAGGAATGCGTTGTTCGTCGAACCCACCAGAAGGGCTACGCTGACAAACAGCAACAATAATGCCACAATCGAGTTTGCTGCCAGCATTAGATTGGGGCGAGGCCTCTCCCATCGCGACACCCAGCGCTCAACCCAATCGCGAATAGGAAGACAGCACAAGACAGCGACCACCCATAACCATCCATAAGAGGAGAGCGCATTCAAGGCAACAAAGTTGGAAGATGCCGCTCCGTGCCCAAAAAACGCGCTAAAGAAATGCGTCATCTGCCCGAAGTCCTCAAAATAGAAGATGCCCCAACCCACGATGACCAAAAACATGCTGTAAAGATGCAGCAATGGTTTCGGCAGCCTGCCTGCCACTTTCAAGACGGTGTATTTCTCCAATGCCACGATGACCCCGTAGAACAAGCCCCAAAGCAAGAAGTTCCAACTGGCGCCATGCCAAAAGCCTGTCAGCATCCAAACAATCAGAATATTAAGCGCCTGATGGCGGCGATTGCCACCCAAAGGAATATAGAGATAGTCACGGAAGAAGCTGCCCAGCGAGATATGCCAACGGCGCCAAAAGTCGGTGATGCTATCGCAGCAATAGGGATGGTCGAAGTTCTCGTTGAAATGGAACCCCAGGCAACGCCCTATGCCGATGGCCATGTCGCTATAGCCTGAAAAATCGAAGTAGATTTGCAAGGTGAAGGCGATGATGCCCACCCATGCGCCTAAGGTCGTCAAATTGTCAAGTCCGGCGCCCGTCAGCATCTGCGACGACACCTCCGACAACTGGTTGGCGAGAATCACCTTCTTTCCCAAGCCGCGCAAGAAGCGCATCATGCCTTCTGCCAAGTCGTGGCTGGTCACTCTGCGATCGGTTATTTCAGCCGCAACAGTGCCATACCTGACGATAGGACCTGCAATCAACTGGGGAAACATGGAGATGTAAAGCAGCAGATTCTTGAAACTGTGCTGCACAGGAGTGGTCTTGCGATAGACATCAATCAAATACGAAATTGACTGGAACGTATAAAAACTGATGCCGATGGGCAACGCAATTCGCGGCACCGGCATGGGAATCCCTATTGAAACCAACTCTGCACAAAGGAAGGACAGGTACTTGAAAACGGCCAAAACCAAAATGTTGAACGCCAAGCCGACCACAAGTGCCGTTTTCCGCCTTCGCTGGCTGTTGCGGCCGATGGCGAGTCCCACGAAATAGTTGACCACAACGCTTGCCAACATGAGCAGGACATAAACGGGCTCGCCCCAAGCATAAAAAACCAACGAAAATACCACCAATGCGGCATTGCGCAAGCGGAAAGGCTCGCGCTGAGCGCCACTACGATTTCTTCTTCTGTCGATTCCAGCCATGACGAGATAGCACAAGGCAAAAAGCGGCAGGAAACCGAACAGGAAAAACAAATCTGAGAAAACCATAGGGGCGTCCTTTGAATCCGCAAAAATACGCTTTTTTTATATGCGGTCTTCAACCCAAATAAAAATCCTTTAAAAACTCACGGTATTGCGGCGTGAATTGGTTGCCAGCAGTCCGAATCACGAAGGTTTCTTCTTGAATTTCATCATGTTGCAACAAATCCAATTCCAGATTGACGCGGTTGGGCTCTTTCCCTTCTATGGGGACTATCGCCATACGCTTGTGCAAGAATAGTCCCATGGCACGCGCGACTTTCAGAAAGCCAAACGACTCCTTGGCAGGCAGAACCAAAGCGAAGCGTCCATCGGGTCGCATCAACCGAAGAACGACACCACAAAGCGACTCAAAAGACAAGGCGGCATCGGCATGGCGCGCCCTGCTCTTGCGCGGGGAGTCGCATTGCGAGAAATGCACAAAAAACGGCGGGTTGGAAACGACAAGGTCGTATTTATTATCCGACTGGAAACCAACAATATCAGTGCAATAGGCTTTTAAGTGATCGCGCCATTGCGAGGCATCGAAATTGACTGTTGCCTCCTCAATTGAGGCCTTGTCGATATCAACGGCATCCACATGCGCCACACCTTTTTGCGAAAGCATCAAAGGCAACAAGCCACAACCCGTGCCGATGTCCAGGACCACATCCGTAGGCTTGACCTCCGTCCAGCGCCCCAACAAAATGGAATCGGTCCCCACTTTCATCGTCGAACGGTGATGGAAGAGACTGAAATGCTTGAAATGGAAGGGGCGCGTGTCGGTCATTGCAAATACATGTCTATTAAGCCTTCTGGCGCAGTGATGCGAAGGATTTTCTTGTCGCGGTCGACGTTTTGAATGACATGGTCCAAAATGGGAATCAGGATTTCCTTCTTGCCTTTCATTACTTGAAGGATGGCTTGGGTGGGATACTCCAACACTTCTGAAACGGGACCCAATTCGCCTTTTTCAGAATCGACCACTGTAAAACCCACAATCTCGTGGTAATAGAACTGCTTGCCACTGAGTTCAGGCAGCATCTCCAAAGGCAAATACACGGATTTCCCAACTAGGTTTTGCGCTTGTTCTACAGTCTTGATGTCCTGAACGGCAACAAAAAACTTGTCGCCACTTGGCGTGATTTTCTCGACGAAGAAAGGCGTCAACACCTTGTTGATTTCCAGGAAAAAGTGCTTCATTTCGAGATATGCCGATGGATCGTCGGCTTCAAGCTTGAGGGTCACCTCCCCTTTCAGGCCGTGGGTCTTGGCTATGCGGCCAAGGTAAAAACAATCTTCTTTTTTCATCTTATATGACTTCGGGACTACGTGACTACGAGACTTCGTGACCTCGGGATTCTCACGGTCACGCAGTCCCGTAGCCTCGTGTCTTTTTAATTTTGCTGCAAAGATAAAACTTTTTATTTTTGCGGCTCATTTTTGACCCCATGCACGAATTTTTGCATTTGTTTTTGGATGTGCTGAGAAACAGCGTCTTAATCACCGGCCTGGTGATCATCATGATGCTGATGATTGAGTATGTCAACATCCATTCGCATGGGAAATGGTTCACTCGGTTGCGCCAAAACCGCTTCGGGCAAGTCGTGTTGGGTGCAGGTTTGGGCATCATCCCAGGCTGCATGGGCGGTTTTGCTGCCGTGTCGATGTATTCGCACAAACTATTGAGTTTCGGCGCGTTAATCGCCATGATGATTGCTTCGTCGGGTGACGAGGCTTTCGTCATGCTTGCCATGATTCCCAAAGAGGCCTTGCTCCTGATGGGCATTTTGTTCGCTATCGCCATCCTCGCGGGATGGCTGGTGGACAGGTTCTCCAAAACGCATAACAAAGTCCAGCACGAAGGTTGCGAGGACGGTTACCAAATCCATGACGAAGACCATCACAACGAAACCCACCGGCCCGAAAAGCCCTCTTTTCGCAACATGCGCCACGCCAGCGCGGAGCGTATCGCCCTGTTGCTTGGCGTCATCCTGTTCATCGTGGCATTGGCCTTTGGCATGCTAAAGCATGAACACGAGGAAACCGTCCACACCCAACTGAACATCTTCGACGAGTATTGGATGAACCTTGTCTTCGCCGTCGTCAGCCTCTTCGTGGTGTGGTTCATCGCCACAGCACCCGAGCATGTCGTCAAGGAGCACCTTTGGGAGCACATCATCCGCAAGCATTTCCTGAGCATCTTCCTTTGGACCTTTGGCGCCTTGTTCGTCATCCAAGTCGGGTTGCATTACCTCCACATAGACGAATTATTGCAACAGAACCATTACATCTACCCCATCATGATCCTGTTGGCCGTGCTGGTGGGCATTATCCCAGAGTCGGGACCGCACATGATCTTTGTGACCTTATTTGCCTCAGGAACCATACCTTTCTCAGTACTGCTGGCCAGTTCCATCTCACAAGACGGCCATGCCTCTCTCCCACTGCTGGCCGAAAACAAGCGCGGCTTCGTCAAGGCCAAAGTCGTCAATGCCCTCGTTGCGGCACTTTTCGGATATCTCTGTTATTTTATCGGTTTCTAAACAATCTCAGTCATGAAAATTATCCTCGCCACCGATTTCAGCCAAGAAAACCAAATGCTGGTGCCTTACGCCCTCGAACTCCTGAAAAGCACCGGAGGAAGCATCGTATTGTTCCATGCCTATATGGACCACTTTGAAGTCATCGACGCCAAAAACAACGCAGAGAAATCGATGAAAGAAAGCATCGACTACCTGAATGGGGAAATCGCCAAGCATGGATTGACGGGCATTGAGATCGTTCCCATGCTTGTGGATGGCTATCCTGAAGAGGAACTGTTGCGCCTCACCCGTGACACCCAACCCGATTTGGTGTTGATGGGCACCCGTGGCCGTGGCAAGAAAAAGTTCCTCGAAGGCAGCTTGTCGAAAAGCTTGATGACCAAATCACCCGTACCCTTGCTCACCATTCATGAAGAGTATCAGTTCAAGCCCAACAACGAAGTATTATATGTAACCAACTTCGATAAAAGTGATGCATCTTCCATTGCAAAGGTTTTTGACATTCTGAAGCCCTACAAGCTACACCTTCATGTGGTCAGCTTCGTAATGGACGGAGAGCCCAGCAAGGCGGCCAAGGCAATGAAGGAACTGGAAGAGACCTTGAAATACATGAACCTAAATGGC